>MDSV01061131.1_pt1 | contig 20500 bp, 18 predicted proteins | sample 810851 | NCBI WGS metagenome assembly MDSV01 (sample SAMN05326640, study PRJNA326480) | marine metagenome | isolation source: seawater | place: Atlantic Ocean: North East | collected 2012 | reverse complement strand
TTATAGATCTAGTGGAGCAGGAGGACAACACGTTAATACAACTGATAGCGCTGTAAGAATAACTCATTTGCCCACAAAAATAGTTGTTCAGTGTCAAAATGAAAGATCCCAACATAAAAATAAAGAAACTTGTTTTAAAATGCTAAAAGCAAGATTATACGAACACGAAATTCGAAAAAGAGAACAAAAAAATCAAAAAGAAATGAGTTCAAAAACTGATATCGGATGGGGACATCAAATACGATCATATATTCTCCAGCCTTATCAGCTAGTAAAAGATTTACGTAACAAAGTAGAAAACTCTAATCCTACTGATGTTTTAAATGGTAATATTGATGAATTCATAGAGGCAGGAATAATTAACAGATAATGAGAAAAACTTTTTTTTCTATAGTTTTAATTTTTTTTTTATTGATTATTACTATTGTTGGTATTCTTTCATCAGTTGGATTTGAAACAAAGAGATTCAACACACTAATTTCTCAAAAAATTTCTAAAAGCAATAAAGATGTTTCTTTAAAATTACAAAAAATTAAATTTAAATTTGATATTAAAAATATCAAATTATATTTAGAAACAAAAGAGCCAGAATTTTTTTACCAAAATATAGAGATACCAATAAGAGAAGTTAAGACCTATATAAATTTTTTATCTTTGATAAATTCTGCACCAAAAATTGACAAATTAGATGTATCACTAAAAGAGATAGACATTAGTCAATTAAAGAGTTTGTTAATTAAAACAAAGCCGTCAAACTTAAATAGTTTTGTGATCAATAAAGTTAAAAGCGGTAAAATAAAAATGTATTTAGAGTTATTTTATAATGAAGATTTCAAATTAGAAAATTTTATAACTCGGGGAGAGGTTAATAACTTATATGCAAATTTTTTCAAAGATTTGAAACTCAAAGAAACAAACTTCAATTTTTTTGCAGACTCCTCTGATGTTTTAATTAAGAATATTAATAGTTCGATGGACGGTGTGATTATCAGAGACGGAAATTTACAAATAATCAAAAATAAAAAAATTATTGTAAAATCTGATTTTAATTCAAAGATTGAATTAGACAATCAAAATATAGGCAATTACTATAAGATATTTAAAAACTTAAATTTACAAAATCGAAAAACAAAAATTAATGCAGATGTAGATAATTTTGTAAATCTAACTTTTGACGAAACGTACAAACTAATAAACTATGAATATAAGAATAAAGGTAATGTTAAAGAAATATCTATAGAGCTAGAAAAACCAATTAAAAACTTAATATTAGATCGTCCAATAAATAGCTTTTACCTAAGAAATACTAATTTTAATATAAGACACGCTTCAGACGATAAAAATCAAATAACAACCTCAGGAAGTTATAGTATTGATAATAAAGATTTTGAAAAATTTAATTTGATAAGTAACTTTAATAAAAAAAATATAGATACAAACTTATCTTTAGAAATAAGTCAAAATTTGAAGGTTGATATTATAAATTTTAAAAAAAAACAAAATCAAAACGCTAAGATTAATTTAGATTTTAATAAGAAAAAAGATAAGTTAAATATTAAAAATTTTGAATATTCAGAGGGTAAAAATCTTATAACTTTTAAGGATTTAAAATTTAATAAAAAACAATTTACGTCTTTTAACGAGCTGAAAGTAAAAACTTACGAAAAAGATATTTTAAAAAATGATTTTAATATAAAATTTGGAAAAAAAATTTTAATTAAAGGAAAAAAATATGACGCAAGAAATCTTAACAAGTTCTTTGCAAAAAAATCACAAAATAGTTTTTTAAAAAATATAAATGCATCTATAGATATAGATATAAAGGACATCGAAACACCTTTGTCCGAAACACTCAAAAACTTTAAGTTAATTGGATTAATTGAAAGAAGTAAATTTATCAAAATTTCATCTAAAGGAGACTTCGGCAATGATAAATATTTAGATATTTCTATGAAAAGTGATAAAAAAAATCAAAATAAATACTTAGAAATATACTCAGACTTGCCTCAACCATTATTATCTGAATATAGTTTTTTCAAAGGCCTTAATGACGGGATATTAACTTTTTCTTCAATAATTGAGGAAAGGGGTTCTACATCAAAATTAGTAATTGAAAATTTTAAAGTTATAAATGCTCCAGATTTAGTCAAACTTTTGTCTTTAGCTGATTTTGGTGGTTTAGCGGATCTTGCTGAAGGTGAAGGTCTTTCTTTCGATAAAATGGAAATAAATATAACTTCCGAAGAAAATCTTACTAAGATCAACGAACTTTATGCTGTAGGCCCAAGTATTTCTGTCTTAATGGATGGATATAAAGCAGATAACGGATTAACAAGTTTAAGAGGGACACTAGTACCAGCTAAAAATTTAAATAAACTTTTGTCAAAGATACCGGTAATTGGAAAAATAATTATTCCTGATGAGATTGGGGAAGGCTTATTTGGAGTCAGTTTTAAAATGAAAGGTATGCCTGGCCAAATTAAAACTACAATAAACCCAATAAAAACTTTAACACCAAGATTTATAACTAGAGCTTTGGAGAAATCAAAAGATTCTAAATGACTTTAATTAAATAATGTTTTTTCTTACCAAATGAAATTTTTAAAATTTTATCATTCTCGAAATCATAAAGACCTATTATTTTTTTTTCATCTATCATAACTTTGTTATTTAATTTTATTGCATTATTTTTAATTGCTCTTCTGGCTTCACTTTTTGACGAAAGAATATTTTTAGAAGCCAACAAATCTAATATATTAATCCCATTTTTTAATTCTCCCTTTTTAATATTTATTTCAGGTAGATTTTTACCATATCCTCCAGATTCAAAAGTTTCTTGCGCAGTTTTTGCAGCATTGACCGAAGCAGATTTTCCATGAAGTATTTTCGTAGCTTCATTAGCCAATAGAATCTTTAATTTGTTTATATTTTTTTCCTTCTTTACCAATTCATCGATCTCTTCAGTTTTAATTTCTGTGAAAAAATTTAAAAATTTTTTAACATCTCTATCATCAGTATTTCTCCAAAACTGCCAATAATCATATGAAGAATATAAATTTTCATTAAGCCAAATCGCACCTGTTTCCGTTTTTCCCATTTTTGCTCCAGATGCTAGAGTAATCAATGGCGTTGTGAGACCAAAAGCTTCTTTTTTAAACTTTCGCCTAATAAGCTCAACACCATTCACAATATTTCCCCATTGATCAGATCCGCCAATTTGTAAAGCACAATTTTTTTTTTCAAATAATTTATAAAAATCGAATGCCTGTAAAATCATATAATTGAACTCCATATAACTTAAGGAGTGTTCTCTTTCTAATCTTAATTTGACACTGTCAAAAGTTAGCATTTTATTTATAGTAAAATGAGAACCGATATCTCGTAAAAATTTTATATAATTTAGTTTCCCTAGCCAGTCATAATTGTTCACAAAAATTGGTTTAGTTTTAATATTTTTCGTATCTAGAATTTTTAAAAAAACTTTTTTTATTCCTTTGATATTATTGTTAATATCTTTTTGGTTTAAGATTTTTCTTGTAGAGTCTTTTCCAGAGGGATCACCAATTAGAGTTGTTCCTCCACCTAGAAGTACAATTGGACGATGTCCAAACTTTTGCATTAATTTTAAAACCATTATTTGTAGTAAACTCCCTACATGTAGACTTGGTGCGGTGCAATCAAACCCGATATAAGCTGTAATCGATTGATTGTTAGAGATTTCACTCAATTTATTTAAATCTGTGCATTGGTTAAGATAACCTCTAGACTGCATTTCTGATAAAAAATTATTTTTCATAGAACAATTTATTTAATCCACTATTATACAAAAATTATTATAAATAAATAAAAATATGAAAAAAGAGTATACAGCTTTAGGTTTAATGAGTGGTACTTCTGGAGACGGCGTAGATGCATCTATAATTCAATCAGATGGAAACAATAGTTTTAAGTTAATTAAAGATATATATATTGAATATGACTCAGAAATTTATAATAACATCCATAAACTTAGAGAAAAAATCAATTTTAAAATAGATTTGCAAAAGTATTCAAAAGACATTCTTCAACTAGAAAAACAAATAACGATTTTTCATGCTAAGATTATTAAAGATTTAAATGAATTTAATAAAATTGAGTTAATAGGTTTTCATGGACAAACAATATATCACAATGGAGAAGAAAAAGTTTCAAAACAACTCGGTGATGGTTTGTTGCTTTCTCAATTAATAAAAAAAGAGGTAGTATATAATTTTAGACAAAACGATATAAAAAATGGTGGAGAGGGAGCGCCCTTAACTCCTATTTTTCATAAACTGATCGCAAGTCAATATAATTTTGGTTTTCCAGTATGTATCTTAAATATTGGAGGTATATCCAACATAAGTTTTATTGAAAACTCTAATGGTAAACTAGGTGTAACAAGCAAAGATATCGGGCCAGGAAATTGCTTAATTGATAATTGGGTACGAAAAAACTCCAATAAAAAATATGATAAAGATGGTCGTCTTGCTGCTCATGGCACTGTAAATGAAATAATTTTAGAGCAAGGACAAGAATTATTCGCAAACAAACCAAAGCGAGACAATATAACTTATGACATAAACGATTTTGATGTTTCTTTTGTTAGAGGTTTAACTTTGAGTGATGGGGCCGCTACATTAACAGAGTTCACCGCAAAAGTAATTTCATCGTCGTTAGACTCAATATTTTTAGAAAAGAAATTAAAATTATTAAAAGTTTTAGTTTGTGGTGGTGGAAGAAAAAACCATACATTAATTTCAAAGATAAAAAATTATTGTTTAAAAGATTTAAACATTTTATCTATTGATGATTACGGCATTAAAGGTGACTTTGTAGAGTCACAAGCATTTGGTTATCTAGCAATTAGGTCGAAATTAAACTTTCCAATTAGTTTTCCAGAAACTACAGGGTGCAATAAGCCTTCAACAGGAGGAGAATTAGTTAAATTTTAAATTAGTGCAGTTTTTTCTTTAATATATTTTTCTATCTCTGCAACAAGTTCTTTCTCTTTATTTTTAAAAAAATGATTAGAGTTTTTAATTTTAGAAAATACTACATCAACACCTTTCTGACTTTTAATTCGGTTGTCTAATTCAGCAATACTCTCTTTAGTAACAAGTTCATCATTTTCACTATAGATTACTTGACCAGATGTTGGACACGGGGCTAAAAAAGAAAAATCGTAAACGTTAGGTTGCGGAGAGACAGCTATAAAATTATTTACTTCAGGTCTTCTCATAATCAATTGCATACATATTAAAGAACCAAAAGAAAAACCTGAAACCCAGCATTGGCTATAATCTAAATTTTGTCTCTCTATCCAATCTAGCGCAGCCGCAGCATCTGATAACTCACCTTGACCATTATCAAATACTCCTTCACTTTTTCCAACACCTCTAAAATTTACTTTAATTACTGAAAAGCCATTATTTAAAAAAATATTGTACATTAATTGAATAACTCGGTTATTCATTGTGCCACCATATTGTGGATGGGGATGTAAAACTATAGCAACAGGAGATCCAAATTTTGGATTCTTATAATATTTTGCTTCTAATCTACCTGCTGGTCCCGGGATAAAGATTTCTAAGCTTTTAGGTTTCATCTTAATAATGATTATTATTTACAAAAAAAAGTTAAACTTTATAACACGTTTTTCTGCGGCAAATATATTTTTTTAATTCCGACTAAATTAATAGGAATTGTGTAAAAATTGTTGTAATACAACAATAATAAATTATGAAATTAACTACAAAAGGAAGATACGCAGTAATGGCCATGGCCGATCTAGCGTCTAACATCAAAGAGGGGCCTATTAGCCTAACAGAGATATCAGCAAGACAAAATATTTCTCTTGCCTACCTAGAACAAATTTTTATTAAATTAAAAAATAAAAAACTTGTAAAAGGTTCTAGAGGTGCATCTGGAGGATATATTTTAGAAAAACCTGCCTCAGAAATTAAAATATCAAATATCATTTACGCAGTTGATGAAGAAGTAAGAATGCTCAATTGTAAAAAACACTCTAAAAAAGGGTGCAATAATAAATCTACAAAATGCATAACTCACAATTTATGGGATGAGTTGGATCAACATATAAATAGTTTTTTTGAAAAAGTTAAATTACAGGATCTTGTTAAAACAGGGACAAACCAATAAAATTATGAAAAATCAAGATATAAATCACAACAAAGATTATAAATATGGTTTTACTACTGATATAGAGAATATAAAAGCTCCAAAAGGATTATCAGAAGATACTATAAAATTTATTTCAAAAATTAAAAAAGAGCCTAAATGGATGCTTGATTGGAGAATGAAAGCTTTTAATAGATTAAAAGTTTCGAAAGAGCCTAACTGGCAAAAACCAAAATTCCCTAAAATTGATTATCAAGATTTATATTATTATTCTGCGCCAAAGAGTTTAACGAATAAACCTAAAACTTTAGATGAAGTTGATCCTAAACTTATCGAAACGTATAATAAACTCGGTATTCCTTTAAATGAGCAAAAAAGACTAAGCGGGGTAGCAGTAGACGCTGTTTTTGACTCAGTATCTGTTGCAACAACTTTTAAAGACGAACTTACTAAAAAGGGTATAATTTTTTGCCCAATCTCAGAAGCAATTCAAAAATATCCAGACTTGGTTAAAAAATATTTAGGCACAGTAATTCCAATTACAGACCATTACTTCGCAACACTTAATTCTGCAGTATTTACAGATGGTTCTTTTGTTTACATACCCCCTAAAACGAGATGCCCAATGGAATTGTCTACTTATTTTAGAATTAATGCGTCTGAAACTGGACAATTTGAGAGAACGTTAATTATAGCAGATAAAGGAAGTTACGTTAGTTACCTAGAAGGTTGCACAGCACCTATGAGAGATGAAAATCAACTTCACGCTGCTAACGTTGAATTGATAGCATTAGATGACGCTGAAATAAAATATTCAACAGTTCAAAACTGGTATCCTGGTGATAAAGATGGTGTAGGCGGTATTTATAACTTTGTTACTAAAAGAGGTGCGTGCAGAGGTAGAAATTCAAAAATTTCTTGGACTCAAGTTGAAACAGGATCTGCAATTACATGGAAATACCCTAGTTGTATTTTACAAGGCGATAATTCAGTTGGGGAATTTTATTCCATAGCTATAACAAATAACCATCAAAAAGCTGATACCGGCACAAAGATGATACATCTAGGAAAGAATACTAAAAGTAAAATAATTTCTAAAGGTATATCTGCTGGAAAAGCAGATAACACTTATAGAGGATTGGTTGATATTAATAGAAAAGCATTAAATTCAAGAAATTATACTCAATGCGACTCACTTTTGATGGGAAATCAATGCGGAGCACACACAGTACCATACATAAAAAATAAAAACTCTACATCAACTGTAGAGCATGAGGCAACAACTTCTAAAATTAATGAGGATCAACTTTTCTACTGTAATCAAAGAGGCTTGAATCAAGAAGAAGCAATAAGCTTAATTGTTAATGGTTTTTGTAAAGATGTATTACAACAATTACCAATGGAGTTTGCTGTCGAAGCACAAAAGCTTGTAGGTATTAGTTTGGAAGGAAGTGTAGGGTAATGCTAGAGATTAAAAATCTTAAAGCCTCTATAGAAAAAAAAGAAATTCTTAAAGGTTTAGATATATCGATTAAACCAGGCGAGTTACATGCAATAATGGGTCCGAATGGTTCAGGTAAAAGTACACTGGCTAATGTTTTATCTGGTAAAAACGGATATAATGTATCTGGTGAGTTAAAATATAATGGGAACTCTTTAAACGATATTCCGGTTGATCAAAGAGCTCAAAAAGGTATTTTTTTGGCTTTTCAGTACCCAACAGAGATACCAGGTGTAAATACAAATAATTTTCTTAGAACTTCATTGAATAAAGTTAGAAAAGCTAGAGGAGAAAAAGAGCTTGATACACTCTCTTTTTTAAAAATAGTTAAAGAAAAATCAAGTGAACTAGGAATGGACGAAAAAATGCTTTCTAGACAACTGAACGTAGGTTTTTCTGGCGGTGAAAAGAAAAAAAATGAAATTTTACAAATGAAAATTTTACAACCAAGATTAGTGATTTTAGATGAAACTGATTCCGGTTTAGACATAGACGCACTTAAAATTGTTGCTAACGGAGTGAATACTTCAAGAAATAAGAATAATTCATTTTTAGTCATTACACACTACCAAAGATTATTAAATTTTATTAGGCCAGATTTTGTTCATGTTTTATCAAATGGGAAAATAGTTAAATCAGGAACAATGAAACTTGCAGAGGAATTAGAGAAGTCTGGTTACAAGGGAATTATTTAAAATGTTAAATTATAAGATTGATTTAAGTGAAGTTGATAAAATTAAAGAGATAAATAAAATTGAAAAAGATTATAGAATAAAAAATTTGCAGCACTTTAATGAAGAAGGTTTTCCAAATAAAAAAAAAGAAGATTGGAAGTTTTTAGATTTAAGAGAAATAATTTCAAAAAATTTCAAAAAATTTGAATTTCAAACAAAGCAAATAAAAGAAAAAAAAATAAATTATATTAAAGATTTTGATCATAACTTTATTGTGAATATAAATGGAGAGTTAATTACAAGTAATTTTAAATATGAAAAAAATAGCGAAATAAAGATAGAAAAATTTAAAAACGATAATTTTTCTGAAAAAAAAGAAATAAATTCTTTAGTCAATTTGAACCATGCTTTATCAGATAAAGGATATTATTTAGAGATAAAAGATAATTATAAATTCAACAAAGTTCTTGTTGTATACAATTTGTTTACCTGTGAATTAAACGAAAATTTTTTAAATTTTAGAAATAAGATTAATTTAGGAAAAAATTCTGAACTTCACATGATTGAATTTGTTTTAAATGACTCCAATAAAAATTTTTTTAGCAATACTTATGAAAATTTTACATTACAAGATAAAGCAGTTTTAAAAAATATTTACATTCATAATAATAAAAGCAAGGGGTATTTTCATAAATTCGCAGAAAATGAATTATCCGAGGGATCAGATTTTTTGTACTATATCTTTCCAACTGGCGCAAAGTTCAATAAGTTAGATTTAAAATTTAATTTAAATGGCGAAAATAGTATATGCAACTTACAATCAGCGGCATTTTTAGATAAAAATGAGCATCATGAAATAAAGTCTAGAGTAAACCATTTAGCTCCTAATTCAAAAAGTTATCAAAAAATTAAAAACGTGGTTAATTCAAATAGTAAAGGTGTGTACCAAGGAAAGATCTTTGTGAAAGACATCGCTCAAAAGACTGATGCTTACCAACTAAGCAAAGCTATTTTATTAAGCGACAAAGCAGAATTCGACTCTAAACCTGAATTAGAAATCTATGCTGATGATGTTAAATGTTCTCATGGCTCAACTTCTGGAAGTATAGACGAAGATGCGATTTATTATTTGATGACAAGGGGCTTAAATAGAAAAGAAGCCGTGGAATTATTAATTGATGGTTTTCTAAACGAAATTATTGAACAAATAAAAAGCAAATCTATAAAAGATTTTTTAAAATATAAACTAAGTGAGCAAATTTCATGAGTTTAAAAGATATAAAATCTGAGTTTCCAATCTTTAAACAAAAGATAAATGGCAAGCCGTTAATTTACCTAGATAGTGCTAACTCGTCTCAAAAACCTAAGGCTGTAATAGATAAGATTTCTACTTTCTACGAGACTGAGTTTTCTAACGTAGGTAGGAGCGTTCATACCTTAGCTGTAAAAGCTACTAATAGATTTGAAGAAACTAGAGATAAAGTAAAAACTTATTTAAACGCGAATGAAAGAGAAGAAATTATATTTACAAAAAGTGCTACAGAATCGATCAATTTAGTCGCTTCATCTTTTGGAGAAAAATTTATTAATGAAGGTGATGAAATTTTATTAACTGAACTAGAACATCATTCTAATTATGTTCCTTGGCATTTTATACGAAAAAAAAAAGGAGCAATTATTAAGTTTGCCCCTGTAAACTCAAAAGGCGATATAGAGATAGATGAAATCAAAAAATTGATTACAAACAAAACAAAAATAATTGCGATAACACATATTTCAAACGTTACAGGCGCTGTCATGCCATTAAAAAAAATTATAGATTTAGCGAGGTCAAAAAATATTCCTATTTTAGTAGATGGAACACAAGGAGCGCCTCATCTTCACCTTGATATGAAAGAACTTGATTGTGATTTTTATGCAATATCATGTCACAAAATGTATGGTCCTAATGGACTTGGAATACTATACGCAAAAAAAAAATGGATTGACGAACTTCCGCCTTATCAAGGTGGCGGAGGAATGATCAGTGAAGTTCTTAAAAATGATATATCTTATGCAAATTCTCCCTCAAAATTTGAAGCCGGAACAATGCAGACAGCGGAAGTTGTTGCATTTTCAGAATCTTTAAAATTTATAGAAAAGTTAGGAATTAAGAATATTCAAAAGCATGAAAACGAAATACTAGAATATGGTATTGAAAAATTAAAAAAAAATAATTCTATTAAAATTATTGGTGATCCAAAAGAAAGAGGGTCTGTAATCTGTTTCACAATGAAGGGTGTACACCCACATGATATAGCAACAATTTTGGACGAGGATGGAGTAGCTATCAGAGCAGGACATCATTGTTGTCAAATTTTACATGACAAGTTAGGAATTCCTGCCACAGCGAGAGCTTCAATTGGTGTTTATAATTCTAAGGAGGATATGGACATGTTATGTAATGCAATTGATAACTGTAAGAAGGTTTTCAAAATTTAAATGGAATTAAAAGAACTATATCAAGAAATTATTTTAGATCATGCAAAAAATCCACGTAATAAAGGAAAATGCGATGGTTATAATCATGACGCTAAAGCTCATAACCCTTTATGTGGTGATAAGGTTCATATTTTTCTTAAACTTGACAAAGACAAAAATATAAAAGGACTAAGTTTTGAAGGAGAAGGTTGCGCTATTTCTTTGGCCTCTGCATCAATTTTAACTGATATATTAAAAGGAAAAGATATGTCCTTCACAAAAAAAATTGCTAATGATTTTTTAAGTATGCTTAAAAATAAAACTAAGATTACTTTAAACAGTTTATCGGATGACCAACTGACAACAATTAATTCTTTATCTGGTGTTCAAGAATTTCCAATGAGAATAAAATGTGCTACAATGGCTTGGCATACTGTGTTATCTGCATTAAAAGAAAAAAAAATTTAAATGTGTAATCTTCAAGAAAAAGTTATTAATGAAATTAAAAAGGTGTATGATCCTGAAATACCTGTAAATATTTATGAGTTGGGCCTTATTTATAAGATAGAAGTGATAAATGATATCGTGAAAGTAGAAATGACTTTAACAACACCAAATTGTCCAGTTGCAGATAGTTTGCCAAAAATGGTTAAAGATAATATACTTAAGATTGATGGAGTAAGTGATGTAGATCTCAAATTAGTTTGGGATCCGCCTTGGACAAAAGACAAAATGTCTGAAGCAGCAAAATTAGAATTAAATTTATGAGTGAACATATTATAAAGATAAGCGACAATGCCGTGAATAAAATCAAAGAGATTATATCTCAATCAAAGACCTCAACCATAGGCGTTAGGGTGGGTGTTAAATCAGGAGGCTGTGCTGGCATGTCTTATATTATGGAATATGCAAAAGAAATTAAGCCAAACGAAGAAGTTATTGAGGAAAAGGGGGTTAAAGTCTTAATAGATCCTGAAGCAATTATATACCTTTTAGGAACTGAAATGGATTATAAAAAAGAAAAATTTTCTTCTCAGTTTGTATTTAACAATCCAAATGAAACTGAACGATGTGGATGCGGGGAGTCTTTTAAGGTTTAGCCGCTATAATACATCTCAAACTCAATTGGGTGAGGTGTATGTTCGAATTTGTAAATTTCTTGAAATTTTAAATCAATATAAGCATCAATTTGATCATCAGTGAACACGCCGCCTTGTGTTAAAAATTTTCTATCCTTGTCAAGATTTTGCATGGCCTCTCTCAGAGAGCCGCAAACAGTTGGTAGCTTTTTAACCTCATCTTCTGATAGCGTGTAAAGATCTTTATCAAAAGATTTACCTGGATCAATTTTATTTTTTATTCCATCTATCCCTGCCATTAACATAGAAGCAAAAGTTAGATAAGGATTACCTGCTGCATCAGGAAATCTGATTTCCATTCGAGCGGCCTTTGGATTCATTATAATTGGAATTCTACATGAAGCTGATCTATTTCTAGCTGAATAAGCTAGAATCACTGGTGCTTCAAAGCCAGGTATCAATCTTTTATAGCTATTTGTTGTAGCATTAGCAAAAGCATTAATTGCTCTAGCGTGTTTTAAGATTCCTCCAATATAATATAAAGCAGTTTTAGATAATCCGGCATATTCTTTACCCATAAACAAAGGTGTATTACCTTTCCAAATAGACTGGTGACAGTGCATACCTGATCCATTATCTCCTTTTACTGGCTTAGGCATAAAGGTTGCAGTTTTTCCGAATGAGTGTGTCACCATTTGTACTGCATATTTATAAAGCTGAAGATTATCAGCCATTTTTGTAAGAGTTCCAAAGTACATACCAAGTTCGTGTTGACTCGGTGCTACTTCATGGTGATGTTTTTCAACTTTAACTCCCATGTCTTTTAAAGCTTTTAAATATTCACCTCTCATATCTTGAGCGCTATCAACAGGAGGTACAGGGAAATAACCACCTTTCACTCCAGGTCTATGACCCATGTTACCATTTTCATATTTTTTTCCAGTGTTATATGGACCTTCAGAACTATCGATATTAAAACTAGTTTCGTTCATATCATTTTTGTATCTAACATCATCGAATACAAAAAATTCTGGCTCTGGACCAAAATACGACTTATCTCCTATACCAGTATCTTTAAGATAAGCTTCCGCTTTTTTAGCTGTGCCTCTTGGGTCTCTTTCATAAGGATTTTTTTTAACTGCATCTAGAATATCGCAAAAAATATTTAATGTAGTATGAGAGTTAAATGGATCAATTATTGGTCTATCTAAATCAGGTTTTAAAATCATGTCTGACTCGTTTATAGCTTTCCATCCAGCAATTGATGAACCATCGAAGAAAACTCCATCGTTAAGCATCTCTTCATCAACTACACTAACGTCAATTGTTAAATGCTGCAGCTTTCCTCTTGGGTCAGTAAATCTTAAATCGACAAATTCAACTTGTTTTTCTTTTATTAGTTTAAGAATATCTTTGTTGCTCATTTAATGTATTTCTAATTTGGTTAAATTTTTATGAACATATATAAGTATTGATTTTAATATATAATAATTAGTATATAACAGCTATGCAATTTATTCATAACACAATTTCTACTTGAAATGAGAGAAGCTAGAACTGTAGATATCCTTTTATTAATATTACTTGGTTTAATTTGGGGGTCATCGTTTTTTAACATTAAAATCGCCACTTATTCTTATGAGGCTTTTACTTTAGCTTTGGTAAGAGTTATTTTTGCAAGTATTCCGCTTGTTATATTATGTAAATTAAAAAGTATTAAAATCCAAGCCTTTACAAAAAATTGGAAACCCTACGCCTTAATTGGATTATGCAATATTGCAATACCTTTTACTTTAATTGCAATAGGAACGAGTCAAATTAATAGTTATTTAGCAGCCATGCTTATGAGCACTACTCCTATGAGCGGATCATTGCTTGCACATTTTTTTACTAATAACGAGAAAATAACTTTTTTGAAATCTATAGGGATTTTAGTGGGTTTTGCTGGAGTGATTTTCTTATTTTTTGACGATTTAATTATAAACAAAGACAATTACATTTATGCATTGATAACAATTTTAGGATCAACATTTTATTCTATTGGTGGAATTATGACGCTAAAACTAAAAAATAAAGGAAATGAAAACGTAACGACTTCTACAACTTTATGGTCAATAATATTTTTATTTCCACTTGCAATGATTTTTGAAAGTCCTTGGCAATTACAGCCTTCTTTAGAGTCAACTATGTCTCTCTTATATTTAGGAGTTGTAGCAACTGGATTAGCATGGTTGATTAGATTTAGGATTTTAACGGTTAATGGATTAGTATTTCAAACTCAGGTGGCATATTTAATTCCAATTTTTGGTGTGGTATTTGGTTATTTTTTAATGGATGAAATTATTACGTGGAGAGTGTTGATTTCATTAATTGTAATTATCGCTGGTATTTATATTGTAAAAAAAAATAATAAAGGTATAAAAAATTAAAATGGAACCAGACTCAATAGAACTAGGATTTTTATCGGTATTTGCATTAATTACATTTTTTATCTTTTTAATACTGGAAAGAAATTCTCAAAAAATAAAAAATGGAATACTTTTAGATCAGGATTTTATCAAGCCCCAGGCATTTCATGAAAAACCAATTTCTAGAAGTGGTGGAATAGGATGTTTTATAACATTGATAATATTTATTTATATCTATTATTTATTGTACGATTATATTTTATTTGAGTACCTTTTCATTGGTTTAAGTATGTTTTCAATAGGATATTTAGATGACATGAAATTAAAATTAAGTCCTAATTTAAGATTGTTCTTAATGATTATCTGTTTAACATTATTTATCAATTTTTTATCAATAAAGATTGATAATCTAGATCTTTTCTTTTTAAAATATTGGTTAGAAAATAAAATTTTTTCTAACGTTTTTATTTTAATTTGCTTTTTGTTCATTATAAATGGAGCAAATTTAATTGATGGTTTTAACGGTCTTTTAAGTATCAATTTGATCATTATCAATTCTGTATTATTATTTATAAACTTAGATAATAATCACCTTCAATTTTCATTTTTTTTAACTGGACAAATTATAATTTTAGTGGCTTTTTTATTATTTAATTTTCCTAGAGCAAAAATATTTTTAGGTGATAGCGGATCATATCTTTTAGGTTCACTTGCTGCGTTAAACGTTATTTCTACAAACAATCTTAATCCTCAGATTTCATCCTTTTTCTTTTGTATTTTGTTGGTTTATTTATTTTATGAGGTATTTTTTTCTTTTATTAGAAAGACTTACCAAAAAAAATCACCAGTGATGCCTGATGATATGCACTTGCATATGTTAAGTTTCAAAAAAATTGAAAAAATTTTTGGATCACAAAGATCAAATTACATCAATTCAATTATTATTAATCTAAGTTACTGCACCTTAGTTTTACCAAGTGTTTATTTTTCTGATAATAGTTTGGTGTGTAAGTATTGGTTTTTTGCTCTAATCTTAATTTACACATTACTTTATTTCAGACTTTATCATTTAAAAATGAAATCAGTTTGATATATAGTGCAACAACTATTAATTACGGGCAAGTGGCGGAATTGGTATACGCGCTGGTCTTAGAAACCAGTGCCGCAAGGCTTAAGAGTTCGAGTCTCTTCTTGCCCACCAAATAAATTATGAAAGTAACAGTACAGTCTAAAAAAGGTTTAAGAACAGTTTTATCTGTGATTGTCGACAAAAAGACTATTCAAGATAAAATGAATGAGCGACTAGTTGAATTACAAAAAGAAGTTAAGCTAAAAGGATTTAGAGATGGGAAAGTCCCACCTTCGGTAATAAAAAATCAATTTGGTAAATCTATTTATGGTGAAGTTGTTGATAAAATTTTAAGAGAAACTTCTTTACAAGCAATAGAAGAAAAAAAAATTAAGATTGCTGGTCAACCCAAAATTGATTTAAAAACTTTTGGAGAGGGTAAAGATTTAAATTACGAACTGCAAATAGATCAATTGCCTGAAATTAGTTTAAAATCTTTTAATAACTACAAAGCTACAGAATATAAAATTAAGATAGAGGAAAAAATAATTTTAGAGAAACTAAAAGAGATTTCAACTCAAAATAAAAAATTTGTAGAAAAAAAAGATGATGAAAAAGCTAAACTTGGAGATCAAGTAGTATTTGATTATAGCGCGACAGTAGAAGGTGAAAAATTTGAGGGCAGTGAAGGAAAAGGTGTTCAAATAGAATTAGGAAAAGATTTGTTTTTAAAAGGATTTGATCAACAGTTGATTGGAGTCAAAAAAGGTGATATTAAAAAAATAGACGCCGTCCTTCCACCTAATCATCCAAAAAAAGAATTAGCAAATAAAAAAACGATATTCGAATGCAAGATAATAAAGACACAATTCGCAAAAGAAAACAAAATTGATGATGATTTTGCGAAAACTATGGGAGCTAAAGATTTGAACGAATTAAAAAAATTAATTGAAAAACAAATATCAAGTCAGTACACGCAAGCTTTAAACTCAATAACAAAAAAAGAAATTTTAGATCAAATTGAAGCAAGCCATCAAGTAGACATACCTAAAAATATGATTGACCAAGAAGTTTTAATGATCACACAAAATTTAAAAGCGGAAGAAAAAGAAAAACATAAAACAAATAACGAAAAGATTGCAAAATCAAGAATTAAACTAGGCTTAGTATTAAATGAATATGGTGAAAAGAATAATTTAAAAGTTACAGACGAAGAAGTAAAAAATGAAATTCAAAAGCAAATAAAAAGTATGCCAGGGCAAGAAAAAATGGTTGTAGATTATTATCAAAAAAACCCAAGCGCTTCTCAAAGTTTACGTGGTTCACTCTATGAGGAAAAGATCATTAATCTAATTAAATCAAAAATAAAACTTTTAGAAAAAACGGTCGATACAAAACAAGCTGAAAAAATAATTTCTGAATTTAATAAACCAAATTTAGAAAAACAAAGTATTAAAAAATCAGAATCTCCCGTTAAAAATAAAGCAAAATCAAAAAAAATTAGTAAAAAGTAACCAATAGTTGTATAAACCTTCTTATGAGTCGGAAATTTGAAGAGCAGATGAATAATTTAATTCCAATGGTTGTTGAACAAACAAGCAAAGGAGAGAGAGCTTATGATATTTATTCAAGGCTTTTAAAGGAGAGAATAGTTTTCTTAGTTGGCCCAGTTAACGACACTGTTGCATCCTTAGTTACAGCTCAACTTTTATTTCTAGAGTCAGAAAATCCTAATAAAGAAATAAATTTTTATATAAATAGCCCTGGAGGATTAGTAACAGCTGGACTTGGTATTTATGATACAATGCAATATATCAATTCTCCCGTATCAACTTTGTGTATTGGTCAAGCTTCTTCAATGGGATCTTTTTTATTAGCTGCTGGTGAAAAGGGTAAAAGATATTCTTTACCAAATTCAAGAATTATGGTGCATCAACCATCTGCAGGCTTTCAAGGGCAAGCCACAGACATACAAATTCATGCAAAAGAAATACTATCGTTAAAAGAAAGATTAAATAAAATTTATTCTAAACACACAGGCAAGTCAGTTGATGAGATTGCCAAGGCTTTGGAGAGGGATAATTTTATGACCGCTGAAGATGCGAAAAAATTTGGATTAATTGACTCGGTTGTGGAAAAAAGAAAATAAAACACAATATATTGATCTGTTTACAACTTCAGCTTGATAACGTTATTTCATACATCTATTATAAATTTATTGATTCGTTATGACCGAAAAAAATAATAAAAATATTCTTTACTGCTCTTTCTGCGGAAAAAGTCAACATGAAGTAAGAAAACTTATTGCAGGTCCGACAGTTTTTATTTGTGATGAGTGTGTCGAACTTTGTATGGATATAATAAAAGAAGAAAACAAAAGTTCATTAGTAAAACACCAAGACGGTGTTCCAACACCAAAAGAAATTTGTAGTGTTTTAGACGATTATGTTATTGGTCAAAAGTTTGCAAAAGAAATTTTATCAGTAGCTGTTCATAATCATTATAAAAGATTAAACCATGACACAAAAAGTAATAAAGATATTGAATTATCAAAATCTAATATACTTTTAGTTGGACCTACTGGATGTGGGAAAACTTTATTAGCCCAAACTTTAGCAAGAATTTTAGATGTTCCTTTTACTATGGCTGATGCTACAACATTAACTGAAGCAGGTTATGTTGGGGAAGATGTAGAAAACATAATTTTAAAACTTCTTCAAGCAGCTGACTATAATGTTGAAAAAGCTCAAAGAGGAATAGTTTATATTGATGAAGTCGATAAAATAAGTAGAAAGTCAGAAAATCCTTCAATTACAAGAGATGTTTCTGGAGAAGGAGTTCAACAAGCACTACTTAAAATAATGGAAGGAACTATAGCGAGTGTTCCGCCTCAAGGTGGAAGGAAACATCCCCAACAAGAATTCTTGCAAGTTGATACAACAAACATTTTATTTATTTGTGGTGGCGCTTTTGCAGGTTTAGATAAATTGATCGATAGTAGAGGTAAAGGAAGTTCAATAGGTTTTGGAGCAAAAGTAAAAAATTATAAAGAACTACCACTTTCTGAAATTATGAAACAATTAGAACCAGAGGATTTGATAAAATATGGTTTAATTCCAGAGTTTATTGGAAGAATGCCAATTATAGCAACACTAGATGATCTAGATGAAAAGTCTTTAGTAAAAATATTAAAGGAACCAAAAAATTCTTTAATTAAACAATATCAAAGGTTATTCGAATTTGAAAATGTAATGTTGGAATTTAAAGAGGAGGCGATATCAGAGATTGCTAAAAAAGCAATATCGAAAAAAACAGGCGCAAGAGGATTAAGATCAATTCTAGAAAATATTCTTTTAAAAACAATGTTTGAACTGCCTGACATGGAAGATGTAATTAAGGTTACAGTTGATAAATCAGCAGTTAAAGGCCTTTCAGAACCTATTGTCACATACGGAAAAAAAGCATCAACATCTGTTGCGTAATATCAATTTGTTTCTTGAAATTTACATATTAATTATCATATAAGTTATTAATGAAAACAACTCAAATTAAACCGCTCCTTCCATTAAGAGATATCGTTATTTTTCCGTCAATGGTCGTACCACTGTTTGTTGGAAGAGAAAAATCAATTAAAGCGCTTCAGGAGGTTATGAAATCTGATAAATCTATTGTTTTAGTTACACAGAAAAACTCTGAAATAGATGATCCTGAAGATACTGATTTATATAGTTATGGTTGTTTAAGTAAAGTTCTTCAACTTCTAAAATTGCCTGATGGAACAGTAAAAGTTTTAGTAGAGGGTGAGAAAAGGGTAAAAATACTTAAACAGACGAACAAAGAAAATAAATTTTTAACTTGTGAAGTTGAATTAGCAGATGATCTTAACGCATCAAAAGACCTAGATATTTTTGCACAAGGTATTGTAAAAAAATTTGAAAAACTTCTCGTATTAAACAAAAAAGATCCTAACGATGGTGCTAATAATTTAAAAAATTTAAAGAATGCCTCTCAGATAGCAAATAATATATCTTCAAACTTGAACATACAAATCTTTGAAAAACAAGAGTTGTTAGAAATATTGGATTTAAAAACAAGATTAGAAAAGATCTATGCTTTTATAGAAAAGGAAATAAGTGTTCTTTCTGTAGAAAAAAAAATAAGAGGTAGGGTAAAAAACCAAATGGAAAAGACTCAAAGAGAGTACTATTTGAATGAACAACTTAAGGCTATTCAGAAAGAATTAGGTGAAATTGATGAAGGTAAAGACGAATTAACAAACATTTCTAAAGCAATAGCTAATGCTAAAATGCCAAAATTAGCTAGAGAAAAGTGTTTATCCGAATTAAAAAAATTAAAATCAATGAGTCCAATGTCAGCAGAGGCAACTGTTGTAAGAAATTATTTAGATTGGATGACTGAACTACCTTGGTCAAATAAATCAAAAATTAATACTGATTTAAATAACGCTCAAAAAATTTTAGATGAGGATCATTATGGTCTAGAAAAAGTTAAAGAAAGAATAATAGAATTTCTAGCAGTTCAAAAAAGAATACAAAAAATGAAAGGTCCTATTTTGTGTTTAGTGGGCCCACCAGGTGTTGGAAAAACATCTTTAGGTAAGTCGATAGCGAAAGCTACAAATAGAAAATTTATTAGAATTTCATTAGGTGGCATTAGAGATGAAGCTGAAATTAGAGGACATAGAAGAACTTATATTGGATCTTTACCAGGAAAGATCATACAAATGATGAAAAAAGCGGGAACTAAAAATCCACTTTTTTTATTAGATGAAATCGATAAAGTTGGAAATGATTATAGAGGAGACCCTTCATCGGCACTACTAGAGGCGTTAGATCCAGAGCAAAATAAAGAATTTAATGATCATTATCTAGAAGTTGACTATGATTTATCCGATGTAATGTTTGTAACAACTGCTAACACTCTAAATATTTTACCACCACTTCTTGATAGAATGGAAGTTATAAGGCTATCTGGATACACTGAAGACGAAAAAGTTAACATTTCACAAAAGTTTTTAATTCCTAAACAAAGTGAAAACAACGGTTTGAAGAAAGAAGAGTGGAGAATTAATGAAGCAGTTAATAGAAAAATTATAAGAGATTATACAAGAGAGTCAGGGGTAAGAAATC
>MDSV01099581.1_pt1 | contig 20505 bp, 16 predicted proteins | sample 810851 | NCBI WGS metagenome assembly MDSV01 (sample SAMN05326640, study PRJNA326480) | marine metagenome | isolation source: seawater | place: Atlantic Ocean: North East | collected 2012 | reverse complement strand
GCCAACAAGTGCGCGTGTGCTCGCAAAAGTTCTGGTTGATCTGGACTCACCGTCATTCGTGCCTCAAGCCAATGGCGTCGGAGTTCATCATCGCCTCTCAATAATGCAATGTGCTCCAAAGCCTCAAGGATATTCTTGTTGCCAGGGGACGAGCGATAAGCCACTCCAAACGACAATTCTGCCCATGCATAACGCCTCAGATGCAAGCATGCATGGCCAAGCCTATGAGCTGCTACAGGGTTCAATTCAAGACCATCTACCGAAATATTTCTTTGTTCAAGCAAGTCCAGCAGTCTGCCAAGAAGTTGCTCGGTCGAGGCGGAAAGAAGCCCTTCTCCACCTATTTCTGCTTCGGTTGAAATTGATGAGAGGATTGTTTCAAGTGCCGATATTGTTTCACTTCGAAGATCCAAGGTGTCATCAGGGCTTGAACTTTCAAGATTGTTAATAGCCGAATGAACGAGTAATGCGCCGTCGATTTCAGGATGTGTGGCGCGTAGAGAATTGACCAAACTGTTCATCTGTGAAACTTCTGCTCGAAGGCTATTCACTTCAGTGTTCAGATGAGAAAAATGCGCTGCTTGCCCCTCTTGCAAAACAATGGCTTTGTCAGAGAGTTTTTGAAGTCGCTCATCAGCCTTCTTTAACCAAAAACCTGCACCTCCACCAGCACCTATGCAAGCGAGGCCAAATACAACTGTTACGGGGTCCATTGCACTTCACCCGTACTAAGCCTCTTTATGGTCTGCGGCTAAATCACGGCCACAAATGGGGTTTTCACGACCTTTCAATTTTCACCAACCACTTGCAAAAAGGTGCTGGCGGAATGAAAAACAATCCAAAATCGCTGTAAAGTGTTTTTTTCTTCGCTCACATTGAAAGGCTCTCGTGGTTTTTCACAAATCGGGTCGAAGTCATGAGTGAGAATTCAGACGATGAAAATCGCCCCTGGTATTATGAACGTCTACAAGATTTACATCATGATGGTTGGAATATCACGTCGATTGAGGATTTCCTTTCCGAGAACGAAGATTTGGCAAGTGAGCGGATTGTTTACACCGATTTTGTAGTGGAGTTAGCCCAAGAATTGTTGGAAAGAACCGGTTATTTGGGAGAATCTGTTGATTCGCGTTCCTTGGAATTGAGTCGAACTTGGGAGGAGGAATTACGCGACCCCATGAACGCTGAGAGAGTACTCGAAGAGTATCGTCAATGGGCACGAGAATGGCGCCCTTGGGAATTGGAATTGCATAGAGGAGAAGGGTTGTGGAGAGCTGCGGGTTATGAGGAGGAGTTCGCCTCGATATTGTCGCGCTTTGATTTTCTTGACGCTTCTTCATTACCATCTGCAAAAATAATCTCTCCAATTCTTCACGACCCAGATAATTATGATGAAATTATTGACTCTCTATCGACTATTGAACAAGATGAGAAACGGCAGAGGGACGCTGTCTCCAATGCGGCAAAATTGCTTTCTGAGGCAGGATTTGATGTGGAAGGCGTGGAAAAGATGCCGATTATTGATGCGCTGGACTGGATTTCACAATTGCATCAATTGCATGACCTCCATGAGGACTTGAGACTTCTGATTTTAGAGCAAATAGCAATTTTCGACCCAAGTCTATCTGACCATCATGAAAAACGCAGAGTGGCTCTCATTGAAGGGGCCTCCACGCAAGATTTGAGAAATTTCCGAATACAAATGGACGCCATTGCTGACAACTTACACCAACGTTTAGCCCGGCTCAATGATTTACTCAATGAATGGAGGGGGAAAGGAATTGAATTCCCTCACGGAGACAGTATCCGTCCAGAGGAATTACTCGAATGGGAAACGAACCTTCCTGAAATCGAGGAAACGCTTCAGCTTCACCTCACCGCCTTGGAACGTTGGAATCAAATCACTTCACTTTGGACTGATGTCGAACATTCTGGTTCACAATATGCTGGAAAACTCGAAAAAACTGAGCAATTCATAGATTATGTCGACCTGTTGGACCAGCAATGGAAACAGCATGAGATTGAAGCGATGATGTTTATCGAAAATTATGAACATTCTGGGCTGATAATGTCGGACTGGAGTGACGAGATTGTTCGTGACCCAAGAAGTGCAGTGCGCATGTTGAAGAAGAAAAAGCACTTGTTTGACCAGCGTGTTGATTGCATCGAGAAATTATCCAATATCGATACCTCTTTTGAGGGTCAAAGCATTGTCGAGAAACGCATCAATCTGCTAAAAGAAATCGATGTTGATTTGGAAATACTTGAAAACACATCAGAATTGGTTGAAAATTTGGCCCGAAGAGGGGCACGTCATCGCAGAATGTTAGAACGAGATTGGCGCAGCTTAGTAGCAGATGGAAAGGCCGACATCAACACCAATACTGCATCATTCTCCCTTTTGGATTTTGAAAATGAAATAGCTCATGTACAGAAATACGGAGTTGGAAGTTCAGTTCCAAAGATTGGTGGGTCTTTTGTCGCTGGAAACATCCATGATCGATTAAAAACTCGAACTCGTCAAGAATTAACTCTTTTGCAGGCATCCGGATGGGAGGTTAACAACTTACTTCAACAAGTTGAACAAGAACCCGTAATCGTCGCTCAAAAAGTCAATTCGGCACGTGAAGCGATGAAGGGTTTCTCGTCACTGAAAAGAAGAATTGCGCGACTTCCTTGGTATCGCGATTTAACCCTCGCTATGGAAGTAGAGCAACAACTCAAAGACCCTACACAACTGAATTCTTTGGCCGAGAGTATTCCTGAGTTGTCAAAGCATTTGGCAAATCGCCCGAGCGAAGATGAGAGTTTTACACTTAATGTTTGGACTCCTTCTCCAACGCGTCAAACTTTGGTACCGGTTCCTGAACACTCTCAGAAATACCAAACAATGATTCCAAAGGATGCAATGGAAGATGCCTATGAAGCAATCCTTGAGGCTGTAGAAGTTCAGGACGATGAGAACGAGGAGAGCAGCGATGAAGGAGACGAAGGAAATGACGAGCATCTTGAAGCAGTTGTGCCTGCTCAAGACGAAACTCCTGTTGATTCTGAGAACACTAGGATCGAAGAACAAAATGACGCAGCCCCTAATACCTCTATCCCGCTGGCCGAAATCAGTAAAAAAGGAGATGTTGGCCAAGATAATTTGAACACGAACTCGGTAGAAGTTTTAGACAATCTTGTCCATTTTTTACGTGCCATTCAAATGGACAAACTAGCAGATGATGCTTCGAAAAACGGCATGGAGGCCTTGAAAAATATACGAAGGGGTTTGGCCAAGCATGTCGGCATTCAACCCCGAGACACTCGTGTTGATAGAATGCTAAGGTTGTCTTTACGATTATTGCCTCAAAACGATAAAAACGACCTCCTCAAATCGAAAATGCTCGCAAACATTGGCGACAATATCAAAAATATTCAGAAGTGGATGAGAACGAGGCTTGAACACAGGCATTCAGGCTCAAGTGACAATTTCCTCGATGATGCGTTGCGGCTTGGTAAAGCACTGCAAAGAATTCCCGGTCCCGGTTTCCCTTTACCTATTGATGCGGATATCCGTGAGTTACCGGACCCAGATGACGTCATTGGATTGGAACGAGAAGTTACGAATATCATTTCCCATCTCAATATGTCAACAGCTGGTGGAATAATAGCATAATCAAGAGAGTTCGTTCAACAGGTTGTTTTGTTCTTCTTCACTCAGTATTTCTTCGACAGGAGAGGCGGTAACAGCTACTTCAGGTGCGTTTGGCATTGGAGCATCCAAGGGTATAGGGGCACCCGGCAAACCCAGTGGTGGGGGAAGTGGCATTGTACTGCTCGCCAGTGGTGGAGGAGGCGGGGTTGGTGCAGGCGGTAGAGGTGTTACCGGAGGAGGAGGGGCATGCGGCATTGGCGCAGGAGGAGTTGCAAGTGGGGGTGGTGGCGTTGGTAGAGGTAGTGGAGGTGATGGCGCTTGCGGCAAAGCCGAAGGAGGTGGTGGCGCGGTTGCTACTGGAGGGCCGTTCATAGGCTCAGGTGGAGCAGGGATGTTTTGAGGGGGGTCTGGTTTTGTAGCGAGTGGTGATGCAGCAACAACCGATTGCGGAACGGTTGCCGGAGGAACCTCAACCGTTGGCGGTGGAACTGGTACAGGTTCGGGAGGCGGTAATGCTGGTGAAGGGGCTGTAAGATTTGCATGCAATTCAAGTACTGCTTCGGTGTCTAACTCTCCGGTTCTTAGAAACTGTGCCATTTCTGACCCAATGTATGCCATACTGGCGCGTAAGAATGGGCGATCGTTTCCATATCCTCTCAAAGTGTAGCTAAGAGAGCCTCCTGGATGAGTGAACTCAAGTGTGTGGGTCTCAAAATGCATCTTCAACCAGTTCCAAGCACCAACTGCAGTGAGTACGGTCCCCAATATTGAAAACACAAATGTGTTTGAGAGGAAGAAGAGGAAGAAAAGTCCCCAAACACTTGTCCCGATCCACAAAAATTGATGCTTGTGCAACAACTGATTATGGTGATGTTTGAATCCTGTGATATCTCTTTTCATCGACAGGCAAACTTTCATTCTGCGCTGGCCGTCTGGATCGAGACGTGTTTCAATGATACGCAATAAATCATCATCAACAACCAAGGAGACTGATTCACGGCCATCTTTGGTTTGCTGCAGCGGAAACTCACTGACTTCTTCGTTATGAAACTGAAAAAGCAGAGGTGCTGCACGAACCGGAAGGGTCCATCCTGCTGCGGAGGCAGGTTGAGGCTCCACAAGCGGCATCTCAGTACCAGTTGTATCTTGTTCAATTATTGATTTAGGGTCTTCTTCGGAAACAGTTTCAGGCAAGGACTCAATGTTTGAATTCTCTTCGTCTGACAAGTCCTCATCGCGAGGGTTTTCTGTGGCTTGTTCTTCATGGTGTATGTCTGCGAAAGGATCGGCATCATCATCAGGCCAACCCGATTGCTCATCCTCGCCCATGTATCGCCGAGGTAGCAGGTAATAGATAACCTAACTTAGTCTCAACGATGGATTTCAGCAAGCCAAGATTGCACATCATCGCGTTCTGAGAAGCCTTTCCCTTTTTTGGTTCCAATTACGGTTGCAATCGCTGATTCGGATGCAATTTCAAGGGTTCGTTCGCTTACAGGACCATTGAAAACGATGGCGACAGCGCCATCAGCACTACCTGCAGCCTTTGACAAACTTGAAGGCCCTACTGGGTCAGAAACGCTTCCGTCAACCATAACGAAAACCGCTTTGTTCTTGTCAAGTGAATCCAGATGGTCGAACATTTCATGAATTTCTGCTGGAGCTTCGGCGGATTCGTAAACCTCGCCCATTTCTTCAGCCCAATTCTTGTCTTGCACACCTGCCTTTTCATCATCTTCGGCCTGTTTTTTACTCAGTGTATGAGCGAATTTTTTGGCTTCTATTTTCATTGACAAGCATTTCGTAACCGTTTTCTGAGGAAGCAATTCCCACTCCTGCCCTACAGGGGCTTGAGCAACGAAGTCAACCTTCAGAGTGTCCATCAATTGGCTAAAGAGCATCTCGCCACCACGGTCCCCATCAATGGCAAGAACGACGGTTTCCTTGCCGTTCGCCAAATCGATAAGTTCCTGCTTCATTGTACCGGCTCCATCAGCGCTGATTGCGTTCTTAATACCACAATTCAGTAGGTTTCGAACATCGTTTCTTCCTTCAACAATAATCAATGAAGAGGATGTTTCGATGTTCGGCCCGCATGTTAAACCATGGAAATTCGTAGCAGTCCCAGTTGTCATAACTGAACGGACTTCTTCAATGATGGTCTTTGATGCTGCTTCACCTGAATTTACGAGATTGAGCAACAGTTCTTTTGCACGGTCTACGACTGCAGTACGCTTTGTAGCACGGATATCTTGTATTTCTAAGACTTTGATAATTGCATTGCATGGGCCAATTCGATCAATTGTTTCTAATGCAGATGCGATAATTGCGGTCTCGACATTGTCGAGGCTGCTTGGTATCAATATCATGCCGTGTACTTTACCACCTTTCGTTTCAGTTTCAACATCAACGTGTCCAATTCGAGCGGTTCGCTGTAGTTTACGCAGTTCCAATTCATCGCCGAGTAGACCTTCGGTCTGCCCCATAATTGCACCAATGATGTCCTTGCGCTGGACGGTTCCATTTACCTTGATATCGGCGCGGATTTGATATTTCATTGCCTTGCCTTGCTTTGAGCCGCCGGAACGGCCTCCTGAGTTGTGTTTTCGAGCCATTGTTATTTCTCCTTCTATCGACACCTTCATCACAAAGAAATGGGCCGCAGCCCATCATTCATTTGTTGCGTATGTGACAAAATCACAACGCTTGAAAAGGATGTGGATGAACATCCGACAGGCCGAATCCTTTTGAATGCTCTTACGATTTTGAGACCAAAATTTCACTTTTACCATACAAGAGATTCAAGAAGAGAAGCGTTTTCCCTTTACGCGTGACGACCTCAACTTCTCGCAGCTTGGATGTGTTTCGCTCCACCGTTGAGGTCATGCTCATCGATGGACGCTTAACTCGTGAAGAGAAGCGTCTCACAATTAAATTAGCGAGTGCTTTGGGGCTCACTGCTGAACAGCCTGCCGAAATTTACAAAGCAATTCAAAACAATGAAGAATCTGACCCCGGGGAGCTCGTTTCTATCGAGAGCGCACTCGAAATTTACACAAAGGTTTTCGAGGTAGCAATTGTCAATGCTTCACTTTCTCGCGACGAGTTTCGAGTCTTAGCCCATCTTCGTTCTGCTTTTGAAATCGATGACGATGAACATGAAAGCATTGAATCTCATTTGAGAGAGATCGTCAAAGAGAAATTCGAAGATCCCGGTGTTGTGGATAAAATGTTACACACCCTACGAGATTCTGTTGGACTTGTTGGAGATATCTTTGAGACTGTAAGGAAAAAAACCACTGACGGTGGTCGAAGTGGATGAAAAAGTAGCAAACTACCTTGGAGACCCACAACCAAAATTACTCCGCTCAACCAGAAAAACGCTGAAGTTTCTTCGCGGTGCGTATTCGGCCGGCGTACCCGGGATGATGTCGAAACCTTCCACAGACCTGTTAGCGAACAGCGGAGGCTTTTCCTTTCATTACGGCTGCCCAAATCCAGCCTTGCGAAATATTGCTTCTTGGATTCTAACCAGTGGACAGGAAAAGCCGCGACGGATTGCTAAACTTATTCCTGCTCTATGGAAAAGACACGGACAAGAAGACCTTGTTGTTGTCGGACTCCTTCTTGCAAACATGTCAGAAGAAGAACTCGGAGTATCACCGTGGATGGCTTTGATTCATATGTTTGGGGAACAGGAACCTCTTGGAGCCCTGCTTGAAATTGGAGAGGAGATGAAGAGAGGTGGTCACGAAATTCCCGATGATGCATGGCTTGCTGCAATGGCCGGACAAAGCCGTCTTTGGCACCAAGTTGCGGTTCTGTTCGCATCTCTTCGTACAGAAGGTGCAGGAGAAATCCGAGGATTAATCACGACCGCCCCCGCGGGTGGAGAGTTGTTCGAAAGAATACGGAATCGACTTCTATCGCAGGAGAATTGAAGCCCTTTCTGCTCTAGCGCTGTGGCATGGCCGAGCGGTTCTTACCTACGAAAGACCCCGTTATGGAGGCAGTTTTGCAGTGGACCGTTGCTCGTGATGCTCAGGATGTTCGCAGACTTCTGGAATGGTTGCCTGAAGCACGTTCGAGTCGGGAGCGACGAGCACTGCTCGACCGAGTTCGAGGTTTACTTGCTGAATTGGAATCCGCTCTCGATGGTTTAGACTCGCTTTCGTGAGGGAGATGTATGACGACGGTGCTGCTTCTAGCCGGTGGAGAAAGTTCTCGGATGGGCACTGATAAAGCGCTAATGCACGGAGGCGTGCAGCGCTTACAGAATGTCGCTAAAAGTTGCGGAATAAAAGAAATAATTGTCTTGTGTGGAGAGCAAGAAAGACGTTCTATGTTTCAAGGAAAGGTATGGTCGGACCCTCCTTTTTGCAACAACCTCAGTGAGGTAATACAGTGGGCATTCAAAGAAATAGACGGGCCGATTCAAATGATTTGCTGTGATGCTTTTCAACTTGAAGTGGAAGGTTTACAACGACTTCTTCTCAGCAAAGGTGGCGTGCCCTTGGATGAAGAAAGAATACGACAGCCGTTGTTGGCCAATTGCCCCGAAGGTTTTGAATTAGGAGAATCTGACGGTTCAGTTGCTTCGCTATTTTCTCATTTGCCAAGCCTTGACATGGGTTCGAAAGCAAACCAAATGAAGAATTTCAATCTCCCTTCGGATGATTCTTTCCAGTAACAAGCTGGTCAATTACCATGGGATACAATCGATGTTCTTCGATTTTAATCCGTTCTCCGAGCGATGATTCACTGTCATCTGGGAAAACCGGTACTCTACGCTGTGCAATGATTTGGCCCGTGTCCATCCCAGAATCAACAAAATGGACGGTGCAACCAGAAACATTTACTCCTGATGCAAGAACATCTCTGTGAGCATGAGCGCCAGGAAATGCGGGAAGAAGAGAGGGATGGATGTTGATAATTCGAGGAGCCCATAATTCGACAAATTGAGAGGATTTCAATCGCATATAGCCGCTCAATAAAATCAATTCTACATCAAATTCCTCTAGAAGTTCCTGAATGAACGATTCGTGCTTCAATCGACGTTCGTGACCTTCATATGACGTTGGAAGTGGGATGCATCGTGCTTCAATACCTCTATTTCTCGCTTTCAATACGCCTGATGCTTCGCTTCTATCGGAAATAACGACGACTGTCGTGTGGCCGCAGGTCGGGTCGTTTTGTTGGTGCTCGAGCATTGCCTCCATTCCAGAGCCAGAGCCCGATATGAGAATCGCACAGCGAACAGGATGAGAGGCGGTTCCATGACGTAATGGCGCATCAAACCTGCTCATAATGAGCCCTAGAGTGCAATGAACTTGAGTTCTTCGCAAATACAGTCAATGTCGGAAAAGTCGATGCCCTGTAAACAACATCGATATCCCTTGTTCATCGGCTGCTTCAATGACCTCTTGATCGCGAATCGAGCCACCGGGTTGAACAACTGCAGATGCCCCCGCGCTTGCTGCTTGTTCAAGACCATCTTTGAACGGGAAAAATGCGTCAGATGCCAAAACGCAGCCGGCAGCTCGGTCTCCTGCACGTCGAGCGGCTATTCGAACAGCCTCAACCCGACTTGTCTGGCCAGGGCCAATCCCTACTGTGGCAGTACCCTGAACCATTACAATCGCATTGGATTTTACTTGCTCACAAATCCGAACAGCAAATTTCATGCTGGCAATTTCAGCATCGGTCGGGGTTTTCTTGGTAACCACTTTGGCCTTATCCCAATCAATAATCGGCGGCTCTTCAGTTTGGACCAACCAGCCACCTTCAATCGGTTTTCGGACGAGTGTGCGCGTGAGTGGGGCTAATCTGTTGTTGGGAGATTCAATCGTCAAAATCCGACGGTTCTTCTTGAGCATCACAATTCGCTTCGCTTCTTCAATGTACGCTGGAGCCATAAGAACCTCAATGAAAAGTGGCTCCATCGCTCGTGCAGTATCAACTTCAAGCGGTTCATTAAAACAAATAATTGAGCCAAACGCCGATTCGGGGTCGCTTGCTAATGCAGCTTCATACGCTTCCTTTTGTGACGAGCCTAAAGCGGCTCCGCATGGATTGTTATGCTTGACAATAACGCATGCGTGAGGTGTATCGGGCCATTCGTTGGTAGAAAGTGAGCGACACAACCTCAAAGTGGCGTCTGCATCAGAATAATTGTTGTAAGACATGTCTTTTTCACCCTCTACGACTGCTGTAGCCAACGATTTGTGATGGCCATATTCACTTGGATTGGTGTACATGGCTGCTGCTTGATGGCTGTTTTCACCGTAGCGAAGAGAAAGGGTCTTTTCTGCTGATGCCAGTAAAGTGCTTGGTAAGCGAGCGGTTTGTTCAGCAGTGTCATCGCTGGATTCTGGTCGTCCAATCCAACGGGCGTGAAGTTCATCGGCGATTGCTGAGTCGTAAGCAGCCGTATGCTCAAAAGCATCCAGGGCCAGATGGCGGCGTAAATCAATAGGGACTGAATCGGCACCGTTGAACTGTTTCAATTGTGAAAGAACCTCGCCGTATCTCGCCGGGTTGCAAACAATGAGGACATTTCGATGATTTTTGGCAGATGCCCGTACCATAGTAGGGCCACCGATGTCAATCATCTCAAGCAGGTCGGGGTCATCAAGTGGAGGCATTTGAGCAGCGGCTGCAGAAAACGGGTATAGATTGCAAGCAACAACTTGAATTGGAGGGTAACCAAGTTCTTTCAAGCCATTTTGATCTTTTTCGGATTCTAAGCGCGCAAGAAGTGGGCCATGTATTGCTGGGTGAAGAGATTTGACGCGCCCGTCAAATATTTCCGGGTGGCCAGTAACATCTGAAACTCCGATTACATCAAGTCCAGCATTACGAAGTGTGCGGGCGGTACCTCCGGTAGAAACCAATTCAAAACCGAGTTCAGAGAGAGTTGTTGCAAATTCAACTATTCCAGTCTTATCGTAAACACTGAGTAAAGCACGGGGGCGTGGGGCATGGTTGGCACTCATCGAGATTCCCGTTATCGTATGCATCGGCCCGATGATATTGAACCTAGCGCCGCTGTACAATGGAGGGGTTTGACTAATCGCCGCGTGCTGAAATAACTTGGTCAACCCTGAGTAGGCCACAAGCTGTTTCGCATGCTGCTTGAAGAGCATGAGATATCGTTTCTGCGCTCGACCAAGCCTGATCAATCGCTTCACACAATCCTGCCTCAGAAACGCCATAATTACTGTTGCCTTGTCGGTGTTGGGAGCGTAATTCCAACAAACGGTCGAGTTGGTCGTTACCTGAGTTCGAGATTAGAGTAGAAGGTATTGCTTCGAGGGCTCGAGCGAACGCATCCATGGCCAAACGTTCGCGACCACTGTGTTGTTCTGCTGCATCTTTCACAGACAAACTTGCTGCAACATGTAAACTACCGCCGCCAAGCAGAACCTCGCCGGTTTCCATGGCACTGGTAACAGAGCACAGTGCATCGTATAGGCCTCGAATGACTTCTTCACTGGCAACCCCGTCGCCACCACCAACATCAACGGTTGCCAAACCGGCGTTTGAGCCGAAAGAGAGGTGGAGACGTTCTCGGCGTGAATCATCGCCTTCAAAGATTTCAACATTCATCGCTTCAAAATGACCTAGTGAACCATGGTCAAGGTCATCGATATGGTCAATCATTTGCGCCCCTGATGCTTTGGCAACATCTTCGGCACCTGAACGTTCCAAACCACCAAGGGCAAAAAGTCCAGAATCTACGAATTTGTGGAGAATTCGCGAGTCAATATCCTCAGCACACACAACGATTGATGCCCCAGTTGAGAGAATTTTACGGGCTTTTTCCTGAAGTAACTTTTCTTCCGCATCCATAAACGCAACCCATTGGTCGGGAGATGTAATCTCAATTTCAGATTCGCGACTGCTCTGTTCCATAGAGATTGGACACGATAAGACTGCAATGGTTCCTTTCGGCAGATTTCTCGGCATCCTATCTAAATCAAATTTCCTCTCAAGGATAAGGCCGTCAACCAACGCTGTATCTGCGATGCTTCCAACTCCTCGTTTTGTCATGCGAACATCTTGAGTGCGGACATGAAGGTGACCTTCGAATTCTCCAGCGACGGTTTGAGCTGCTTGAACGATGCATTTGGCAAGGTGGCCACTTTCTGATTCTGCCGAAGTGCCCGTCATTGCAGTTTTGGCAACCAATGTCAATCGCTCTGTATCAAGAGGTGAAATTTTTACCGCTCGGTCTTCCAAAACAGATAGTGTAACATCCAATGCTGCTTGATAGCCTTCAACCAAAAGTAGCGGATGTAGACCTTTCTCAAGCAACCGCCCTGCTTCTCTCATCAATTCACTAGCAAACAATAAACACCCTGTCACGCCATCACCACAAGCGTTTTCTTGGGATTCTGCAAGTTGAACAAACGCCTTTGCAGCTGGGTGTTTTACCAAGAGTTCAGCAACAATTTTTGCCCCGTCATTGGTAACTGCAGTCTCACCAGAAGTCTTGTACATCATTTTGTCCAACCCATTCGGGCCAAATGTACCTTTGAGTAAGTCGCCAAATGCAACAGATGCCTGTACCAATTTCTGCGTGACGGCTGGACCGCTGGTTACAGAAGTCGTCGGACGGACGATTGCAACTGGTGCTCGTCCTGAACCATCGTTGGGTTGAGCCATTAAATTGAGCGGAGGAACCGGCATAAATGAAACCTTTCTTATCACGAAACGCTCACACTCTCATACAAACAAGAGTCTGATGATCAACACTTACAGGAAGAGGAACAATCCGGCACCAATTGCGAGAATTGATACTGCTGCTACGATGATTTTTACCATTGGATTTGCGTCTCCATCACCACCAACCGGTTGGAGAGATGCGCCCCCTTGAGGAGGAGGAAGGTCGGGAATCTCCTTCTTACCAAAGTCCTGTGGTTCCGGTTCAACGGGCTCTTCAAGTATCGGCGCGGACTGGATTTGTTGTCGAGCGAGTTCTTCTTCTGCGAGTTTTGCAGCATCTCTAGCTGCTTGTAATTCCGCTTCAGCTTGCAGTTTAGCTGCTTCAAGCTCTGCTTCAGCTTGCTGTTTAGCAGCTTGTAGTTCTGCTTCAGCTTGCTGTTTAGCAGCTTGTAGTTCTGCTTCAGCCTTCATCTTTGCTGCTTCTTCCTCAACTTTGCGAGCGGCTTCATCTGCCGCCCTCTGTGTCGCTTCTTGGGCCTCTCGAATTTGGGCAGCAGTCTCAGCCTTGATACGGGCTGTTTCCTCCTCAGCAGCACGTTTTACCGCTTCAATTTCTGCAAGGGCCTTTTCATGCTCTTCCTGACGAAGTGCTTCCCTTGCCTCATCTTCTGCTTTCCTTGCTGCTTCCTCAGCCTGTCTTGCTGCCTCTTTCGCCAGCATAGCTTCTTCTTCAGCAGCTTTTTTCGCAGCTTCTTCGGTTTGTTTTGCGGCTTCTTCGGCTTGTCTTGCAGCTTCTTCGGCTTGTCTTGCGGCTTCTTCAGCAGCCTTTCTCGCTTCTTCCTCAGCCAATTTTGCCTTCTGTTCTACGAGCGATTCCAACTCCTCTGCAGATGGTTCAACAACGGCAGGGGCCTTTTCTTTGGCTTGAAGCGCTTCTGCTTCGGCTTTTTGCCGGTATTCTTCACGGACCTTTTCACGAGCCTCTTCTTCTGCTACACGAATCATTTCTGCAACTTTTTCTGCAGACCGTGCTTCAGCAGCCTCTTTTGTCTCCACTTCTAGAAGTTCTTTTGTGCTAATTTTGGAGAGGACGGCTTTGGTAAAAGATTGGAACTCTTCATCCGAAATTTCACCTGCCATTTGATTCCGGGCTTCTTCCATCAATCTCTGAATTTCTGGTGCAAGAAATGCTCCAGGATGTGAATCCAATTGTGCTCGAAATGTGGTGTAAAATGAACGATGTTCGGTAGAAATAGCGCCATCTACCGTTATTTCATCTTGGAGAGAAGACAATATTTCAGTAAGATTGAGGGTTGTTGTCACGCTTCATCACCTCTGTATGCATACAGGGGTCACTTCTTCATTCCATGAATCTTACGCGCTTCGTCATTCGCCCAATGGAATGCTAGTTTCAACAAACGCAAGTAGTGACCGAGTCCATCTCTTTCCATGCGAGCGTGAAGGGTTTCGTTTTCGATGAATATGTCGCCCCATAGGTTCGCTGCTGTTCCTTTGTTACCCTTAGGCAAGTCAAAGACTTCCTTCGTTGCTGGCTCAAGGAATGATTTCCAAACTCGAGCAGGGTTAACTGCCATTGTTACCTCAACGATGATTTCATTCTCATTCAGGCCTGTGCCGGTTTGCCACGAATCTGGGCCCATATCAGCAAGGAACGGCAAACAGATATCTTGAATCGATAGACTTGTCATTGGATCTGCGTTGGTCAAAGCGGTGTAAGCTTCACGCATTCGTCCACGGTCAGCTCCACGTGAGCCAGTAATCGAACGAAGTTTATCGATAGAGGTTGGGACGAGGAACCGGATATCGGTATAATACACCAATGGGTTATCGTCCTTTGCAGCAAAGATGTGCGCATAAGGTGCTGCGTCTGCAGTTTCACCAAGCAACTCAAGAGGATAAACTGTCTTCAGAGCATTGGTAGCAATGGATTGTACACAGCGGCGCATCAATCGATCTGGTGCAGCAGAAATGTCGTTGAAGGTTTGAATGTACTCATCCATACTCATGACATCGTAGCCACGGACGGAAAGAATCGAGTGAACATTTGGCCCGACTTGCTTTTTATCTCCATCATGGAAATCAGCTTGACTAATCCAACGAGAACCTTGTGCAACATCACTCGCTGCGACAAGGTCAGCATATGCTTTGAATCGGCGAGTAACTCTATTCATGAAGTCGGCTTGGTCAAGTTTTGTAAAGACCGTTGACTCATAATTTGACTTGAGTGCATGATCTGCAACTTGGCTCGCATTAACACATGTTAAGAGATTGCCTTGGTCTCGCGGGTAGACGAGGAGACGGCGGCGTTTTGCCCCTCCACCGAGTCCACCAATCCATGGATCTGTGAGCATGTAACCAAACGAGGCACAGACTTCGAATAACCGAGCATACTTGTCTTCATCACTAGCGCTTGCAATCCATTCGTCCAAGCCAGGCTCGATACAATGGAATTCAAGAGGTACCATTTCAGAACCAGCACCGAACATTTGTCGGACTGTGGAAGAGCTCATCATACCCATTAAACTGTACAGAGAAGTCTTTCCGGTTGTCATGAAGACATCGGTAATTCCTTCTTCGCCGAACGAAAGACGACGGTCTGGAAGGTTGACAAGGAGGTTGAACGCCGTGGGCGATTCACGATTTCCGTTAACCGCAGGCCAAATCCAAGTTCCAGGGCGAGTCATGATGTAACCGCTCGCATCCTTTCCGAATCCAGCAGGTGAATATCGAGTCCATCCAAGTCGGTTGTTAAATGAAACACCACGGTGCATCAAAGACGGGTAAAAACATTGGTCGAGAGGGTCCGAATCGGGCACGACACCTCTGTGTCCGAGGCCCCATAGAATTGGCTCCCACTCGGGTTCTTCTCCTTCTGGTGCACCGAGGAATGGATGGTCAACACCAGGCCCATCTCCAGTTAGGAACGAGCCACCCATACGCTCTTCGTCTCCTGTAGAGCAAAAGAAGAGGGTTTGAGTTGTTGACAGTTGTTTCGGGGTCCACATGTTTGCGTTGACAATTGTCTTTTGTTTGAGGAATTCCGCAACATTCGAAATTCGGCGTTCGAACTTGAATCGTTCTGCTTCAATCCACGTTGAACCCAAAATCAAGTTGGTATTGAGAAGTCGTGCTCTTGCTGGCCCGATATATCGAACTCGAGGGTCGGATTTTGTAGTATCGGATGCTGGCAATTCTTCCCATGGGCCCTTCTTTGGGACATATTTCAAGAATGCTACATGGTCGAATTGATCGACTTGAGCTTTTGATACTGCTTCTTCAACGACATCCATGAGACGGACATACGTTTCGCTAGGTCGCATTTGGTTTGTTTCAATGTACGCTTTGTTTGATACTGATCGATGTTCCCACATATTTTCACCTCAGAATTTTTGTTTTTGTCCATCTTCACCGATGATTGACTCGGATGTTTCGTCATCCGTTTGACCTTCTGTTTCAGTCTGAGCTTCTGCTTCGGCCTCGGCTTCTGCTTCGGCTTCTGCTTCGGCTTCTGCCTCTGCAACCATCTCAATGGCGAGTTTTTCAGCAGATTCTTGAATCTCGTCTTCTTTAACAGCAGAGATAATCAATGCGGCTGTGGCCTGCATAGAAGCATCAACATAAGGTGCTGCTCGATAGAAGTACTGAACCATGATTCCAACGGTTCCAAAGATTGCCCCGAGTGCGATGACCCAACCGTTGTTGATGTTTTGTGAACTGCTTGGATTGTTAAACAACTCAGATGCTGGAATACCGGTTTCAGGTGGCCACCATGTTGCACCTGCTGCATTTGTAAGAACTTCAATCGTGGCCCAAACAGCGTAAATAATCATCAAAATTGACAAATAATTGACGGTTGAACGATTCTCAAGAAGAAATTTGATGAGCGCCCTTTGGTCGTCACCGCTTGCCTTGTTATCATCGGTCATGATTAATGCAACCGTCCCCTATTTAAAAAAAAAACCCATTCATTAATGGAAAAAGTGGGTTTGTCAACATACTGTGTTAACGACGGTTTTTCTTGCCTTTGTTTTTTCTGCCTTTTGCACCGCGATTACTGTATTCCCATGCCCGACTATCACGGCTTCTGCGGTCAGAAACGTCTTTCCAAGCATTGTGAACGGGTCGGTCCAAAGAGTCTGGCATTTCCTCGAAAGATTCGATGCTTAGGTGAATACCGCCCAATTCTTCCTGCAGCTGTCGAACATTCTCCCCTCCTTTCCCGATGAGCGTTGAAATCATATTTTGAGGCGCGTAGATGGTCGCACTCGATTCCCCTTTGAAATCAACCTGACACTGAACGCCCACCCATTGCTGGATAATATGAACAAGTTGGTCGCGTGCCAGTGCTTTCATTGGAGATACTGTGCCGGCATGTCGGCCATCGACGGGTACAACAGCAATCTCTGAGCCAAAGGCGAACATTTCATGGGTTATTTTTCCGCTTGGGAATTCAACCACTTCGATAACCGGTCGAGCGAGTTCTTCTTGCATACCGGTTGGAGGCTTGACTGTCATTCGTAATTCCAGCACCTGCTGGATTTTCCCTGATTCAACATGAATAATAGTATCAAGAACTTGACTGACAAGACCCAATTCAACTTTGCCAATCAGCCGTTGTATCGCCTCGAGGGCGGAATTGGCATGCGTAACTCCCAGAAGTCCAACACCAGCGAGACGGACATCTGAAAAGATTTCAAAATCTCGAGCACGGCGGACTTCATCAAAGATTACGAAGTCGGGGCGCACAAGAAATATTATTTCTGCTGTTTTTTCTAAATCGCCCTCTAAAGGAGCGTATTGAGTAATCCTGTCAGCCAATTGCAAGTCTCGGGGCGCTTCCATGGTTTTCACCATCGCGCCAACTTCTGTATCCAAATACTCTGCAATAGCTTGTGCAAGAGTGGTCTTACCAGAACCTGGCCGGCCACAAATGAAAACTCCACGGTGATGGTCGGCTAACCTCTCGACAAGTCGAGAATCCAGTTGGTATTCGTTCAAAGATAATTTAGCAACTGGTCGAACTATGGTAATTTCACGTGCATCAGCAAAGGGCGGCCATGCACACGAAATTCGAAGGTCACCGAGTTGGATTACTTGGCAACCCTTCCGGTCGATTTCCAAAAAACAATCGCTCCTATTCCGATTCTCCTCGACGAGTTCCATCAATTCGCCCTGCAAAGCCTCCATTCGGAGAGTATCCCAATTTTGCTGCGATTCCAGTTCAAGAAGTTTGAGAGCACCAATCGAGCCTTGTTTGACTCGTGGTGGGCAATCTGCCTTGAGAAAAACCGTGTGGACTTGGTCCATCAACAAGTCTTCCAAGGGTTGAGGTAATGATGGGTGGTCGCCAAACTTCGCCATTGCAATCGGTCAATGTCAGTGATGAGGGCCTTTCACCCTTCGCATCGCTGGCACTGCGCTATCAGTTGTTGCGGGGTTGAATGAGTGCCCCGGTCCACCAAAATGAACCAATAAAGCACAACGACAATGCGTAAGAGCCTACGGTCGGCCAACTGAACACTCGAATACAAATCTCAGCAAAAATAGCGATTGATACAAGGAAACTGAACATAACGAGAAGTCCTTCAGAATTTAAACCAAGTGTACCAAATGTTAGCTCTTTCTCAGAAAGGCCCCAAACAATAGCGACGAGGGTTGAAAGACCTACAAACGTAAGGGCTCCGTCCATGGCATTTCCCTGTAGAAATGATGCTGCTAAGGAAAGAATGAGGCTACCGAAAAACATTCGTTGAACGGTTGTAAACGAGAGGGCCATGTTTGACCCAATGGTCAATGATTCTTGAAGACTCGCAAGAACAATGTTCTTTTTCAAGCATATTGTGTGTACCAATTTTTCATCCATGAAGCAGCCGAATCAATCAGTTGGGCGGTTGTCAAGAGAGATTTCTTGGTGGATTGAGCAAGTTCTGAATTTGAGAGTATGTTTTGATATTGGGACTCAAGTGGGGATTTTTTATTCGAAGCGAGCAACGGTAATGGTGGATTGTTGAGTGAATCAAGACGAAGGCTGCCGTCTCCTTGTAAATCGAGAAAGAGGAGTTTTTTCGTTCCCTCAATTGTAACAGAAAATTGTGAATCAAGGCCCCACCCAACCGTGACTTCAACTTCAATGTTCGATGCCCGCTGCACGTCTTTGTATTGCAGTCGAATGTTACCTTTTGATGCCTTGTCCAAAGGTGCAAGTTCATCACGACTGAATGCAACTGCACTCAAAACAAGAGGATTAAGCCGAAGGTTCGCCAAGTATGGAACTGTGTCAAAGGCATGAGATGCAAGACCGGAAACGATATTGCTGCCAGCACTTCTGTTCCGAGAAGAGTACTTGACATAACGTATCGACTTCACAACACCAATATCGCCTCTTCGTATTTTCTTTTCTGCCTCTAAGACAACTGGATGGTAACGTAGTAGATAGCCTGAATGAAGATTGGATGAATATTGGGCAGCGATTTGACTCAGTTTTGCGACCTCGCTCGATGAAGTAGCTGTTGGCTTCTCAATAAGGACATGCGTCCCCATCGACATTATTTCGCGACCTAAACGGTAGTGCGTTGGGTTTGGAGTAGCAATCGTTACAAGGTCAAATGAGATTTGCTTGCACATTTCTCTCCACGAAGAAAATTTGCCATCGACCGATTGAGGGAGTGATTCAAGTCGTTTTGGGTTAATATCGCAAGCAAAAACCTGGTTGATGCGGCCTTGTTTTTTCATTTCAAGCAGGGTGGAAATATGTTTCATCCCCCAACGGCCGCATCCAATGACACCAACGCAATACGACATAACAACAACTCATCTATAATTGCCTAGTTTCAAAAATTTGCCACTCAAATCTTGAGACTGATCGCCCATGTGCAATCCAATGAGTCCTGGGTGATGAACTAACCGTAAATCCAAATCAGCCGATTCCTTTTTCGTCCGCCCTAAATATTTTTAGGGTATCCTAAATTAGGTTACTTTGGTGAGACGATGGATGTGTGTGAATCGTGTGGAAGTTTGATGCTCATGGGGTGGGTTGCATGCCCATACTGCGGTTGGCAAAACGACATGTTGATGAATTCAAATCGAAGTCTCGTTGAACTTGTGCAGATGAATTCTGACAGTGAATCTGTTGGTGGATGTTCGGGGTCTTGTTCAAGAAAGAAGAAAAAGAAGATGAAGTCAAAGTGTTGCAACAAACACAAGAAAAAGAGCAAAAAACACTGCAAGCGTTGCCCTGAAAGAAGAGCAAGTGAATTGTCAGCAAGCGTTTCATCGAATGTGGGATTTTAGCCCGAGGTTGCTCAAGCAGGGTTTGGGCTGCTTCCACCTGAACCAGAAGAGGATGTGCCTTCTGGAGCTTGTCCTTCTCCTCCATCATCTGAATTTTCGGCACCTTCACAATCCTTACATTCTTCCTCGTCTTCCATAGAGTCTGTTTCCATACTGGATTCATAATATACCGTGTCGTAGGGGTTGGAATACGGCAGTTCGATACTCACCGTCTCATTCATCGATGTAAGATTCGTTGCGGTCACTCCGCCAGAGGAAAGAGCGTAGACATAGTCCCCCATGAATATTGAACGACGGATGTTGTACTCACTCCACCAATTGCGATTATCTCCCTGGTCATACAAGTGAGAATGATCGACTGTTCCATATACTGAAAGATTCCCCGTTTGTTCTGAAACATTCACCAAAATTAACTTTGAAACAAACACGTAGTTCCAATTGTAACGACCGTTGGAATCGGTCCAACTCTGGTATTTGTAGGTTGAAAGCGGTATTGCAAGGAGTCCTTTCGGCGCCCAATATTGGAATGCCTTGTGTTCGTATGAAGCCTCAGAATACGACCAAACCCACTCGTTACTCGATGGATTGGTTACTGGGGTAAGTGAAAGAATATCGTCAACTGAGGGGGTTGATGGGTCGGTGATGTTGAACAATGAAAGACGGGTGCTGGACCAATCAAGCCCAATGCCATCTTCACCTGGCCCCATGCCAATAGTCAACAGGTGATCGCGAGAGAGTGGATGAATGTATGTTGAAACACCAGGTATCTCCAGTTCGCCAAGTATTCTCGGGTTTGTTTCATTGGACATGTCAATAACCCACAATGGGTCAATTTGCCTAAACGTAACCAAATAACATCGGTCCCCGTCAAATCTTGCACTCCAAAT
>MDSV01086856.1_pt1 | contig 20514 bp, 26 predicted proteins | sample 810851 | NCBI WGS metagenome assembly MDSV01 (sample SAMN05326640, study PRJNA326480) | marine metagenome | isolation source: seawater | place: Atlantic Ocean: North East | collected 2012 | reverse complement strand
TGAACATGCATACCATTGTGTGGGCTGCAAGCAAGGTCCTCAATAACTACGAACTGAGTAGCGGATGTTTCCGCTGGCTTAGTAATTTGATTACCTACTCCTCCGATGAAAATGTCGTAATCCTTGTCGCCTGTTACAGTCATTGTATTGTTACCTGCTACAGTCCTTCTAGTAGTAGTTGCTGTTGCAGATGTTCCGTGGGATAACCATTCATAGACTTGACTTCTCATTGCCATTTATTTTTCACCATTCCATTATTGTTTTCTAATTTTATTTTTAATCTACTTTTCCGATAAGGCTTTTAAACCCTTGCACAATATATATTATATGTTTTGGACTACTTAAAGGTTGCGATAAAAATTTAGATTTTATTTATAAGTAAAACTAATGAGTATATAATAGATGTCATTTTTTAGTATTTTCGGGTTGTATTTTTTGAAAAATAAAAAAATGAAAAAATCCCTCCGCCCGATTGGGAAGAGGGAAAGGGAACTCAACACTCCCTCAGGAGTTTTGAGACTTGAAACTTACTAACCTACTTTTAAATTCAGTAGTAGTATTCACTATCCATAAGCGCACTACCGCCAACGGGTAGGTAGCCGAAACCGAGCGGGTCTCCTGGAAGTAGCATTGTTGCACCTAGAGCAGCGACCATTACACCACTTAGGCTTAGAGGAGTTACAGAGAACCCACCCATGCTTACGAGTTCCGTGTTAACCCACGAACCTACCATTCCAGCAAAACCAGCAGTTACAAGCCCAACGCTTAGGAGAGCGACACCAATAATTACACTTCTTGTATTCATTTTATCATCACCACCATTCTGCTTCATTCATTTCCATCATACCCATTGTAGGGAAACAGCAAGCACCAAGGAGGCAAACGCCACCGACTGTTGCTACTGCACCTAGAGCCTGTAATGGTGTAACACCAACTACTGGCAAGGCTGTGGAACCAAATTTACTTTTACTGAAGAAACCAATTACTGGGATGTCAGAGTGGAAATCAAATTGGTGAATACCAATAAGAGTCATCACACCTGCCAAAGCAATTTGTCCATTCTTTGTTTCTGTCCAACTACACATTCTATCAATCATCATATTAATCACCTTATTGTCCTATAACACTCCCATTACCAATTGAACCTTGGACATGATTGCCCAAGACTGCTCCAATAGCAGGGGAGAATTGTTCTGCGCTTCCGACCCATTGGTCAACGCTACCTGGAACCATCATTCCAGAATCTACATGAGATTTAAATGGGTCTTCAACACCAGATAAAGATGTATTAGTCCAAACAGGACCAGTTTCATCAATAGTTGGGTCATCACCATCTGAAGAGGTAGTAGGTGCATAATCATATTCTGCTGCATGACCGACAACTCTTCCATCATCTCCTTGTCCAACTAGGCTAGCGTCAGATTCTTCTGCACCTAGTCCAAAGGTAGGTAGTCCTGCTTCAAGTAGGAGTCTTCCAAGACCCATACCTGCAATTACTACACCTGAAATTTGAGTTGCACTTCTTAAGGCAGGTCTTTGAACCCTACCCATTAAGCCATATCCGTAAAGACCAGCACCAACTAGGAATTGAATTGAGGACGCTGCAATATTTCCAACTCTTCCACTAAATGAAATCTTTGAAGCAACAACACCACCTAATGTGGCTCCAACTACAATACCTGCAATACTGCCGTATAGTGTTTCCATTTGTGCTGCGCCGATTGCGATTTGAGGGAGTTCTTGTGCTGTTTCCATTAGTTCCATATTTATTCACCTTATTTGGTTCTTGTATTTTCATATTACCTCATACGACTATATAAAGACTTCTACCTAAAACCTCCTAGTTTTATTTAGTTTAACGCCATTAATATTTACGCTAGGATTGTGATTTAAATTTCCAATAGTATTTACAAAAGGATTTGATTGCCTATTTCCTAATACATCAAAACTAGAATTGTTAATTGGCGCTGGTGTCCAAGCAGAATTACCTACATGAGAGGCGTTATTAATAAGTTCTGCGTCAAAACCCGTTTTAGGTGAGCCAGAACTAAGAATATTCATTCCATTTGAAATCTTGCTATGTCCACTAGGGCCCATCCTATCTACATTTTCTGAACTGTAAGATAAGGGAGTAATATTTGCAACTGGTCTAGATAGCAAACTAGAAGTTTGAGAGGTAGGAAATGCCATTTCTGCATTCTTTTTTGTTACACTATGTAATTCATAAGTTCTTCCATAATTTGAAACTACGCTATGCATTGCATTTTTCATAACTCCACCCTTTAGGCTGTTTTGAATTGCTAGGTCTAGATTCATAGTTATAAATAATAGTTTTTGATATTTAAAGATTACTTAATAACCAAGTTCATACATTGCAAATGGTTGATAAGGTCCAATTTTATTTATGATGTTAATTAATTGAATTGCTAAATGTCCAAATGCTTGAACATCGTGCAAAAAATAAGTTTTATCGTAATCTATTTTATCATACTTACTATCATATTCCTTCAAAGATTGAATTTTTTCCATGACTTTCATAATACTCCACCTATCATACTTTAAAGAATCAACATAATAATAATCTTCAACATAAGTTTCAATACCTCTACTATATACCTCTACTAAATATAAATCTTCATACTCTTCATCTTTATGATTTTTCAAACCAGTATTGCTAAAAAATATAAAATACTTATTTTCAGATAATTTAAAATCGTCATAATCCCTATTAATTTCAAACCAATACCTTAAACTCATCCAATTACCTATATCAGAAACATAAATAGAAGGTGCTTGTTTTTTATTAATGGCCTTTCTTAATATAGTTCTACCATCAATATCTAATTCATTACTAAATACCTTTTCCATGTAATCACCTTATATTTGTTCAATATTATCCATAGTTTCCCAACATTCCCATATAGCAATATAAAGTAAATCCCATTTCACATCACCCATATTATCATTTTTATCTCCTAAATAATATCTATCTCCATATTGAGAATTAAACATCCAATCATGATTAGAAATTCTATGGGCTATTGCATTTTTAGGATAGCCATACTCATCCCACACAGGTAAATTATCAGTCTTACCCATTACCTTTGTTTCAATTATTTGAACATCTTCATCCACCACACCTACATTAGCATAGAGATGTATGTATCTTTTCTCTTTAGAATCTTTAGGACCGAATAATTTATTTTTTAAACTCCAAACCATATGATATTCTCTATCATATTGCCATTGCATCATAGTATAATATTTCCACCCATCGTCCCACATTTGGTAATATTCCATATCTTCAACCCATTTTCCAGGTTGGCCATCTGTATCTTTTGCATCATTAGACCAAATTCCAGGATATGATGTAGGCATAATATTTCTCAATCTCGCCATTAAACTCCACCTCCAAAAGTCACCCACCAATCATCAAGCCTATCTAATAATGATTTATAATTACTAACATAACCTAGCCAACCTTTCCTTATATATGTTGCATCCTTTAAAGCGTAATAATATTTAGCATCATAAGATTTCATATTAGTGCTTACAGTTTTCAATTCTTTACCTTTGGGTAAATCCTTTACTAAAAATCCAACCCTATATAGTTCTTCAATAAATATGCCTTCATCTTTGATGTGTGCTTCCAATACCATTAAATGTTTCCACCCACTCCCCTTTTCACTAGCATCTACATTAGTAGTGAAAAAGAAGGCCACAGGGTCTGTAAATTCTTTACTAATGTAATTTTCAATATTTCTAGCCCCTCCATAATCTCTACCTTCAATCATTTCAACTAAATATTTGTATTCTACATCTGACATCCATTTGCCAGCATCTTGAACACCTACATCAAGAATGATAGGGATATTGAAATCTTCAAATTTAGGAAAACTAATATGCGCCATTTATTCAACCCCTTTTACTTAAGAAAAGAGGTATGATTGCCGATATAATCCCAAGACCTGCTACCGTATAAATAGTATTATTATTGGCCTTTTTAGGTTGTTTCATATCATATTCTAATTCAGCCCTCTTAACTGTCGCAACTAACTCCTTCACACCACCCATATCAGCAGGGATATGTTCAATAATTCTTGCAATAGGTGTCCTTTCTAATACATGTCTAGTTTGGACTAAATCGGTTTGATTATAATTTGATTTACTGTAAGATGATGCAGCCAAAGAAACTTGCCAAGGTTTGTAATTATCATATCCTGAAGTTTTTAATTTTGCCATTAAAACTGCTAAAGACCTATGCCCCATCTCATCTCCAAATAACCAATTTTCATAATCTGAAAGTTCCATATTGCCTTTACTTTCTAATTTTTTAGATTCTACTTCTGCTAACATAACTTGTGTTTTGTGCTTTTCAGTATTAGAATGACAAGTAAAACATGAACTATTTTTCCTCATAGATGATTTATCCTCTGCCGAATGAATAACCATTTGACAACTCGGACAATTTTTAGGTATCGAATTTTCAGCCCTTTTAACTATACTATCCTGTTCAGACTTAAATGTCGAATAAGCCTCAGCAAATTTCTTATCTTCTCTCTGAATTCTTTTAATTCTATTTTCTTCCTTCCTTACTTCATCTTCTGCTTGTTGTTGAATCAGACTAGGTTTAGATTCCACAGGCGCAGATTCTACAGATATATTGGAATCTCCATTTTCAACAGCCTTAACTTCATCCATATTCAACAATTACTCTTGCCGATATTTAAATGTTTGGTTTCTTATTCAGTTTTATAAGTATTCTTTTTAAGAATGTTTTTAGGCAATTCTAACTTATACTTACCCTTATACTTGGATTCAGACCAACAACAGATAATTTGAGCCTTTCTATTAACGATATATACAAAGGCCAGTGATTTGTGAGAATCATAATCAACTACAGTTATATCTCTAATAAAGTTAGAATCTTTAGGAGTAGTAAAAACCAATGGATTTTGATTTACTGAAGTAAGTTTCATAAATTTATGGATATCTAATTTAGGAATTGCAGTTTTCCTTTTAGCAGATAAATAATCCCTCTTAACTCCATTTTCAACTAACCTATCCTTTTGAACCTTTTCCACTTCATGGGGATATCCTGCTTGTATTTTAAATGTATCAGAACACTTAAAAGGCTTTTTCTTTTTAGCCATGTCATACACTTGACTTACAAAGGAAGAACATTGCTCCTTAACCCAATCAGGGTAATAAACCAACTTATGATAGGAATCATATTGTCTAAAGTCAAAAATATCTGCTCTACCTTCAATTACTAACTGATGTGCAATTGTATAATTACTATTCATATTAATCAAATAGATACAATACCTATATAACTGCTTCTATTACTTCATCATTCTGCCAAAGACAACGGCAGAACCAACTACAAGCGCTGAAGCCATCCATCCACTCATCTGGAATGGGGATACATCTTGAACAAACTCCACCACATCTTCTGCTTCGTGAGGTTCAGTTAAAGGATTAGTATTTACAGGGTTATGATAATCAGGGCTGTATTCTGTAGGGTCATATTCTGCATTAAAGGAATAAATTGGAGTGCCTTCAGATTCTGCAGCAATTGATAATATTGAATTAATTTCTTCAGCACTCAATGGTGTGTTATCTTCTGCTGAAAAAGAGGACTCATTATGTAAGATTAAACCAGTATCAATTTCTGCTAGGAATACTCCACCATCAGTATTGTGAACTTCAACTGCCCAAGATTGAGAATCTCCTTCGGCTTCATGAATGAATGCGGAATTGATATTAAAAGATTCTGCAGCCATTTCATCTTTAGTGCCACAACCACAATCTTCATGCCCTTCTGCATTCAATACCATAGGGGAACCACAATTTGCACAACCTTCTGCTGCCTGACCTACTACTAGACCTTCATCACCTTGTCCGATTAAACTTTCTTCTGTTTCAAATGATTCGCCATCTTTAGCATCTCTATTTTTCCTACTTTCTTCCATTAACTCTTGATTATTAACGAAATGAGGTTCAGGAATTAAATTCCCAACAACTGGCCCGATTGCTTGGGCTTCATAAACTCCTTCAGCACCGTGAACATCTTCAGCACCTTCAACATATACAGGGTTAATCCTATCAATATTATCTGCACCCCAAACTTCCATATAATCTTGTGAATCTCCTTCAGCATCCCAATTTTCTGCACTAGCATTTAATTCTTCTTCGATACCTTCAAGATATTCTACAATCTCTTTCTTCTGAGGGTCGTTGGAAACTACAATAGTGTCAACTTTAAATCTTCCTGCTTCTCTAGACTTTTCTCCATCTGTCATATGCTTATATCTTCTAGCCTTTTGTCCAATTGAATAAAACCTTCTTTGTTCAGCAGTAACTTCTGGCTCGCCAATTCTACCTTGCTCACCTACGATAAGCAATACACCTGCCTCATCATCATAAATAATTTCAGTAGGTGTGAATAAGTGGTCATCTGTTTTTGCAACTTCATAATACAATGCACAAGGATTTAAATTTTGTTCACTTATTGAATCGTCATCAGCACCTACTGAATCTACAACCCACACTTGAGCATAGAAGTTAGTTTCATCATTAAAGGTTTCATTATCAAAACCCCAGAAATCTTTACTACCCACATATGCAGCATTATAATTTTCTCTTGCCATATTTAATCATACTCCTTTAACTATTTAAACTCTCCTTAGTTGCTTCCTTGAGGAACCATTCATAGGAATTGCGAATGCAACATCATTTCCTTCTTTTTGAATATGGTGGTCCATCCTCCAATTTGCTAGAGTTTTAGTCATACTTCCATCAGTATATCCTGCATTATCTGAAGGCTTTAATAAATCAGTATTAGACCTTTCATTCATTAACACATCTACTTTCATATTAGAACCTGCTGGAATTGGCCTTACACTTTTTAAAATATTTAAATTCATACCAGCAGTAGATTCTTGACCTACTGTATCGGCTTTAAAATCTTCTGAACTTAATTCATAATCGTAAGGATTAACTTGTTCTACCCTTACATCTGCAACACCAGTTCCAAAAGGAGACATATTAACTACTCTATCTGCCCTATCCAAACCTAAAAATTCTTGACCTAGGTAAGATGAAACTAAAGATTGAGGAATAATATCAACTGTAGCCCCTATTTTTTCATTATTAACCTGTTCTAATTCAGCAGGGGTAAATCTTGCTTTAATGGTATCAATTAAACTCATTCCATTTGAATCTGCTGAAAATGAAATCTTATCTTTAAATGCAAAAGCAGCAATTAATCCAACAATGCCCAAATAATGAATGCCTTTTAACTTAACCATATTATATAATCAATCAAACCGATATATAAAGATTATGTTTATTTACTCATCTTAGTTAGTAAATAAGTTAATCCTGTTACGCTACCAATACCAATTCCTAATTGAATCCACCAAGGAATTTCAAGTTCTGGTTCAATACCATAGAGTTCAGGGTTATACCTTTCAACCCAATTTCCTTCATTATCATAATATCCAGGATGTGAGCCTAAATAAGGGAATTCAACTTCATACATTGGATTTCCCCTAATCTCATCAATTACTTGCCTTTCAGGACTCCATTCATTTACCTTATCAGGATTCCACCTAGAATCATAACTAATCATTGGAAACTCTTCCAGTAATTTTTGACTTCTTTTTATTTGCTCTATTGCTTCTTTTTCAGGACTCCAAACATCTAAGTCTGCCTCAAAAGATTCTGCATATTTATATTCAATAGTTGAATCAAAGTAATTTACAGGCTTTCCTGTGGTAAATGTTCCACCCTCATCAAATAATATGTATTTGCCATCCCATTCTTTTTGCATAATTTCAGGAAGTCCTGAATTCATAACAATGTCAATATCATTCATCCTAATACCTAATGGATTAATAACGCTTCTGTAATTTGGTGAATTACCTAATAATTGCCTTTCAGTCGTAGGTCTGCCCTTTCTATCATGTGAATACCTTAAATCTGCTCTATCTCCTACATAAAATAAAACCATATCCATATACTTTTCAGCCCTTAATGGATTGTAGCCATCAATTTCAATAAGTTCATTTGTCTCGTAAGTTTCTGATGCTTTAGCAGTAGCCTTTCCTGCCTCAGTAGCAATCTTAGAGGCTTTAGGCTTTGCAAAGGCTCTTTCTTGCCAACCTTCTGATATTTTATCAGTCGTGATAGGGCCACCTTTAGCCCAAGTATCACAAGTTCTTGCTGAATGACACTTGAAATGATGCATCCAACAATAACCTAATACTCCTTCACCATCAGAAGTTTCTCCAGGCATACAATCTTTCATCCTTGGAGACCTGTCAAAAGCGACACAATTCCCACACTTTGATTTCTTTGCAGCATCAACAGAAGTTTCCCATTGTTTTGCAATTTCTTCCCAGAAATCATCTGGTTCATCTACATTCAAAGGGCCATAGCCATATTCTTTAATTGTAGCATTTCTATTTTTAGTATTAATCGCTACATCTTTTGTAGCAGGTGGGCAAGTCATTTCGGCTTCAAAGGTTTCAGCATTATAAAAATGCATTAAATAACATTCTTTGCATAAATCCATAATTTGACCTTTTCTTTCCCATTGTGCCATTACCTCAGAACCACATTTATCACACCCAGAACCCTTTTTTAATACTCCTTGATACATATGCTTTTTACCTCCTTGGTCTAATTCAATTTTAATATCCATTGAATCTCCCACATATTTAACATTTTTGATATTTAAAATTCTAGGCCCTTCAGCCTCAAAAGTATCTTCTGCCTTTTTACATCCACAAGTATTGCACATTAATTACATCCTCCTTTTTTCTTACAACCACAACCACAACCAACTTTAGATTTAACCAGTTCATCTTCAGAAGATAACTTTTTTACATTAACTGCAGTTTTAACCATCATATTACCAATACTCGCAATACTTAACATTACTGCTAAACTGCCTAATAAAAGTTTGTTTGATATGATGCCATGTTTTTTAGTAATATTGTCAAAATAATATAAATCTTCCTCTGCTTTTTTAGTTCCTTTGAAACCTTTTCTAGCAGCCATACTAAATGCTACAGCAATTGCTTGCCTTTGAGCCGTCTTTGAATCTTTAGGTGATGAGTTTCCAATTTTACCAGTTTTTTTCCAATCTCTCATTATAGTTGCAATTTTCCTAGAAACATAATCCTTCCCATCCTTTGTCATTTCTGCATCATATATTTCCTCCTCATCAAATGGAAATTCATCGTCATCATCCCAATCTTCATTATACGCTACTCCACTCAACCACCTTTTTTTACCCCAATCCCTATAAACATCGTCCATTCTGTTCCTCCAATCCATATCTTCCCATTGGTTATCTGGATACAAATCCATGAAGGGCTCATACACATATAGATGTTCGTCATATGGTGTCATATCTGGTAAGTCATCCTCATCAGAATATGGCATTAATCTGGGGTCTTCTTCAATATAACCCTCTTCCACATATTCTTCCTCTTTATCTAAAGTTTTTATAAATTCATCCCAATCCTCCCATTCACCCATCCTATATCCCTCTATAAATTTAGAAACCAGTTTTTCTTCTTTAGGACTGTATCTTCTAAAACCTTCAAATGGGACATCACTATAATATTCATCCTTAATCTTTTTTATAATATCTCTATTAGTGTAATTTACAGGAGGTGATTCAAATGATAAATCATCTTCCTTGTGGCACATTTTACAACCTAATTCTTCAAGATTGCAATATTGGCAAATTAGTTCAGGACAACCTTTACAAGCAACTAATTTTGCATCACTATAAGGGCCTTCCTTCCTACCACAGCAAATGCAACAATCCATAGCCTCAAAAATTTCTTCAGATTTATAACTAATTTCTAAATCATCTTCAGAAGGATAATAATCATCAATTTTTATTTTCATACTATATTTCTTTTCAGCAATACCGTAAAATTCAGATTTAGTCACTTCAATCATTGAAGCATTAGTTGACCATTCTATTTTACTTATTTTAATTCTAGTATCTACACTAATCATATCTTTAGCATATTCAACAGAATAATAAATAGAATTAGCAATTGCTTGCATTATATTTTCAGGCTTTGCAGATTCGTATTTTCTAACAATGCCGAACTTGCCATCCTTAGTTCTGCCATCTTTAGGGTCAATATAATAAATAGAAAAATAAATAGTCCAAATCCCTACTTTTTGTAATTTTATAACTCCTTTATCCATTTTTAAACACCCTTAATCTTTCTACCAATATAAATAGCACCTGCTAATACACCAATTGTAGTAAGATTTTTGAGCCAAAGTTTCTCTCTTTTTTCTACCGTAGGGAAATTAACATCATCCGACCAAGCATCATCCCAAGACGAATAAGGTGAGTTTTCCCAATCTGCCGTGTATCTTGCCCTTTCAGCATCAAAAGATTCTGCATCCAAATCATTATTATCAATCTTAAAAATTTCTATCAAGTCCTTTTTACCTAAGTTTCCCTTTAAGAATTCTTTAATTTGATTCCTATAAAACCACCAAGCGTGTTCTTCCATACCTTCGGGAACAAAATTTAATTTTTCTTCAGATTCTCTAACTTCTTCTGCATCTTTAATTTGAAATGTATTGACTAAAAATCCATGCTCATCAGATAAATAATCTGCAATTTCATCAGCATCTAAATCATCTGGAACTTCAACAGTTTTTGGCAAATCCACTTCTTGCCCATCAGTTTCCCAATCAATATGGGTCGCCTGAGCCTCAAAAGATTCTGCAAAATTCATATGTCCTTTAGGTTCATGAGTGTAAATATCTCCATCCTTGTGCATAAATAATTTACCATCCTTTTCCATTTTAGAAAGGACTGTTTTAATTTTTGTTTCATCAGCAATTTTAGTTAAATTTTTCATACCTAATGCTCCACCCTCTTTTTCAATTTCTGAAAGTATTTCGCTTTCTATTTTTTCAAAATCTTTTAAAGAGGTTTGGTCTTTATGAGGTAATTTAGTCAATTTTAAAGGTTTAGGTGTTTGCATTCTTGCCCTTTCTAAAGCCTTTGCTAATTGACCTTCAGGGTCGCCACCCCAATTTTCAGATTCCCAAGCCCAAGGTTCAAATGACATTGTTTTTTCTTTCAATTTTAAGCCTCCTATCTATTAGAGGCCACCTTATAACCTGCAAATCCTAATGCAGCAATAGCAACATATTTAACAACTTTGGAATTGTAATATCCTGATAGACCTTTACCTTCGGGGGCGGTAGCGACACCATAATTTTTTCCCATTCCGAATTCTTGTGGCGAGTCACCAATTGCCCTGTTGATATTACTAAGCCTTCTTTGCATCATAGCCTCTGGATTCTTTACTCTTTTAGACCTTTCATAGGCATCTCTTTGTAAATCTAATTCTTCAAGATATTCATCCTTTTGTTCTTGAATCCTAGGGCTCATTTCCATGACGCCATAATCACTCATATCATCATACCAATCATGAAGTTCAAATTCTGCACCATAACTCCCCTTTCCAGCATCAACCATAAAATCACCAACATTTACATTAGAAGTAGTTAGTTCTTCAGGGGAATAATCTTCTAAACTTTCTGCACTCATTTGTCTATAATAATCAATATTATTTTCCTTATACAATTTCTTCAATTCATTAGAATCATCAGAATCTAACATATCAAGGATGTGTATGAAATCAACTTCCTCGATAAATTTAGAACAAGCCCTTGAATAATCATTTTTATCATTATAATCTAAATCATATGCATCACATATTGCTTGAATATATTCTTCACCTGATTCTTTTAAATACAGATTCTTGGCCTTAGTTTCTAAATAATTAATTCTATCAGCATCAGCCCTAAACACTTCTAAACTTTCTGAACTATGAGTCAATTCTGTATTTTCGTGGTCAGCCCAATCTTCAAAGGTTAATTTCCCACTTGATTGATGACTAGATTCACCTAGTTCTTGACCAGCCCAATCTTCAAATGAAACATCTCCATGTTCCATAACTTCTTCATCAGCCCAATCCTTAAAACTGTCTGATTCCCAAAAATTGGCTGCATATTCAATATTAGATTCAGCCTTTTTATTACATCCACAAGTTCCACACATAAATATCATTACTCCTTCATAAACAGATTATATGCAAAACCACTTAATATAGATAATCCCATCAAACCTAATCCGACTCCAAATCCTAACTTAGCACCTTGATAAACATCAAAATTCAAATCATAATATTCTGATTCTAAATCAAGATATTCTGAAGCATAAGAATTCATATCCACATTACCATCTTCGGCTCTGTAAAATCTTTTAGATTCTTTAGTAGATTTACCTACTTGGAATAAGCCCTTATTATCATGAGTCCATAAGGAAACACCTCTAGGGCTTACAACCCTAGCATTCCCATCTTTTTCTGCAACCTTTTCTGCCTTTTCAACTGCAGCATTATATTTCTTAAAATTGCCATTACCTAATAATTTATCAGAATCTTTACCAACATGACCCACATAAAACTTAGCATTCAAATCTCTAGCCATAATGATTAATTATGTGTCCCGATACTTAAATGTTATGGATGTTTCAGATTAATGGTTTTCACCAATATCTTTAATACTAACATAGTGCGGTCCACCCTTGCCACCAAAAACCCATTTTGGACAACTCCAATGACCTCTTACTGCTGCATCATGCATTGAACAATATGGCTCACCAATAAACCTTTTAGTTTCAGTCAAATGTTTACAAGAACCACAATAGGCTTTAACTTCAGTTTTAGCCCTTTTAACAATTCTAGGTCTAACAACTAATTTACCATCTTCTAACCTTTGAACCCAGATTGGTGCATTTTCATAAAAATAATCAGGATATTTCTTACCAGCCATGAAGAATCCCTCCTTCGTTAGGTTCAGTAATAATCTTCATTATCTTCATTCTCTTCAGCATCCTTTCTCTTTTGAAGGTATTGCCTTAGAGCCTTTCTTTGTGAGATTCCTGTTCTTGATTTAGAATGCCTTCTTTGTGCTTTCTGTGCCATTCTCTCCCATTCCTTTTCTTCATCAGTTGGCTCCTCATCAGCATTTAATTGTCTCTTAAACATTCTATTCATCATTCTTCTTCTGGTCGGGGCTTCTCTAGGACCTCCAGGCCCCATTTCTACTGCCTCTTCCATTTCAGGCATATCCATCTCAGGCATATCCATCTCAGGCATTACAGGCATTCCACCCATTCTGCTGTTGTGATAGTTTTGTTCCCAATCTTGATTTTCATTTAATCCTGCAATTGCTCCAGGCGCTAAGATTGAAGTCATAGGTCCGAACCTACCTCTATCATCTCTCATTTGCCTTCCTTTGTTTGCAATACCTAGTCTTCTCGATAATTTAGTATCTGGAACTGGCTTTCTTGGAGTTCCAAATCCTCTTTCCATATACCAACCTAGTCCTGTGTTTGCACCACTTTTCTTAGAGCCACCGCTTGGAGTCCAAGTTCCAACTCTATCTCCGCCATGAGTAATTGCATACCTTCCATGGCCTCCAATATTTGTATCTTTGACTCTTCTAGGTCCACTCTTTGTCATAGTTAAATAACCTGTCGTGTTTGGATTTGGTTTTTCAATTTTATATCCTGGATTTTTATCTTCCCAAGCATTAATTCTCTTTTGTATTGATTCTGCTTCCATAATACTCATTCCAGAAATTTTTCCACTATTATATTTAGTTTCCCAATCTTGCTGAGAATTCAAACCTGGAATTGCACCTGGCGCTAGCATTGAAGTTAGCCTTCCAAAGAGACCTCTAGGACCTCTCAATTGTCTTCCTTTGTTTGCAATACCTAGCCTTCTAGTTAATGGAGTGTCGGGAACAGGCTTTCTTGGAGTTCCAAATCCTCTTTCCATAAACCATCCCAAACCTGAGTTAGCGCCTTTCTTTGAAGAACCTTTGCTAGGAGTCCAAGTTCCGACTCTATCTCCTTTAAAGTAAATACCATACCTTCCATGACCGCCAATGTTTGTATCATTAACTCTTCTAGGGCCACTCTTAGTCATAGTTAAATAACCTGTTGAGTTTGGATTAGGCTTTTTAATTTTATAGCCAGGGTGTTCATCTTCCCAAGAGGAAATCCTAGAAGCAACACTTTCTGCACCTCTAATATCTCCCATTTGACCAAATCCAGCCTTAACTGAACTCTTTGCTGGCTTTCTTTTATCTGCAGAAATGCTCCTTCCTGCATCTACATTTGAAATAAATTCTCCATCTGAGTTCCTTGCAACAAATCTTCTACCATAGGGCATATCAAATGCTTGCCTCTTACCGTATTTTTGTGCTTCAAACTCTTCTGCTTCGGCAACTGCTTTTCCTTTCTTAGCGGATGCTTGTTCCCAATCTTCATAAAGTGCTGAAGGATGCCCTGTAAGTAAATCAGTCTTACCTGCAATACCTAACCTTCTTGATAATTTAGTGTCTGGGACTGGGTTTCTAGGAGTTCCATATCCTCTTTCCATATACCAGCCCTTTCCTCTGTCTGAACCCTTATTACTTGTTCCTCTCGATTTAGCCCATGTGCCAACTCTATCACCTTTGTAGTAAAGAACGCTTCTTCCACCTGAGCCAATTTTATTATCCTTAACTCTTCTAGTTCCTTTAGATGTAGAACTAACTCCACCAGTAGTAGTAGGTGGGGCGGGTCTTTGTTTATATCCTGCATAATGCTTTCTAGCACCTTGGACACCATGCTTTGAAACTAATTGTTGCCACTTGGTTGAGTGCCTTCTCTTTCCTTTAGAATCTGTAAAAGTCTTTTTACTTGAAGTTCTTGACATAATTTATATTGACTCAAACGACTATATAAAGACTTCTATTAATCTTCATTTGAAGAATTTTGACATACCTCTTCAAAATCTTGTCTATATTCAGCATCACTAAAATTATAATTAACCAAAGAAATTAAAGAACTTGAAATAATTCCCAAACTTGCGGGAATAATTACATGGCCTAATTTGATATTATTATTATATTTTGAAATTAGTAATAATGCGGAAGAACCTATAAATGAACCTAAGAAACCTCTTTCAAGATTCTTCATAACATTCTCTTTGTGTTTTTTAGAAATATAAACTTCTACTCCTGAATCACAAACTCTGTTTACTTCAGATTGGGTTTTGGAATCAAGTTTTACAACCATGTATATAACTATCTCTTTTTACTATTTAAAGACTTTCAAATCAAAGGCTTGAGTTTCCAATAGTTCTACCATTACTGTTGGCAAATCCACCATGTAGTGAAGTTGAGTTTAGTAAACCGCCAAGGTCGGCACCCCTTACAGGTGGTGCAACAGGCTTTGCAGCAAAGGTCATATTAGATTCAGACCTCTTCACAACTTTTGAAAAGTCCATCAAGTTAGGAAGGTTAGCCTTAGGAGTAATAACCTTTTCTCTAATTGGAATGCTCCTCTTAGTTGGTTGAATATTTAGTTTTGGAGCGAACCTAGTTGGATTCTTAGGCCTGTAAGCAGAATGTTCTGCTTCAAATCTTGGATTTCCACCGTGAGATTCTCTAATGCTTGAGTGAACGAAAGGTGAAGAATGCATTTCTGCTCCAGTCATTTGAATGTGAGATAAGTCATAACTTGGACCATTACCATAAACTTCTAATGTGTGAGTAGGTCTGATTGAATTGTAATTTTCACCATCAATAGAATGTCCTGGAGATGCCGCAGCAGCCCATGCAGCCAAACTCTTAGTTTCAACTGCTGGAACATTTACCACTGGTTGCTTAACAATTGTTGGAGCAGGTCTTGGACCAGTTTCCATTAATGATTGCATCCCTGCGTTGTGCCCTGCAAGAGTTTCAGTAGTAATATCCATTTGTGCAAAACTTGGCATTTCTGGAGTGTAAGGTAAATTAGGCAATACTACATTGTTTCCGATAGTCCTAGTCTGTGGAGTTTTCATATCATAAAGTAGATGCTTTTGATATTTAAAGGTTGCTACTTCAATCCTTTCTAACAGTAAATCTTGTCATTAAGAAAATTCCACTAGCAATTAGTGAAGCAGCCATCAAGCCTTTACCTAATTTAGTTTCAGAATTTTTTGGAGGATTTAAATCAATTAAATCTGAATCATCTGGAACCCATTCATATTTACTAGATGGAATTTCAAAATCCTCAACATCTAAATTATCATCATCATCATCTTCACTTCTTTTAAAAGCAAAAGTTTCTTGACTAATTCCAAAATCATTATCTTCTAAATCAAATCCATCACTAATATCACTAAATGAAGTGTAACTTGATTCAGAGTTCATTTCAGTATTAGTTACTATTTGAATGTTTGCACCTTTGTGTTCACTCCTTCTTTCAGTATTTACTCTGCCTATCTTGACATAACCTTCTTCTTTAAAGAATTCAGGAGCATAGCAAACTAAATCTCCAGGTTCTGCAAAAGTAATACCTGCTAAGATTTTATCAATAGTCTTCTTATCTGTTCCGAATGAAAGTTGTTCTTTTAAAGCCCCTAAATCTTTTGTGTTAATAATATTGTGGACTGCATAAATTGATGCTTGAGATAGGGCTTCTTTAGAAACTGCGGCAGGTCTTTGAGAAATCAAAGCAACTCCATAACCTTTAGACCTTCCTAATTTACATAATCTAACAATTGGTGAAAAAGATTCAGGCCTACCCATTTGAGGGACGAAATCTTGACATTCTTCAAATACATTCATAAGTCCTCTTTTTGGTGAATCATCTGCAGCGCCCATTTCTAAAAGAGTTTCACAATAATCTGCTACTAACTTTTGTTGAGTCTCAAGTGGTAATCCTTCCATATTAATAATTAATGATGAGTTCCCACTAATTAACTTTTCAACTAATTTCCTCATATTAATTGTTTCTGTCTTAGTAGGGTTAATTCTTTCTACACCATTTAATTCTGCAATATATCCGTGAGCATCTAACGCATCAAAACATACAAACTGTAATCCTAATCTATTAAATTCCTCCATCATTACACCAGCAGTATAGGATTTACCAGAACCTCTTTTACCTCCAATAAACATAACTTGGTAGATTAATTCTAGTGGAAATCCAATATTATCTCCAAATACAATGTTTTCAAATTTGTTATATGATGGCGCATTACCTGTGAAATCGGGCATAGAATCTTCTAAGTTTAGTGCGCCTTGTTGCAGACCCCATTCATTATCCATAATTAGATTTACTCTACAAGACTATATAAAAGTTCTTATAAAACGAAACTTCTTCCTTGTGAATGATAGTAATCTAACAATTCATTCCTAAGGTATTTGTAAAGCCTATTAAACCACCAATCATATTTAATAAAGAAACTTCTAATCTTATTTATTTCATCAAGTTCTTCACAATAGGGGGTCAATTCATCTATAAAGTCATAAAAATCGGAATTATACCAAACAAATACTCCTTTATCTGATAAAGAGTCAATAAACTCTTCATTTATCATTAGTTTTTCAAAAAGACCTTTATCATCAATTTCAGAATCTTTTTTAGGAACATAATAAGGATAAGCCAAAATAAATCTTTCACACATTTCTAAATAAGACTTAAGATGTATGTTTGCAAACCACTCTAACCATATTGGCATCTGCTTATTTACAAAAACCTTCCATACTGGATTTGCCATAATACCACCTAATAATCACTCTTCTTCATCAATTGAAAGGTCATCATTTAAGTCTGCAACTTCTTCAAAAACAAAACCGTTTTGCTTTAATTCAGCAAGTTCAGAATCATCAAGATAAACTATTTCATCATCTTCTACATCTAATAAAGAATCCATAATTTCATTATTTAAATCTTGTGAAATCAAATCAACAGTTTCCTCCGAAGTGTATTCAAATGTTGAACTATCGTTTGTATTTGAATTATGACTATCTTCAGACTTTACCTTGTCCATAGCCATTCCTGCCTCTGCAGCAAGTTCTTCAAGACTTTGGAAGGGTGAAACCTTAGGAGCATCTGCAAAGAAATTACTCCTTAGTTTTGTAGATTCCTTCGATTTAAATTCTAAATCAGGAACAGTTTGTTGTGTCTTTTTAAAATGAATTCCCTCAGGGTCCATAATTCTTTCCCAATCCAATGGCCCCTTATCTAAATCAAATAAAGGGTCTTTTTCTACTGTAGGTTCAGGAGTAGTTTCTTCTCCAATGAACAATTCTGAAAAATCGCCATCACCTTGAGAACTCATAATCTCTTCTAAAAATTTCTTATCTTCAGCCGCCAATGAATTCTTCTTGCCTGAAACATAATCAGACAAACCTTTAATTACGGGGGCTACATCAACTAATAGACTAAGTAAATTTCCTGCATTTTGAGCAGTTGGAGAACTTGTAATCTCATCTCCAATACCATACTTTTCTACTAAATTAGAAAGAGGAACCAAAACTTGTTCTTTTAATTCAGGATTAATATTCTTACCTACCTCTTCTAATGCGCCACCATCTTCAAAAAGTGATTTAACATCAAAATTAGAGGGCTCTTTAATTTTCCTCTGAGGAATTGGCCTTACAGGTCTTGGTTCTTCAGATTTATTAGAGTTAGCAGGTTCAATAACATCTCTAAATTCATTTGACATACCTTAACATACCCCTACAACCTATTTAAACCTTTTTACAAGTTCCAAAAACATTTCTCTTTTCCAAGCATCATTCATAGATTCCTTAGAAGATTTGCTTTCCTTAGGTGTTATTTGATTAGCAATACTTTTTAATTGACTAGCAAAATAATCCTTAGGATGATTTTTGTCAAAATTGTGGCCTATGGAAATTATAAAATCAGATAATTCAATAGTCAACCTTCTCAATTCCTTTTCCCTTGCATTACTTTTATAAGATATAATTTTATCTAAAAATTGACTATTTACTACGGTTTCATAGTCTAATTCATTACTTTCAACTTTATCTAAGTCAGTTAAAAAACATTTAAAATCATTAAACAATACCTGATTGCTATTTTCCTCATTATTGGGTAATTTACTACCTATAAAATTATTAAATTGCCTTTCAATAGTTATATTCTCTTCTAAAACTAAAAGGGCATTAATTCTTTTAATAGCCCCTTTAATCTCTTGCATTTCCATTTTATAGTCCACTTAAGCCATTCCTCCCATTATATGAAGACAAAAACATCTGGTCCATACTTAGTGGCCCTTTCTGTTGTATACTATCTGCCTTCTTTTTCAAGGAATTAATACTTTCTTCAGCACTTTTCACAGAAGATTCTAATGTTTGGATTTGTGATTTTAAATCATCCATAGCAGATTTATTCATTAAGTATACTACAATACCACCTGTAAATGCACCCAATGCGAAAGAAGTAACTGTAGTTCCAATAGGGAATCCTGCACTAACTAATGGTTGATTAATTGGCGCTTCAAAGGACTCAGGAATATAATTTTCAGATTCTTGAACACCCTTCCTAGTTGCCAATTCAGCATGAAATCTGGATAAGTCCGACATAAATTTAGAGTTGTTCAACCCGTCTGAAGGTGCATTTTTAATCATTGAACCCATAATATCTAGTAAATCATCACTAGACATTTCAGCCAACTTGATTTCTTGCTTAACTCCAATAACATCATCCGCAGCAAATATTAAATTTTCTTCAACAAAATATTCATCAACCTTTCTAAAGCCTCTAATACCCTTACCCCTAACACATAAAAGATATTTTCCAGCACCAAAGGTATTTGAAATATCTTCAAATTCTTCTCTGCCAATCATATGTTCAGAGGTGTAAATATCTGAAGTCCCTGAATTTTTTTTACCCTTTACATATCTCCTTATAAAAAATTCCATACTTATAAGTAGTAGGTTTTGTTATATAAAGGATTCGTATTCAAGACCAAACTTCTGCAAGAGATTGATAACAATCATCTAGATTCTCAGGATTCATATTTTCTAAAACTTCTAAAGTAGTTTTAATTTGTTTCCATTTTAAATTTCTAGCCTTATCGTAAACTTTCCTATCAGTAGCCTTTACTTGATATCCCTTTTGAACAATATATCTTTCTAAAGCAAGTAAATCTAATCTCCACTTAATTCCGCCTTTTCTTTCTGAAGATTGTGCATGTCTAAACATAGGCCTATTCCTAAGAATCCCTACAACTTCTCTAGAGGTATACCTTCTAGGTTTATTCTCTACAATATAATAAGAGATTTCATTTGAATAACCATATCCTTGATTATCTAAAAGAAAGTCAACAATATCAAAAACCAATGCTTCAGTAAGAGGCAAAGATTTTTTAGGTTCACTCTTCTTCTTCTTCTCTTCTGTCATTAAGGAGAGCCTCCACTAATTCTGAATATTTCTCTCCATAACTAATCCTATCGTGAGGAGTCTCCTTAGGAATCATACTAACATCAAATTCGATTAGCCTTTCAACCAATGCCTTTTTCCTACCCATAGTATCATGGCCTCTTTGTTTTAGTAAATTTTTCAATTCAAAAACCTCTAATGAATCATAATCT
>MDSV01169018.1_pt1 | contig 20516 bp, 9 predicted proteins | sample 810851 | NCBI WGS metagenome assembly MDSV01 (sample SAMN05326640, study PRJNA326480) | marine metagenome | isolation source: seawater | place: Atlantic Ocean: North East | collected 2012 | reverse complement strand
TGCAGACTGACGTCGTCCACGACCCGTCGACCTGCGAAGGCCTTGACCAGCCCCCTCACCTCCAGACGGTCGCTCATGGTGTACCGCGACCCGCACCCACAGCCTCCACGACGCGCGCGGTCGTCTCGAGGAGGCAGTCCGTGCAGAAAAAGTGCCCGCACCCCGTGCGCATGGGCGAGTCGCAGAGCTCGCCGCAGACGCCGCACGCCTTGTCTGCGCCGTCCGCGGGCGCGGGCACCACGGGCTTCGCGTCCACCGCCGCTGCTCCGGCGCGCATCGCAACATCCGGGGCGTCGTTGCCGAAACCCCCCCCGGCACGAGGCGCGGCGTTCTCGTCGCCGCTTCCCGGGTCAGGCTTCCCGCCGCCGCCGCCGGCGCGCTTTACGTCGCCCGCGCCGCCCGCGCCGCCGGCGCCGCGCTCGCGTCGTCTGACCTGCGGCCCGTCGAGGTCGAGGTCTTCCGCGGTCAGGTTGCCGCCGCTGCACAGCCTCCGCAGCGGCGTCAGCAGCGACATGATGGACAGCAGGTTGGACGAGATGAACGCGTCGCCGCGCGCGGCGTACTCCGCCTCGTACCTCGCCCGAGCCGCCGCGTGCACCTCCTCGTACTTCGCGCGTTCCTCCCGGTCCAGGACGACTTCGACGGTGGTCTCGGTTTTCGGGGGGAGCTCGAGGATCTTGCGCCCGCCCAGGGTCTGGTTCTTGGCGTGGCGCACGGTGATGGAGGACATCAGCTCCACGGCCAGCTTCGCGCTTCGGCCCAAGGCCGAGCCGGAGCGCGACAGCGGGCCCTTGAACCAGTTGTCGAACAGGTTCCGGTTCAGCGCCGGGTACGCGCCGAGGAATTTCAGCTGTCCCTGCAGATCCGTCACGTCCGTGCCCATGGGCGTCCCGGTGCACGCCCAGCGACGCGCCGCGCGCAGCTCGTGGCACGCCTTGGACTGCGCGGTCGCCGCGGACTTGGCCATGTGCGCCTCGTCCAGCACCACGCGGTACCACTCGATCCGGGCGGTCGGGTGATTCAGCCCAAACTTCCCGCGGTCCGCCGCGATGGTCTGGTACGTCGTCACCACGAGATCAAACTCGCTCGCCAGGCGCGCCGGGTCGCGGATGCGCTTCTGGCCGTGGTACATGTGGATGCGCAACCCGCCGGCGCCGTCCAGCTTGGACCTCGCCTCGTCGATCCACTGGCCCACCAGCGACACCGCGCACACCACCAGCGTCGCGGCGGAGCGGAACTCGCGCGGGAGCCGCGGGATGCCGTCCGGGTGAACCGCGAGAGACATGTCGTGCTCGCTCGGGCTCGCGCACGTCGACCCGGCGGGGTCGCCGCGCCGAAGCCAGTCGGCGGGGGGCGGGTTGGAGAGCACCAGCGCCAGCACCTCAACCGTCTTCCCAAGGCCCATCTCTTCGCACAGGAACCCGCCCTTGGGCAGCGCGGGGCACGCGTTCGGCGGGAACACGACGCGGAGGAACGGCGAGAACCACGCGGGCTCACCGCCGACGACCAGAGGGGGCAGCGGCGTCCACATCATGTGCCGCATGCCCCCGGGGGCGGCTTCCAGCTCCAGCATGCGGTCGAGCGACTGGAGCTGGTACTCGCGGAGCTCGACGGCGAGACCCGGGGGTTGCTTCGCCGCTGCGCGCTCGGGAATCTCCAGCAGGTTCATGAAGTCCGAAATGGACCGCGCGCCGCCGCTCGCGCGCGCGCGCGTGGAGATGTCTTGGAACGCACGCATGTGGTCGTTCCAAAACAACGTCATGAGCGTCTCGTGCAGCGCGCCGCCCTTCGCCTCATGGGTGTCGTAGTGAGTCCTCAGGCTCGGGTCGGTGTGCCACTGGCTCCACCGCACCTTTCGCCCGCCGAACTGCCCCAGCGTGACGGACGCCTCCCCGATTCGGCAGTCGGGAGGTGCGTCCAGCAGCGAGCGGCACGTCGACGCGTGCGGGCCCTCGAACAGAGCCAAGGCCTGGGTCGGGTCCGCGGGTTTGGCGAAGGACTCGTTCTTCACGTACACCGCGATCTCGAGCTCGGCGCGGGACGACGACGCGCGCACCGCGCGCACCGACGTCGCCGTCCGCGCGAGCGGGTGGAAGGGTTTCCAGCGCAGCCGGTTCGGGTTGCGCGCCGCGGGGTTCCGGGCCCAGTCCGGCGGCTTGACCTCGACGTGGAACGACATCGACGCGCGCATGAGCTCCTCCAAGATGCGCTGGGACCGGGCGAACGCGAGGTCCTCCAGCGACTGGCGCCGGTACAGCTCCGGAAGCGCCGCGTCGTCGGCGACGGCGCTCGGGTGCTTCTCCGCGCCCCCGGGAAGCAGATCCGGGTTTTTTTTCACCGCGGCCCGCGCCGTTTCGGTCATCGACGCCAAGTCGAACACCGCGGTCACGGCGTGCGCCTGGTATCCCGAACCGCTCCAGGCATCGCCCGTCAAAGCGCCCGCGAGGCACGTCCGAGGGCACTCTGCGAAACACCAGCGCGCGGTCCGATCGGGCGCGTTCTTCCGCCTCGAGCGCGCGTCCTCCAGCGTGGTCGATTCGTGGCGCCACTGCTGCGACCGCGTGTAGTGCGACTCCAGAAAGGCGTGCATCATGAGCGGGACGGGGAGGTTTTCGACGGCGCCGCCCGCGACCGCGCGGCGCTTGCCTTTGCCCGCCGACGCGGGCGCCGCGGCGGCGGCGTCGGGCACGCACGCCTCGAGAACCCGTTTGACGCGGGTCGCGAAGTCCTCCGCCTGCGCGTCTCCCCCGACGGTCCACTCGTCCCGCATCGTGCCCGCTTTTCGCGGAAAGGTCGCGGGCACGACGACGGGGATCCCGAGCGTCCCGATGCTGTGCTTGATCGCCAGCTGGGACCGACGCGACTTGATGCGTTCCGCTCTCGATACGTAGCCGTAGCCGCCGTAATAGTTGTCGTCGTCGTCGGGGTCCGCCTCCGCCTCCGCCGCGTCGAACGCCGCCTCCTTCTTAGCCTGCTTCGTCGCGTCCGCCGCGAACGCCTTGAAGTCGAAGTGGTACGTCGGGTACACGACGGCGAGCTGCTTCGCGTCCTTCGGCAACACGTACGCCACGAGCACGTCGCAGGTCCTGCTCCTGTCCGGCTCGAAGCGACCCACGCCCAACCCGCGGTTGGTGTGCGTGAACTGGTACCCGGATTCGCAGGGGAACGCGCGTAAAAACCCTCGCACGCCGCGCGCGGGTTTCGTCCGGAACGAGCCGTCGTGCGAGGTGTACACGTCCGTGATCTTGCACTCGGTGGAGTACGAGGGCGCGTCGGCGGTCAGCGCGGCGTTCGACCTGAACACCGCGTTGGCCAGCAGCACGGTTTCGTCGCGCGACACCGCGCACGTCTCGCGAATCGCGTCCACGAGGGTCCCAACCGTGGCGCTCGTCGCGACGTCCACCGCGATGTCGCGCGGCCGGCTCGGGCGCGCGCTCGCCGAGTCCACCACGAGCACGCGCATGGACACGCGGTCGCGCGCCTCCGGCTCCCCGGACCGCATCATCGGTAACACCTCCAAGTACTTGGGCGCGCTGTCCGCCGCGTAAGGGCTCCCGGAGACGTTCAGCAGGTTCAGGAGCCCGAAGTGCGCGCCCGTGTTGTTCGTGCGCTCGTGCGCGTACTTGGACAACGCTTCGTGGCTCGAGCACCGCACGCCGAACCGCGCGCCGCGCCCGAGCTTTGTGTCCAGCGACGCCGCGGTGTACCCGCCCCTGAGCGCGACGGGCACCTTCACGACGCCCAGCAGCGAGACGCACGGCAGCGTCGCCGGGTTGGGCATCTTCGTGATCAGCGGAGGACGCGTGGGCGTCTCGTCCGAACAGCTCGGGATCGCCGCCGGATGAGGGGCCGGGACGGCGACGATCTCGGCGGCGGCGGCCGCCGCCGCCGCGATGTTTGCGGCGGGAACGACGTTTCCGGCGCGCGCCGCCCCGCCGCCGGACTGGATGCGGCGGCGCATGGCGTCCCAGTGGTGCGTGCCAGCCTTCGCGTCGCAGTGGGCTGCCCAGTCACGGCACGGCGCCTGCACGTCGCAGCAGTAGCACCTGCACGTAAACGCGGCCGGGGACGGGGCAGGTCAGGGTCTGGCGCAAAAAAGGTGCTCGAGACGCCGTCCTTTCCGCGACAACCGAGGCGCGGTGATTTTCGCCGCGACCGGGCGACGCCACTGTTTCGATGACTGGGCACACTAAAAGCCCCCTCGGAGCGCGCGAAGAGACGATCGAGAGGGGAGAGGCGCCGTTCGCGTCGTACCAGCAGTTAGGGCAGTGCACGAGGTGGCTCGTGGTCTCGAACTTGAACACGGCGCACGCGTGTCGCGGGTGCGGGTAGTCCACCAGCGCGTCGTCACCAACCATACCTGCGAGGCGAGGGAAGGAGGAGGCGAGAAGGAGGAGGAGAGACAGGCGGTCGAGTGAAGGGAAGTCGCTTCTGTCAGACCTCGGATTCGGGGAGAGACCCGCGAGCGCGCGCTGCCGCTAAAATCGAGGCGAACGGAGGACAGCGCGTCTCACAGAGTGATAAGCGGCATCGACGAGGCCGGTCGGGTGAGAGGCGTCGCACGATACGGAAGCGGGCGTGTGGTGGGTGCCGATCCGAGGAGAGGACGGGGTGCCAACATGTTTGGCGGGCTCCGCACCGGTGATAATCACGTCGTCAGCGTCGTCGCCAGCAGCAGCCTCAGGGGCGCGTATCTGGCGATCGACAGTGACTTCCTGAACGTCCGGCTCCGCCTGCATCGGAGGAGCTTCATCATCGCTGCTGTCCAGCAGCTCTACCACCTCTACGTCCACCATGGCTCGCGCGCGCACCCGGAAACTCGGGGTGCGCGGCGAACACTGACGACGAAACCGCACTGCGAATCCGCGACGTGATTTTCATCACAATGGACAGTTGGAGTTTCCGACCAAAAATGTCGAAGAACGCAGTCACTCCGGGCTCTTTCGATCGATCGGCGAGCGACAGCGCGGCATCATCACGCGCACCTCGGAGGGCGAAGCTGCCGATGCTCGAAAGACTTGAGAGAGAACGACGACGAGGAGGAGGACGAGGACGAGGACGGGCGTGTTCTTTTGTCGATAGCTTCGGTTCGTTACAATCGAACCGCGCGCGGCAGCGCCGGATCCGCGCACCGCGCCGCGCGACGTTCGCCGGTCGGCCGACACCCTCTCGAAACCCTCACTCGAAGCGGCTTACTTCAGCTTCTTCTTGACGCGGAGCTGGTTCGTGTGCCCGCACTTCTTCTTGCGGCAGTTCACGGCGCGCGCGTGGAGGCGGGCGTAGCACCTGGAGGAACAGAGGAAGAAAATCGGGCGGGGTCAGCGACTGCCGTTTCCGAACCGCGCGTCGCGCTTTGAATCGTGTGACTCCCCGGAATGACCGCGCGGCGGGTGCGTAAATCCGCCGCGAGGCAAAGTGAAAGGACAGCCTGAACTTCGCTCTCGGGTCCGTTTTTCGACTTGAGAGAATAGGGGGTCCATCAAGACAAACTTTATGGCCCTTAGAAAAACCAGGGAAGACAGCCCGCGCGCGAGGCGAGGCGTCTTCTTCGGCGATCCCTCCGCCCGAGACGACTGAGGGCGCCGACGAGATCCAAGTTCTCGCCTTCGAAACGAGGAATCCGAAACCGCGACGATGGTGGGAGTGGGAACGTACTTGCGGCAGATCATCTTGTCGACGTTGGTCTTGCGCGCGAGAACCACGAGGGAAGGCTCGATGATACCGCCGCGAAGGCGGAGCACGAGGTGGAGGGTCGACTCCTTCTGGATGTTGTAGTCCGCGAGGGTGCGGCCGTCCTCGAGCTGCTTGCCAGCGAAGATGAGACGCTGCTGGTCCGGGGGAATGCCTTCCTTATCCTGGATCTTCGCCTTCACGTTGTCGATGGTGTCCGAGGACTCCACCTCCAGGGTGATGGTCTTACCCGTGACTGCGACGATCGAAAGAGGAGGGAAGGGTCAGTTTTCTGGCAAACTCTTCGTACAAAGGGGCGGGGAGGGTCCGAGGCTTCGCGCGCGCTTGCCACCGCATCGGGCGCGAAGGAGACTGTCGGATCGTCGTCACGCATCGGGCGCAAATCAGTGGGGCCGCCGAGGGTGTCGATTCGACGCCGCCTGCGAAGCAGGAGACGAGGACCACACCCAAGACCTGGCTGAACCCCGCGTCCACCATCGCGCGCCGCGCTCCATGAGGCGCCGGAGAACCGCCGCGGATGCCCTCAGCGCTCAGGAACGACCCCGCGCGCGAGGTAGGCGATACGGCGCGTATCCTTTGGAGGCATCCGCGTCATATCCGGTGGCGTCGCGCCGTCGTGGACGGCCACGCCCGCGTGCGTCGGGTCCCCGCGGTCGCGATGCGCACACGAAACCCTAAACGCATGAAAAGCACGGGACGGCGCCGCGGCACCGCGCCGTCGACGCGGCGACGAGATGAAGGGATATATTCACGTACGGGTCTTCACGAAGATTTGCATGGTGGCGTTCCTTGAACGTCTTCCCAAAGCCGTTCTCGAGCGCGCGGCTACTAAGGGTGCTCCGGATGCGGGCAGCGCGGCTTTGTACCGTCGGAAACAACCGGAAAAAAATGCGAGATACGTACCTGGTAGTGAGCATTTAGTTTTAAATAAATTGTATTGTAACGTGTCTTTTGTGTGTATGAGCGATCAGTCACGTATTTTGTAGTCACGACAAAGTTACGTACACGGCATATTTTCTCTCACATCCGCTCCAAAGGCTCGATCATGAGCAGCCTGAGCCCGTTGTCGATGACCTGCTTGAACGCCTTGCACAAGTGAACGCGCGCGTGCGTCGCGGCGGCGCCATCCCACGGCTCGGGCCCCTCCAGCATCGAGTCCGTGGGCAGGATGCGCACGCCCGTGGGCCCGTAGTACCCAGAGAGCGCGCGCACCATGTGGTTGAGGAAGTCGCACACCTTGTGCGTGCCGTACTGCGGCAGCAGCGGCGGCTCCGGGAGCGCCGGGGAGGCGCCATCGCGGATCATGGACGCGAACGGCAGCACAAACTCCATCAGGATCTCCCACTCCTTGCCGTCGTCCAGCTTCCCGGTGTCGCACTCGGCGAGCGCGGGCAGCGCCGGCACCTTTCCCTCCGCCACCTTGTTATCAAACTTGCGCACCACCGACGCGACGCGGGTGGAGTTGTACAGGATGAACGGCGCGGACGCGTCCTCGAAGTCGGTGATTTTCGCGATGTCGAAGTTTATCTGCGTCAGGCACCCCACGGAGAGGAGCGCGTACTTCATGGCCGCCGTGCTCACCTCGTGCGTGACCTGCTCGAAAAACTCGGGCGTGACGTCCTCGTTCTTCTCCTCATACTTTTTGCGCATCTTCTCGGCGATCACCGTCTTCAGGTCGTCGTACAGGTCGTCCGCCAGCAGGTACCGCCCGCGGCGGCCAGACATTTTGCCGGTCGTGAGCTTCACCAGATCGTACGACAGGTGGTACTGCCGCCCCTTCATCTCGGGGTTCATCATCATCATCCCGAGCGACACCTTCTGCTGCGCCAGCTCCTGCTCCGAGCAGATAATGTTCAGGATCAAGTCGCTGCGTGCGGCTTTCTTGAACGAGTACACGATGTCGCGGTAGGTGTACAGCGTGGACCCGTCCGGGCGCAGCACGTACAGCGGCGGGTAGTCCTTTTGGTACCCGCCCTTGCCGACCTTGTACCCCTGGTCCGCGATGAACCCCGCCATGTCCAGGTACGCGCCCTGCGGCACGCCCGCGTCGTTGCACTGCGTCTGCGGCACGTAGTAGTCGCTGTTCTTCATGATCTCCAGCACCTTGTCGTTGCTGCCCTCCCACCCGAGCTCGGACTCGAAGTCGAACACGTCGTGCTGCACGCCGTACGTCGACAGCGTCTGCTGCACGCCGGTCAGGCAGTCGACCACCATCTTGCGGAAGATCTTGATGGCCCACTCCTCCTGCCGCTCGTACGCCAGGTTGAGCTTCCCAGCCTCCACCTTGATGTTCTCCACGGTGCGGATGTCCGCCAGCATCACCACCATCATGGGCTCGAAGCGTTCTCTCAGGTCCTGGTAAATGTCGAAGTACTCGGTGATGCCTTTGTCCTTTTTCTCGTCCCCGGCGACCGCCGCACGGGAATCCGCCATGAGCTTCGCCACGGCATCCGGCCCCGCCACGCAGGCATCCTCAAGGTCGCCCGGGCGCACGCCCACCTGCTGCAGCTCCTGGCACGTGTTCATCACGGCGTACATCGCGCCGATCCAGTGGTCGATCTTCATGTACGGCTTGATCTTGTCGTACACGCGCGTGTACGCCAGCGCGGTCAGGCCGATCTGCGCGCCCAGGTCGTTGACGTAAAACGCCTGCTTCACGTCCCAGCCGCACGCGGCTTGCATCTTGGCGAGGTGCGCGCCGATCATGACGTTGCGCAGGTTGCCGATGTGCAGCGGCGCGTTGGGGTTGGAGGAGGTGTGCTCGATGATCACGCGCTTGCCGCTGCCGTGGTCGGTGTGCCCGAACCGATCGCCGGTAACCTCCACCAGGTTCAGCACCAGGCGAAACACGCGCGCGCGGTCCACGAAGAGGTTCAGGTACGGGCCCACCGCCTGAACCCGGGTGATGAGGCCGGGCACGGCCCCGGACTCGATCTTGGCCTGAAGCCCCGCGGCGAGTTCGGCGACGTACGCCACGGGGTTCACCTTGCGCGCGGCGCAGAACCGCGACCACTGCACGGTGAAGTCAGCCTTGTTCAGGTCGCGCGACCGCGTGACCGGAGGCAGGTCCTTCGCATCGGGTTCCCTCTCCGCGATGAACACGCCGATCTCGGCGGCGAGGCGCTCGCACAGTTCCTGAAGGGGATCCTTCAGGGGCGTCAGGGGGGTATCGGCACCCATCGCGTGCGCTTCGTGGCCCGAGCCGTGTCTGGACGTCGAGGGAAAGCGCGCTCGACCGAACGAGCTAGTGCGCGCCGCTGTGACAGCGCGCGATCGCGCCACCCGCTTTTTCGTCTCGAGCGCCGCCGAAGGCATTGGCAGAAATGGTCGGTCGGCTCTCGAGCAGCCCGAGTTTCCGTCGGCGCCTCCCAGTGTCCAGAGCGACCGGAAAAGTGCTGGCACGCGTCGGCGGCTGACACCTCGCAGCGCACAGCGTCGGCGCCTCACGCGCGCGCGCGGTTGACAGCGTCGAGCGGAGACTCCAGGGTTTCGCGCGAAACACGTCTAGCACGCGCACGTCGCGTTCGATCCACGACCGACTCCCTCGCTTCCGCCTCGCGGGCGAGCGACTTCGGAAATCGGAGAGGCGCCCCGCCGCCCGCCGCCAACAATCTCATCTGTGCTTTTCCTCGTACACCTGACGTTCGCGCCCGCGGATCGGATCTAGCGCGATGGGGCCGAAAAAGAAAAGCACGAAGAAGTTCGAGCGCAAGCACCTGTCCGGTGAGATCGTCCGCCGCAAGGCGGCGAAGGTGGCCGCACAGAGGCGCCGCGCGAAGGAGATGCGCCTCGCAGCCTCGATGGCCGAAGACGGGGAGAAGGAGGAGGAGGCTTCCGAGGACGACGAGGCCGCGGCGGCGGCGAAAGACGCTGGCGGGAAGAAACGACTGGAGGACATGTCCATCGACGAGTTTCTCAACGCAGGATCGCACGGGGACGGAGACGGCGGGGACGATGACGAGGAGGACGGGGACGGGGAAAGGGACGACGACGATGACGACTTGAGTGCAGGCGAGGACGACGAGGAATGGCCGGAAGGCGACGACGACGACGACGACGACGACGACGACGACGACGACGACGACGACGAGGCCGCCGCCGGCGTCAAGAAATCAAACAAGCTGCTTCGCGAGGAGATCGACACGCACAAGAAAGACCTGGACTCGCTCAAGGAGACGGATCCCGAGTTTTACAAATTTCTGCAGGAGGAGGATTCCGAGCTTCTGGATTTCGACGAGTCGGAGGGCGAAGACGACGACGACGACGAGGACGACGACGAGGACGAGGACGAGGACGAGGATGGCTCAAGACTGAAGTCGTCGAAGATGGACGCGAAGACGCTGACCAGCGCGGTGGTGAAGAAATTGTGCGAGCGCGCCGCGTCGGCGGATTCGCTCGGCGCCGCACGCAACCTGCTTCGCGCGTACCGTGCCGCCGCGCATTACGGCGACGAGGATGAGGACGAAGAGGCTGGCGTGCGATTGGCGAGCAGCTCTGCGTTCCACGCGCTTGTGACGTTCACTCTGGAGGAGATGGACACCATCCTGCGCGGGCTGCTTGGTGCGCCCACCGCCGCCCACCCCGACGAGGCGCGCATGTTCAAGCCGCACCAGCAGACGCGCTGGAAGAAAGTCGAGCCTCTGGCGAAGTCATTCCTAGGGAACACGCTGCACTTGCTCGGGCAGCTCACGGACCCGGACATGTCTCGGTTCTTGATGGCGCGCCTGAACGCGTCCGTGCCTTTTTTCCACGCCTTCGAGCGTCTGACGCGCAAGACGCTCAAAGCCGTGCTGGCGCTCTTCGGGTCGGGCGAACCCGCGCTGCGCGTGCAGAGCATCCTGCTGATCCGTAACATGGCGGCGGTACTCCCGCCGCCGACGCTGGAGCGCGCGGCGAAAGGCGTGTACCGCCAGTTCGCCGCCAACGCCAAGTTTATCAACGCCGAGTCCATAGAGCACGTCGTGTTCATGACCACGTGCGTGTGCGAGATTTACGGCCTGGACCAGAATCAGTCGTACTCGCTGGCGTTCACGTACGTGCGGCAGCTCGCGTCGCTGCTCCGAGGCGCGCTCACGAACAAATCCAAAGAGGCGTTCCGTGCGGTGTACTGCTGGCAGTACATCAACTGCCTGGAGTGTTGGGTGCGTGTGCTGCAGACGCACGCGCAGCAGGAAACAGACCCGCTCAGGCCGCTCATCTACCCCGTCGCGCAGGTGGCGCTCGGCGCGGCGCGCCTGCTGCCCTCGGCCAGGTACGCGCCTCTGCGGCTGCGGCTGGTGCGCGCGCTGAACGCGCTCTCGGAGTCCACGGGGCACTTCGTGCCGGTCGCGCCGCTACTGCTGGAGCTGCTCGGCTTCGCCGAGCTCAACAAAGCGCCGATGGCGACGAAGAACCGCCCGCCCGACTTCTCGTTGGTTCTGCGCGTCGCCAAGCAGGAGCTGCGCTCGCCCGCCGTGCAAGAGGTGATCGTGGAGGGCGCGTTGCAGCTGTTGGCGGCGCACCTCAACCAGTGGGCGTATTCGCCCGGATTCCCGGAACTGGCGCACGTTCCGAGCCGGGATTTGCGGCGCTTCTGCAAGGCGACGCAGGTGACGCGCTTCAGGAAAGCTGCGCGCGCGGTGGTGGACGCCGCCGAACGCAACGCGGACTGGATCGCGCGCAAGCGCGACAACGTCAACTTCGCGCCGAAGGATTTTGAGCGCGCGCGCGCGTTCCTCGCCGACGAGCGCGAGGCGAAGAAGGCGCCGATGGAGAAGCTCGCCGCGCAACTCCTGGAAAAGGAGCGGCAGCGCATCGCCGCCATGCAGGCCACGGACGTGACGCTGACGCGCGGGGGCAGGGGGAGCGACGGAACGAGCGACTCGGACGACGACGACGACGACGACGACGACGACGACGTGCGGCGCGTCCGCGACGAGGCTGAGCGCGACGCGTTCGACGACGACGAGGGCGGCGGCGGGGACGACGACGATGACGATGACGACGACGACGAATTCGACGGGATGGATGACGAGGATGTGCTCGCGGCGTTAGCCAGCAGAGCGGGCGCGGCGGGGGGCACCGCCGGCGGGCTGACCGTTCGACCCACGCTCCCCCCGAAACGCGCCGCCGCGGACGGCGACGAGGACGTGGTGGAGGATTTGGTGTTTTCGGACGACGAGGAGCCGGCGAAGGAGAAGAAGAAGAAGAAACGCAGGTTTTGAGCGCCACGCCGGCGATTGATATCAATGGTATGGATGTGATATCCCCGTCAGACGGAACCGTGCGGTACCACCTTCTCTCTTGTCGAACCATCGCGCGGTATCGCGCGAATGACGCGTCTCGTTCGCGTTACTTTTTTGGCTTCCGCGACGCCCCGGCGACTTCGCGGAGCCTCGCCAACAGCCGCCGCGCGGACTCCGCGTCCACCTCCGGCGGAACCGACAAACCTTTCTCGTCGCACCTCCCCGGGACGGCGAACGCGACGGAAGCGGGGGCTGCTTTGTCGTCGCCGCGGCGTACCAGCACCAGCGCGACGGCGCCCGTTCCCGGCCCGGAGGATTCCGCGCGTCTCCAGCTGTCGCGCGTCGCGTCCGCCATCTCGTCGGGCGTTAAGCGGAGAATCTCGCCTTTCCCGGTTGAGAAAAACGAGGTCTGGTCCTCTTCTTCCACGTCGACGCCTCGCGCGCGCGCGGCGAGCATGGCCTGCAGATCCGTCGGTGCGACGCGCACACGCCGAGCGCGCATGCGGGGCGCCAGAACCTCCGCGCCGTCCACGGTGAAGTCGTACGGGAAACTCGCCGCCGCAGTCGCGCCTTCGTCCCACGTCAATACGCGCGGGCGCAACGCGACGACTCCGGCGGCGGCGATGGCGACGCCCCCTAGACCCGCCAGGTCCGGCGCCGCCGCGGGTGCGAGTGTCACATCGCCTTCGGCCCCGAGCCAAAACCGCGCGCGCGTCGATCGCCCGACGCCGAGTTTCGCGGCGATGGCCTCGGCCTCGCCCGGGGGAAGCGGCCGGACCGGGTCGGGCAGGTCGGCGGTGGCTCGCGCCGCCGCGGAGGCTCGGACCCGCGCCGTCCGCTCCGTCTTCTCCGCTCGCCGGCGACGCCGGTCCTCGTCCGAGTCTTCGCGCGTCGCCGCGTCTTCGGCCCGCGCGTCCTCGCGCCGGCGAAGCATGGCGACGAAGAACCCGCCCGTGTCCTGGTCGTGCGGCAGGAACCGCGCGCACCGGTCGAGGTGCAGTCGTTTTTTAGTCGCGCGGTGAGGCGGCCACATAGTCGGCGCCGCGCAGGGCATACCCGCGGCGACGGCGTCTTCGCGCGTCGCGTACCACCGCAGAGTCACGTCCTCCTCCGAGTCCGAGTCATCCTCCGCGGATTCGCGCGCGTCTTCCACGGACGCCTCCCCGCCGGCGAGAGCCTCGGCGTCTTCCCCATCTCTCGGCGTCGCGAAAGGAAGGCTCCGCGCCGCCGCCTCGGTCCCGCGCGTGACGTGCTCGCCGACGCGCCACTCGGAGACGCCCGGCCTGTGCTTGAGCCTTCCTTCCGTCCCCGCGCCGAGGGGGTCGCGCACGAGCTCGAAGCGCTCGCCGCCGGGGCCCAGCAGCACGGCGGCCACCACGGCTTCGTCCTCCACCGGGTTCAGACTGCACGTCGAGTACAGCAAGACGCCTCCCGGCCGTACCAGCGCCGCCGCGTTGCGCGCCACCGCCACCTGCGTGGCGTGCAGCGCGTTGCCCAGCCCGGGGTGCCACCGCTTCAGCACGTCGGGATCCTTGCGGAGCGTGCCGTCGCCCGAGCACGGCACGTCCGCCAGGACGGCGTCATACCCGCGCGTCGCGGTACCAGCGCCCTCGCTCGCGCCTGTTTTCGAGCCCCCGAACGCGGGCACGGGTATGTCCTGCCCCATGGCGCAGGTCACCACCAAGCTGGCCGTCTCGCCGGCGGCGCGGCGGTGCCTGGCCAACGCCTCGCGGAGCGTGTCCACGCGCCGCGGGTTCCCGTCGTTCGCCACGACCAAGCCGGTGGGCGCCACGCGCTCCAGGAGCTGCATGGTCTTGTTCCCGGGCGCCGCGCACACGTCGAGAACGCGGTCGCCGGCGCGCAGGCGGGGCGAGAGCGCCAGCACGGGGAGCATGGAGACGGCCTCCTGCCGCGCGCAGACGCCGGCGTCGACGCCGCGCGCGACGGCGGCGGCCACCTCCGGGTGCAGCTTCCTGTGGTGGCCCGCCTGTTTGGCGTCCGCCGCGGCGTCCACCGCGCGCCAGCCCTCCCCCGGCGGCATCCACGGGATGGAAGCGATGAGGCCCTTCTCGTGCAGGGGCGCGAGGAGGCGTTTAGCGAACTCGCGCGCGTCGGGCCGAGAGACGTGCACTCGGAACGTGATGGGCAAGGACGTGGCGAACGCGGCGCGCGTCTCCGCGAACTCGCGGGGGGGGGCGAGCCTCTGCGCGCGGTAGTACCGCGCGAACAGACGCGGGCCGTGTCCGAACTTGCGGAACAGAAGGAGCTCGCGCTTCTCGAGCTGCGCCGAGCGAAGCGCGTTCCTCGGGGCGGAGGACGAACGCTTCTCACTCCGTCGGCGGTCGCTTTTAGCGGCGGCGGCGACCGATGCTTCCCCGTGCCTCCGCTTGGAACCCGATCCATCAACGCCCGCGCGACTCTTCTCCGGTCGCGACCGCTTCATCCCGGATGAACCCGCAGACACCGCGACGCGCCGCGCGTCTCCAAGTCGGGCAAACGCCGAGCGGAGCGCCGAACCTCGAACCCGCGCGACGAGTCGCGCGACGCTTTTGTCTCGTCATTCCCGACTGGCGAAAAATGAGGTAGATGTCGAGATCGCACTTTACTAGCTACCTTCGTACCTCACCCGCACGCCTTCATGACGAGTTGGACGCCGTGCACGACGCTCCACACCCATCCCACGAGGAACACGAAACACAGCAACCACATCATCGCAAAGCATTTCGCGCCCTCGAACGTTTTGTTCACCGTGGCACACGCGACGAGCGTGCCCAAGCCAGGAAAGAAAACGTTCAGCATCAACGCGACGAACGCCACGGGCTTCTTCGCTTTGACCAGAGCGTCGTCGTGGGTCTTGATCAGAAAGACCTGGATCTGTGTCAGCACGCCCGCCATCGATCTGGGCTCGTCGAGCGTAGACGCACCGTCGGTGGTGTCTCCCGGTCTCCCGGTCTCCGCGCAGGAGCGAGTGTCGCTTGGTATTTCGTGTCGTGGTTCGAGAAAACAAAAGAGTGTCGCCAAAGAGTAACATTGCATCACGTGAGAGACGACGTCGCGCTCGCGCTCACGCGGAGAGACTCCTCCTTCCCTTCGCCCTCCTGCGGTTCAGCACGCGCCTCCCCCCCACCGTGCGCAGCCTGGCCCTGAACCCGTGCCGCCGCTTCCGCACCAGGTTGGAGGGCTGGTACGTGCGCTTGGTGTGCGCGTACATCGTCTCGCCCTCCGCCGACTCGTCGCCAATCACCTCCGCCGCCGACGGCGCCTCGTCGCTCGGGTCGACGACCCACGCGCGCTCCAGGTTGCGCAGCAGCGCCGCGACGGCGTCGTCGTCGTCCGCGCTCGGCGCGCGGACGGGCGCCGGGGGCTTCTTGCTCTCCCCGAGCGCGAAGAACGCGCGCGAGGGCGAGACGCCCAGGCTGGCGAGCGCGCGCGCCACCGGGGGGTCCAGCGCGGCGCGCGCAGGGCGCGCAAACAAAACGCGCAACTCGGCGACCCTCGCGGCATCCGCGTCTCGCCGGGTCCGCCGCGGCGCTCCAGGCGTGACAGGCTCAGAGTCTGCCTTTCCATCGCCCGCCTCCGCGTCTTCGCGGGTGTCGTCGTGCGAGCGCAGGCGCCACTCGCGCGAGCCCCCGAGCCCGGATCCGTGGCGGCCGCGCGCAAACGCCGACGCCGCGCTCGTCGCCACCGACGCCGACGAGGCGTGCGTGTGCGCGTGGGGCGCGATCGGGCTCCGCGCGTGAGTCGCCGAGGAGGTATGCCACGAGGCGGGATGCGCGCCGGCGAGCGCGAGCGCGGGGGGGGCATGGCGCGGGCGAGCAGCCTGCGTCAGGCGCGCGAGAAGCGCGCGGGACGCACGGTGGGAGGCCATGTCTTGTCGCCGCGGTGATGCCACACACGTGGCCGCGGAAGACGACTGAAGCGCCCGTCGACTGCGACCGGGCTCTGCTTTTGCCCTGACCGCGGCTGCGCGGACCGGACAAGGCGCGGAGGGGCGCGCGCGGAGGAAACGCGGGGGCGGCTCGACGACGACGGCGTCGGTGCCAGGGTGGACCGCGCGGGACGCGCGCGAGGTTGTGCGGCGTCGTTCCCGCGCGGAACCGGGCTTGGCGCCCCGCGGTCCGACCGACCCGCTCAGCGCTGCTGGCTGCACGGCCACGCGGATTCGCCCGCGAAACGCGATCGGAGCGGCGTCGCGAATCTCACGTCACTCGCGCGTTCGTTTTCGAGCGCGTCGGTTTCGCGAGGGGAAGATCGAGGCGAGCGCCGGCGCGCGAAAGCGAAAGCGGGTGTTTCATTACAAGCCGGCGGCTGTCAGTCCTTCTTCTTCTTTTTCCACACAGTGCCGGTCTCCTCCATGGACTCGATGGAGGTGGAGGCTTCGAACGTGGCCTCCGCCGTCTCCTCCACGGTCACCACGGTCTCCGTCACCGTGGTCTCCGTGGTGGTGGTCTCGACGACGGTCTCGGCAGACTCCGCCGCCGCCGCCGCCGCGACCGTCACCTCCGCTCCGTCCGCCGAGGCCTTCACCTGCACGGACTTCGCCGCCGCGGCCGTCACCTCCTTGCCCGTTTCCTTGCCGTTTGCCTTGCCGATGTTGCTCACGGACCCCTCCACGAGCTTCGGGACGGAGGGCACTACCACCTTCGTCAGCTCCACGGTTTCGCGCCACGCATCTTTCGCCGCCGGCGTCGCGCTCTCCGCCGCCGCCTTCACCGCCTTCCCCAGTAACCCGCCCACCTTGTCGAACCGAACCTTGGACAGATCGAGCTTGTCTCGGGAGACGGCCCTCTTGCCGGGGGAGAAGGAGGAGGAGGACGCGGACGCCGCAGGGGGAGGAGACCCGGAAGTCGCGGAAGTCGCGGAAGTCGCGGAAGTCGAGACGGAGGTGGACGACGCCGACGCCGATTTCGTCGCCGATTTCGTCTCCGTCGTCGTCGTCGAGGACGCCGACGCGGCGTACGCGGATTCGCCGGTCGTCACCGCGTACTTGGCCTCCGTGGCCGACGCCGCGGCCGCGTACGACGCCGAGGACGAGTCGTCCGTGGCGAACGCCGCGAGGAACGCGTCCGCGTCGAACGCGCTCGATTTCGTGGTGGTCGGCAGAGACGCGGGGAGAGGTGCGCCCGCGGCGTACGCGCCGGACGCGCCCGACTCCACGCCGTATTTCTGTGTCAGCTCCTTGTAGATGCGGTCCACGTCGGACGCGTCCGCGGAGACGGCAGCGCCGTAGGCGGAGGAGGACGAGGCGTCGTACGAGCTCGACGAGCTCGCGTACGAGTTTTCGTACGACTCGGAGACGATCGACGTCGTCGAGCGCGTCGTCGACTTCGCCTCCTGCACGCGCCGGAGCATGATCGCCTTCTCCTCCTCCGTCATGACGCGCGTCGACGCCTCGAACACCGCGGACGCGGGCATGGGCATCGGCTCCGCGTCGTCGGACGCGAGCTCGGTCTCGTCCGCCTCCGCCTCCGTCGCGCCCGAGGCTTCAGGCGTGGACGCGTCCGCCGCGACGGGCGCCGGCGCGGCAGCGGCGCTCGTCGCCGCCGCCTCCATCCGCCGCGTCGTCGTCTTCGCCGCGCTCTTGACCACCTTGCGCAGCGCGACGATCGCGACGATGGCGATCGCCGCGGCGTACGCGGGCGTGGCGTACAGCATGGAGCACGCGAACTCGGCGCCGGAGAGGACCCAGGACACCACGATGCGGAGCACGGTGAGCGTCACGGCGGCCACCGTCTTGAACGGCTTGTAACACAAAATCTTCGCCCACTGGCCGTTCGCCGCCGCATCCGCGAAGTACGCGGCGCCGCCCACGAGTGAGGTCAGGAACGACCCGAGCGGCGTCGAGGGGTCCAGCAGGGGGTTCACGCTTCCCGCCGTCTTGATGCCGGTCGCGCCGCCCGCAGCGCTCAGGCCCGCGTAGAGGTTCGCCAGCGCATCCTGCGCGCGCGCCACGAGGAGCACGGCGGCGTCGTACGCGTCGAGCGCCAGCTCGACGGCGGCGTCCCCCGCGATGGCCGCGCCGGACTTGGCGGTGACGAGCGCCATGCGCGCGACATCCTGCGCCGGTGCGAGCTTGTCCGCGTTCGCCGCGCCGACCAGGGGCTCGAACTCGCCGTACGCGAACGCTACCGCGGCGCCCGCGAGCGCGGCGGCGGCGAGTGCGGCGGCGAACGCGTTGGGGCCTTTCTTCTCGTCGTCGAACGCGCCCGGCGCGCCGGCTGAGGCGGCCCTGACGCGCGTCGCGCGGCGCGGGGGCGCGGCGCGCCTGGCGACGGCACGCACGCGCGGGATCGCGTCGATGGCGACGACGCGCGTCGCGACGCGCGCGCGCGCGAAGCGGCGCGCGGGCAACGCGGGGATGGCCTTCGGCGCGAAAGACGATCCGGGCGCGACGCGTCTGGCGGTGGCGCGGACCGGAGTCGCGCGCGCCATCGTCGCGGCGGGCGCCGCGAGAGAGGCGAGCATCGCCCTCGTCACTCCCGTCGTTCCGGCGAGCCTGCGCGTGGGGTGGTTCGCGGAAAGAGGGTCAGGGAGGGAAGCGACCCGACGCGCGACGGTTGGCGGATCAGGCGAGTCGGGACGAATTTAAAGCGACGTCACGCCGAGCGCAGGTCGACGAGGAGACGCACGCGGCGTTCGCGCAGGAAGACGCGACGACGCACCGAACGTTCGGGAGCACCGCGGATCGCTGCGTTGCTACGCGACCGCGCGGCAACCAGTCTGCGTTCAGCCCGGCGACGGGTCACTGATCTTCCAGACTCGGCTACATCCCAATCTATACGTTGAGCGTGTGGTTCCACAGGCGCCGAAGCCCCTTTTAGTGCCGCACCAGTCGGTTAAAAGTGTAAATTCAGGACCCCTGAATTAGACCGAAATGATGATGATCAAGCCTTTTTTTTTTGCTTTCTTTTCCTGAGCGCTCGCTGTTCGCTCCGCGGCGGTAGGTACAAATTCCCTGCGCGTGGGTGGTGGGAACGTCATGACGGTCCAGGACAAGATCGACACGAAGTTCCTCAAGGATACCGTCGCGGATGTCGTGGTGAAGGCGTGCTCAGCGTGCGCGGTGGCGCGCCCCGAGGACCCGGTCGGGTTCGTCGCGGGTTGGCTGGACCAGTTCGTGGCGAACGACGCGATCCTAAAGAAGCGCGCGGTGGAGCTGACCGAGCGGGCCGCGGTGGAGGCAGAGGAAGAGGAGGTGCGTCACCCGGAAATAAACGCGCACGCCTCTCGACACGGCAACCCGCGCGTCGCGTCGACGCTCGCGTCCGTCGCGCGGGACGGCTCCGATCATCGCCGGCTCGTCCCGTCCCGCCCGTCGAGACGCGCGCCCCGATTCGGGATCTCTCTCCCTTCCGTGCCTCCCTCGGCGCGCGAGCGAATCTCTCCCCTCGAAAGAAAGCTCTCCTAAACTAAAGCTCTCGGCTCTCCGCGCTTCCTTTGCTGACCGTTCGCCCGGCTCCCGCGCGTCATCCCTCGCGTCCGCAGACCCGGCTCGCGGCTGAGGCCGCGGCGGTGAGTCACGCGGGCCGCGTGGCGAAGGCGCTCGAGCACATCGCGACGCTGAGCGGCGACCCGGATGTCCTGTACAAGCACGCCGCGAACTACGCTCTGAAGCTCTCGTCGCGCGGCGGCGAGGGCATGCGCACGTACGTGGCGGACCTGGAGGAGCCCGAGGAGGACGAGATGGCGGACGAGGCGGAGGCGGAGGGAGAGGAGGGCGAGGCGGCCGAACCCGAGGCGGAGGAGGAGGAGGACGCGGGGATTCCCGAGCTGGGCGAGCCGAAGTACGACGACATGTTTTTCCGGTACGTCTCCGTGGCGGCCGAGAAGGGCGACGACCAGGACTGGCTGGTGGGCAAGAAGCTCGAGCGCGGCACGGGCGTTTCGTTCGCGCTCGTGGACGCCGCCCCGAAGGCGCCCTGGATCGACGCGCCGAACGTCATGACGTACCGCGGCCCGCCGCGCGAGCCGAGAGAGGGCGAGGAGCCGGCGGAGCCCGACGCGCCCCCCGAGCCGACGCGCGTGCACTTCGTGGGCGGGTTCCCGCGCGCCGGCGCGTACTTCGCGGTGCCTATCGTGCTGGCCACGGGAGAGGTGGCGGGCATGCTGTGCGCGGACACCGTGAAGACCCCGCACGGCGGCAACGGGCGCGCCATCGCGGAGGCTGACAAGGACCTCATGCGCGCGGTGGCGAAGGCGGCGGGCGTCGCCATGGACGTCGCCGCCGCCGCGCGCCGCGAGCGTCTGCTGGCGGCGGCGGAGGAGCAGGCGAAGATCTCCGAGACGCTGGCCGCCGTGGAAGCGCCTGAAGAAGGCGAGGAGAGCAAGGAGGGTGAGGACGAGGCGGCCGAGCCTGAGCCGGAGGAGGAGGCGCCTCCCGAGCCGGAGGAGGGCGCCGAGCCGACGGATGAGCAATTCGTGGCGGCGACGGAGTTTAAGATGCGCTCGGCGCAGAAACGGCTGGCGGCAGCAGAGAAGAACCTCGCGCGGAAACAGAAACGTTTCGACGCCGTGAAGCCGCTCATCGACGTCGTGGACGACGACGCGCTCGCCGAGCTGCGCTCGTTGCCGCGCGCGCCCAAGGCGACGTGGCGCGTGGTG
>MDSV01029454.1_pt1 | contig 20516 bp, 22 predicted proteins | sample 810851 | NCBI WGS metagenome assembly MDSV01 (sample SAMN05326640, study PRJNA326480) | marine metagenome | isolation source: seawater | place: Atlantic Ocean: North East | collected 2012 | reverse complement strand
AGCGGATGGTTCAGATGGTGCTGATAGTGCATCGCCCACTGGCTCCTCAGCCTGGGGCATTAACTTCAGCAACAACCTCGATCAGCGGTGGGGAAGTGGGTATAGCACCATCGATGGCAATCAGAGCTTCATCTTCACCACCGCCTTCACTTCGGGCTGCAATGGAGTGTTTATCCAGAGAAACACCGCCGGCAGCACAGAGATACTTCCGGTGACAGGATGCACTCAAACCGGATTCACTATTGACCGATATAACGCCATCGATGGCAGTCACAGTTTCTGGTACTTCGCAGTGGGCTACTGACTATGATTAGCATAATTCAACGATATCAAGTATTTGACTTCGTTTGATTTGGAGGGTAAATCGAGTTGCAGGCCAGGCTCAAACTCCTAGCAAAAGTGAGTCAAGAAATTCGATGAGTCGAAATGCTTCGTAAGGGTACCGTTAGTATTACTCAATTACTACCAGACTTGGATCAGAGACTTCATCTATTGATTTGGTAAATTATTGATGTGCTCTTCGATAACATTCGCACAGGCTTCGAATACTTCGAAAGATTGTCCTACTGGGTCATCGAGTCCCCAGTCTTGATCGATTCTAATCATAGGGCAACTTACTCCACAACCCATTGAGATAACCATGTCATAAGACTGCCAATCAATATCGTCAATCAGTTTGGGATGTAGTCCATCTGTACTTATTCCTTTGATTTCTAGTACCTTTAGTGCGTTAGGACTGACGGTGCTTGCTGGATGAGTTCCAGCACTAGCAGCATCATGGCCAAGACTTCTTGCAATACCTTCAGCCATCTGTGAACGGCACGAGTTCCCCACGCAGACAAATAGTAGTCGCATGGCATGTGTATGAAGAAGAGACATATGAACCAATGGCATGTAGCCTCAATAGATGTGGGTACCAATATTGGTTTACACCGGAGTGTTTGTCACTCTTTTCATTACCCATATTATAGCTGCAGCAAACGACTGGGATATCTTATTCCGAGTTGTGGCGGCTTTGATCACATTACAGACATTGTTTGCAGGAATGTGCCTACATTTGTTGAAAGGCGATGTACGTAACTCTAGGCTCCCAGTCGTTGCATTGAGTGCTGGTTTAGGGTGGGCTTATGCAGGAATGAAAGGCGATTGGACAATCGTAGTCTGGGTATTAGTTGCCATCATGTTGCAAATCCTAACTGAAAAAGGGTTGAAGTATGTCACCCCCGCCGAGTCAACTGATGGCTGACTCACCAGTTAAGGTCAACACCCCCGGAGATGCTCCTGCAGCGGCTTCGCCAGAAGAGCAGAAGAAGATGGAAGCAGCATACAATCAGATGAAGCGCAAGATGGCGATTTCTGAGATGGGCAAGGCTATCAAACACAAGATTATGGTACTTTCAGGTAAAGGTGGCGTTGGTAAATCAACTGTCGCAACTGGATTGGCATTATCTCTAGCGCAACAAGGCCTCAAAGTTGGCCTTCTAGACATCGATATCACTGGACCCAATGTTCCTAAGATGATGGGCTTAGATGGCCGAAGATTGAATGTTGAAGCAGGTAGAATTCATCCAGCACAAGGACATCTTGGCGTGAAAGTCATCTCTATGGCTTTCTTATTGGAAGATGAAGATACCCCTGTAGTATGGCGAGGACCGATTAAGTTGGGAGCAATTCAACAATTCATTGGCGATGTAGAATGGGGCGAATTAGATTACCTGATTATCGATTTCCCACCGGGGACATCAGATGAACCACTCACTGTCGCTCAGAATTTACCAGACATTGATGGAATGGTAATCGTTACCACACCACAAGATGTAGCATTGCTGGACTCGAGGAAATCAATTACTTTCGCTAATTCATTGAAGGTCGATGTCATTGGAGTTATCGAAAACATGAGCGGATATACTGTTCGTGGTAAAGCACCGGCCGGAACTGAATTGGAACTTGCTGCGCCTGGTGGAAAAACAATCAGAGTTACAACTGATGAAAACGGCGACTGGGCAGGCACCTTGGATATCTTCAAGGCAGGCGGCGGAGAAAAGACAGCCGAAGAGTTCAAAGTTCCATTCTTAGGAAAATTACCATTTGATCCTGGATTTGTCAGAGGCGGAGATGACGGAGTTCACCGTATTGTTTCTGAACCTGAAGGACCGTCTGCAATCGCATTCAATAGCGTAGTTGCTGAGATTCAAAGCAAGGTCGAATCCGGATCTACTGATAGCGGATTGGAAATTATTTGAGGGATAACCAATGGATATTCCTGAACTAAAGCGATTAGAGCGAAGAGAATTTGACATGCATCTTACTTGGTCTGATGAGACTGAGCACGAGGTCACATACGATGATCTAAGACATGCTTGCCCATGTGCTAAGTGCGCTCCTCAACGTAATGATGACCAATCATCAATGATACTGCGCAGGAATATCGAGAAATTACCACGCGAGAAACCTACCGTAAGGCCTGTAGGCAATTACGCTCTTTCCTTTGAATGGACAAGTGGCTGCTCATCAGGAATCCATCGGTTCGAACGTATATGGAGACTAGGCGCAAAGCTGGATCCTGATAATGGAAAAGACTACGTCCATGGGGCATGGTGAAAGTACAGCAAGAGTGTGTGTGAAGTGGAAATACACTTGTATGCCATTCTGACACGAGTTTAACTGGAGGTCTTTCATGGACGGTGTTTATCTTACCTGGCTGATTTCTGCATTAGCCGTTGGTGTTTTGCTAATGCCAATTGTAAAGCCGCCTTGGGCTAAGGTGACATTACATGGCTTCATCGACTTCCTGCGCCGCTATTGGTTACACTTTGGAATTGTTCTTACTATTTACAATGCCAAAGATTTCCTTGATGAAGTAGATCGTATTTTGATGGCAAATACAGATGGAATGCTGAATATGACTCCTTGGATATATGCTATTGAAGGAGACATGGCATTATGGGTTCAGGAAACATTCAGAGCAGATTGGTTGACTGAAATCATGACTCACTTCTACGTGGTAGGTTTCATGGTAATCTGTTATGTATCAATTTTCTACTTTGCATATTTCGATGACAGATACATTGCAGATAGAATCACTTTGACAATTTTCTGGGTTTACGTACTCGCGATACCATTCTATCTGTTCTTCAATGTCCATGTTACGGGTAATTATATTCCTGGAATGGAAACTCTTGCTTACAATCACACACCTGAAATAAATGACTGGTTCCATCGTATCGATCCACTAACAAATGGGATGCCAAGTTTGCACATAGGGTTCCCATTCGCAGTCTGGCTATGTTTACTTCGATTCGATACTGATCAAAGGTGGATAATTTATCGCCGAATCGTATTCGCTTACGTCTTAATGACTGCATTTTGTATTCTTTATCTTGGAATCCATTGGTTCATGGATATCATCGGAGGAATGATCGTTGCTGCAGTCGCTGTTAGTTTTGCCAACAAGATGGCAGATCCAATGTGGAGAATATTTGATGAGAGAACTATCAATGCAAGACTTGCAACAGTTCTAACGAACCCAAAAAGAGCTTACAACGTAGTTATGTCAAATGCTAAGGAGCATTTTTCTCGATATAGTAAACCAACTAGTAAAGAAACGGGTGTAATGCTAACTGTGGTGATTATTCTTGTTGCAGGAGTAATTACCTGGGATTTGACTCACCAATCCATACCTGCAGGAGGTGTTGATGCACCGGTGGGTGTAGCTGCTGCTGATGGATGGTTAGTGACACTCGATGAAAAATTGGATGGTGCGCTAGTTGTCGTTCACGATCTATCGGATTTAGATTCTGAAATAGTAGTGGTTCAACCCATTCTTGATGAAAATTCAACTTATGACATTAAAGGGGATTTATTGATAATGGCCAATCAAACCAATTTGATTTTGGTAAATATGAACGACCCTTACAAAATACAAACTACCATTGAAGTTTCATCTCCAAGTGCTGTTGAGTTTGTTTCAGATGACCGTTTGATGGTTCTAGAAGATGGCCAAATCTCCTATTGGTCTTACCAAGGAGATGAGATGGATGGGCCGACTGCGGAAGATGGAGATTCGATATTGTTGTTTGAATCAAGTGGCGATGAAATCGCAATGGTGTTTGCAAGTGATTCCGACACAGTTCATCTTGGGATAATTGATGGTGAAGGATTGATTTCAATACCTCTAAATGCTACGGCAGGTGCCGATGAAGATCAAATCTTAATCGATTCTGGATTCAATGTTGATATCCCAAATGCCACTATCACTAATGTGGCATTATTCGAGGATAAATTAGCTGCAACTGTTGATATCAATGCAACTTCTAGATTGGTTCTACTGGATACAGTAACTGGTGATAGTGAGATAATTTCCGACCCAAAATATGCGGCTTACGACCCACACATGGGCTATGGCGTTCTGATGTTCTCAGCCTATGCAAATATCGATCCAAACAATGCTTCTGAGAAATACTCTGATAGAGAGATTTACATTTACGATATCGATTCAGAGATTCTCAAACCACTAACAGCTGATGAGTTAGACCAATGGGGGCCGATGGTTTTGAAAGATCATTATGTGTATCAGCAAGTCGACGAAGATGGAGTCATAAGCGTAGAAGTCCAACAAAAAGAACCCACTCTTCAACCATATGCATCTAATATTTTGAAGATAGGTGTTGTTTTGGCAATAGCTCTAATATTTGTCAACATTATGCAAAGGCAACGAGAAGCCAATAAAATCATCCACCATGATAACGAACACGTTTCATGATTTGTTCTAGGCGCTTCAATACATCTTTCGCATTAGGAGGTTGTCCACCAGGTGCCTCGGGAGTTTCACCTAACTCTTCATCTAATTCGAGATATCCGGTTAATACATCATCCATAGCATTCTCAATATCAGGATGACTTGCTCTAAGTATTTCGTGAAGTACATGGAGATCAATACCTAGGCCCTCCAATTCATATTCTCTGGTAGCGAGCCCTAAATCGATTAGAACCGCTTCTCCTTTATCGGTAATAAGAATATTATTTGTCGATAAATCACCATGGTTTACTGCATTACGATGAAATAATCTGATTGCTTTACCAACCCGATTTAGCAGATTATTGTCATATGAACCAGACCGTAATACCTCTATCAAAGGTCTTCCATCAATCCTTTCCATAATTATTGATGCTTCATCTAAGTCAACATCCCATATTGCTGGCACGGGTGCTCCTTTTTCAGCTAACCAAATGGTTAGTTTGACCTCATTTGTCATTCGCTTGGAGGTCAGAGCCCGATCTAAATCTGGATGGCGCCAACCTCGCAGTCTTCGTTTTTTGAGAATAGCAGGCCTGCCGAACCAAGAGCCGGAAATCACCTCGGCTTCAGCGCCGAGATGGAGTCTTTCGCCACCCACCCATGCTTCCATTGTATTAACGGGAGCAGTGCAGGTTGAAAAAGGGGTACCTGTACCGAGTGTTGAGGCACACCCATGACCATGTCATTGCCCATGTGCGCCATCGACTTCACAAATGATGAGATGGGGCCAGAGGAAGCGGCAATCGCAGACAGGATTGCTGAATTGAAAGAACAAATGGGCGAAGACTTACTTATTCTTGGCCACCATTATCAGAGAGACCAGATTGTGATGCATGCAGACCTGTTGGGCGACTCTTTTCTATTATCGGAATTAGCAGCTCAATCAAAAGCAAAGAACATCATATTCTGTGGTGTTCACTTTATGGCAGAGTCAGCAGATATTCTCACTTCAGACGAACAGAATGTCATCTTGCCTAACATGAGAGCAGGATGTTCGATGGCAGACATGGCTGCATTAAACGAAGTTGAAATTGCTTGGGAAGATATTCTTGAGCGTTCAGGGTTAAGTGACCCTGCTACTGCAAAAGAAGGTGATTCTTGCCTTATTCCAGTTACTTACATGAATAGTGCTGCCGAATTGAAGGATTTCTGTGGCCGCCATGGTGGAATTGTTTGTACTTCTTCTAATGCTGCCGGAATATTACAATGGGCATATGATCGTGCAGGCCCTAATGGCGCAGTACTCTTCTTCCCAGACCAACACTTAGGGCGAAATACTGGCTTATCAATGGGTATTCCCCTGGAACAGATGGCTGTTTGGACTCCTGGTCAAGAGAATATTTTACCTGAAGATTTGAAGATAGTACTTTGGCACGGTTTCTGTTCAGTTCACAAAAGATTCACAGTTGCTCAAATCGAATCATTCCGCGAATCTAACCCAGATGGCTTAGTAGTAGTTCACCCAGAATGCCCGATGGAAGTGGTGCAAGCTGCAGATGCAAATGGAAGTACAGAATTTATCCGCAGGTATGTCGCTGACCAAAAACCAGGAACAAAAATAGCAGTGGGTACTGAAATTAATATGGTTGCAAGACTCGATGCAACCCATGAGGACTTGGACATTCAATGTCTTGAGCCAACAGTTTGTCCTTGCTCAACAATGTACATGATACACCCTGCTTATTTGATGGATGTATTGGAACGTTTGGCAGATGGCGAAGTTCCAAATCAAGTAAAGGTAGAGATGTCGGTTCAGAAAGGTGCTAAGCTAGCACTTGAAAGAATGCTGTCAATCAAGCAGTAGTTTCTATTGCCTTCCAGCCAGCATAGGCTAGAAGTGGACATAGAATCATCGTGATTAATACATAACCAAAAGCCTTAGTTCGATCATCTCCCCACATCTCAAAAGTCTCCAATGAGAATGCGGACATAGTAGTAAATGCACCTAGAATCCCCGTTCCCAGCAACAAAGTCATTTCTTTGGATATCATTTCGTTAGCCAGTGCTGCCATACATATTCCTAGTAGAAGCGAGCCTACAGCATTTACAATCAAAGTTGCTTGAGGAGTCCCAATCCATTCTGAGACAGCAAAACGTAGTGTTGCGCCGATTGCACCGCCGATTGCGACTGCTAAATATGAATTCACAAAACCCTCTCATTTGCCCAACTCTATCAATCATCCTCAAATGCCATATGCTACCCGACCTATTCATGACCTTATGGTTCATGACCACAAACGAAGGTAAAGTCGCTGAAGCAAGAGAGCATTTTTCTCACTTCGGAATACCTGTTAGGCAGTTTGAATTTGAAGCATCAGAACCACAAGCAGATGACCTAGAAACCGTCGCTCTTTCTAAGTTAGAGCAGGCTATACCTCATCTTCCTGAACCGGATGACATGCTTCTTGTAGAGGATGCAGGTTTATTCATTGACTCATTGAACGGTTTCCCCGGTGTATATTCATCGTATGTTCTTGGTACATTAGGCGTTCATGGTGTTCTTACTTTGATGGAACATTTACAGAGTGAAGATCCAATCCAAGATGGGAATCTAAGAAGTGCGGAGTTTAGAGCTGTTGCAGCGTTATACCATAATGGTCAGACTACCGTAGCAGAAGGAGTATGCCCGGGAAGAATATCTCACAAACCAGTCGAAGGTGAAGGGTTTGGCTTCGACCCAATTTTTATTCCGGCTGATTTAGATGCAGATGGAGAGGCTTTACCAGTTGGGGAAATAGGTGATAGAAGCACTCACGGCACTCCATTTGGTGGCATTTCTATGGAAGAAAAACAACAATATTCTCATCGACGTAGAGCACTATCTGGCCTATTATCACACCTCGACATCCGAGGGTGAGATTCTTGTGTGTGAGCGTTTTGGAGTGAGGTGAGCAGCATGAATATACCCAGACTTGTCGTGTTACTCTTACTTGTGGGAGACATCATTGTCTTCTTTACTATGCAGAGTGATTTTGATGAAAATGGACGCTGGGCAATAGTAGGCAGCATCATTCTTTTGGCAATCATATGGGTTTACCTTGGCGATACTCCTCAAAGAGAGCAACCTGTAAGAAAAGCCACCCCAGTGGCCGCTGAATCTACCTCCTCCTCCAAAAATTCAGTAGACATACCTGAAATAATTGTGTCAGATGAAATGGATGGAGCCTCATTAAGGGAAAGGAAGATGGCTAAAGTTGCCGCTAGCAAACATGTCGAAGATGAAGACATGGTACAAGTAGACCCAGATGATGATCTCGAAGAGATTGCAGTTACTATCGAAGAAGTTCACATAGCTGATGAGTATGTTGTGGAGGTCTCCCCGCAGTCTATTGAGGATGCGAACATTGCGGCTCACATCCAAAATAAGAAAGAACAGCATGACCGAATACGCGTTCGAATCGAAGAACGCAGAAGGGGACAGATGGCTGAAATTAGAGCATCTACTGCGAAGATGTGGGAAGACCATAGTGCTGGAGAAGATTTAGTTGGATTAATCCAAAGCGAAGGACACGGTCACGAAATCTTGGTTGAGCCAGCTACTGCTGAGGCCGGCCACGTTTACGGGGCTACACTCGTTAGAATAAATGAATCAACAATTCTCAAACTAAGAATCCCATTAGACTCAGGTTATGTGGCCGTAGAAACACCGAAAGATGATACAGAACCAACAACTCTTCCTTCGGGAGTGCCATCTCCTTCAGAATTGGGCCTGCCTGAACTTCCGCCACCACCTGGAGCATCAGGCGCATTGGCTGCATTGAAAGATGAAATGGCTCAAGATTGAGTTATTAGATGCCGATAATTGTAGGGCTTTAGTCACTTATGAACCCATTTTGGTTCACTTCGGTTGAGGAATGCCTGGACACCTATTTCTTTGTCTTCAGTATCGAATAGGTTTGCGAATGCAAGCGCTTCAATTTTGACACCTTCAGTCAAACTGTTATCCAAGGCAGCACGAATTGTTTTCTTGGCTACTCTAAGGGTGTGCATTGATTTTCCAGCGATTGTTTGTGCTAGAGACATGGTCGTGTCTAGTAATTCTTCAGGAGTGCACAATTGGTTGGCGATTCCAAGTCTGTGAGCTTCTTCAGCATCAACATTATTTCCAGACATCATCATTTCCATTGCTTTTCCATACCCGACCAAATTAACCAGTCGCTGGGTACCTCCATATCCTGGAATTAATCCCAATTTTATTTCTGGTGTACCGAATATAGCCCTTGTACTTGCAATTCTAATATCACAAGAGCATGCAACCTCACAGCCTCCTCCCAATGCAAAACCATCGACCATTGCGATTGTTGGTTTTGACAGGTTCCAAATGGCTTCGATTGCGTTATCTGTGAATAATTCAAGAATCTCCTCGGAACCTTTCCCAACGAATTCTGTAATGTCAGCCCCCGCAACGAATGCATTTGGTTTAGCACGCTTACCTTCTAGTGCAGGATTTGGTCCAGCACCGGTGATCACAATGCACCTAACAGAATCATTATTTTCAGCCCATGCACACATTTCTTTCAGTGCAGAAACAACATCTTGATTTAGGGCATTCAATTTATCTGGTCGATTAATAGTGACTTTAGCAATCACTCCATCTCCGCTCTGACAAGGAATTTCATCGACGATTACAACTTCGCTCATACCACCTCCGAGAAAGTCATAGCAAATCAACCCTTAAGCACACATTGAAGTTAGTGATGCCTACCCTTTGTATATGTCCGGCAACGAAGAGTCCTTGGTTGTAGCAAAGGATTTGGGTAAGAGATACGGTGATTTCGTTGCTTTACATCCACTCAATGTCAAGGTTAGTTCCGGAGAATTTTTCGGAGTTTTCGGGCCAAATGGTGCCGGAAAGTCCACTTTCATAAAATTGCTAACTGGCCAACTGCGCCCTAGTATCGGCGCTGTTGAGGTTTTGGGGATAGATGCGGCGAAAGACCCTCAAAAACTCAAAGCAAACATCGGAATAGTTCCAGAATCAGAATCTCCACCTTCTTATCTAACTCCTAGTGAGTTTTTGCAATTCGTTGGCAAATTGCGTGGAGTGGATGATTTGGAAAATAAAGTCGAACATTGGATGGATTGGTTTGGATTACAAGAAAAGCGCGACACTATGTGCAAAGATTTGTCCAAAGGGCAACGGCAAAAAGTCATGCTAGCGTCAGCATTCATTCATGAACCGAGGCTACTATTTTTAGATGAACCGTTCGCTAATTTGGACCCTATCTATCAAAGGAAATGCCGGCAATGGTTGCTCGACATGGTCGCAGGAGGCGGAACAATTTTCCTGTGCTCTCACGTTTTAGAAATGGCAGAAAGAATGTGCAATCGTATGGCTATTATCAACAATGGTAAGGTATTAGCTGCAGGGACCGTAAAAGGCCTCAAAGAATCAGAAAGTGAAACTCTAGAGGATGTTTTCATACGATTAGTGGGGCATTCAATTGAAGAAGCAGAGAGATTAAGCGATGAAGGTGTAAATGAGGAGGAATAAGTTTGTCTGCATCGATTACCAGTAGAGATTGGTCTGAAGTGACAGACCGATCCCTCCCCGAATCACTTGGTTCAAGTGGAGGCGGTATTCATTTGCATAACCCCCTTGTAGGCTGGAAAGCATTTTCTGCAACTTTCAAAGTGATGTTCGTTGAAGAATTTAGGGAGAATCTTGATTTTGCAAAGAAAAGAAGGATCCTTCTGTTTCCTTTACTTGTAGCATTAGTAACAATGGTTGCTACAATCGGACTTCAATTCTTAGTGGGAGAAGGCGCGGCTCAAGGAGCGGATTCATTGTCTGATTCGAAGTCTTTTTCTTGGGGCGAAATGCGCATTGCTCTTCATCTGCCATTGTTGTTGTTTAGTTTGGGAATGGGTTCCTTTGCATTTTTAGGTCGTGAGAAAGTTCTTGCAAGGACAGGTACCAAGAATTACATCCTGGCATCTCCAGCACTACAACCTTTGACTAACCCTACTGCGCATTTCGCATACTACATGAAGGATTTATCTTACTACGTAATGTTAATTCTGACACCAGTAATTACGGGTATGGGCGTTGGTATATTGCTGGAGAGTTTCACCAATGTTAGTACCCCTCTAGAGTTCAGCAGTTTGCCTCGAACATGGATTGCTATGGTTGTGACTTTAGCTCAAGGGCTAGCATTTTCATTCATCGCCTCATCTCTATGGCTGCTTGGTGGTTGGGTAAGTCGCGTTACTCCATTGGCTGTAATCGGGCTCGGTACTACAATTGGGCTTGGCCTGATACCGAGAGAATATTTCCTATGGGGTCTTGCTACACAGCAGCCAGGTGGTATTATTTTGGCAGTTCCAGCCTTAGCAGTTTCAGTTCTACTAGCTTGGTTCGCCTCGCAATTAATTGTGGATGATTTCGAAGTAAAAGTTGTTTCAAAGAAAGAAATATTCCTCCCTTCATGGAATCGATTAGGCTTCTTAGGAAACGGGACTCTAAGGCTACTGGTGGCGAAGGAAGCAGTAGATTTGGTGCGTTCAGGTTCATTGAAGAAAATGATAGTGTCTTACTCTGTACCTCTTGTCGTACTATTACTAATGGCCTGGTTAGTTGACTTTGCAGAAGCTCCTATCCCGATTAATCTGTTATCTTACGCTCCATTTTTGGGGTTCTTTGGTTTCAACTTTTATTCATGGTTAACCGCCCTAGATTCTCCTGAACATATGAACGGTTTACCTCTTAGTGTTCCTCAATTGATCCGAGCAAAGGTTACGGTATATTTCTTGGCAACAACTTGGATATCGGTGATTTTCCTGTGTTTGATGGCCTGGAAACTAGACGAATGGGCCGTTCTTCCAGTCGGTTTAATCGTAATGATTGCAAATAGCATTTACATCGTCTGTTTAACTGCCTTCTTGATGGGACTGGCTCCTAATAAAGCGATATTTGATGCAAAAATAATGACTTGGTTTTGGATAGGAACTGTGATTCCTTTACTTTCTCTATTTTTACTTTCATTCACTCAAGGCGATGTGTCGTTTTACGAAAATTGGGCTGACCAAGTTGGTGATAGAGGATTGCAAGCCGAAGCTGTCGATTTCGACAATGCACAAATGGCTGCAGGATTCAAAGGGATTCTTTGGGTAAGTGCTGGGTTGGTGGGCGCTTCAATTATCTTGATGAAACTACTTGACCGCAAATGGGGAAGGGCAGAGTTCAACAATTGAAACCCTCCCGTTGCTAATATGGGACTCGTAATTGCAGTCAGTGGTTTGCCTGCTGCAGGCAAAGGAGAGTTCGCTGCAATATTGGAATCAAGAGGGATTCCAGTTCGCTCAATGGGTGATATGGTGAGGGCTGAAGTCCGAGCACGAGGAATTGCAGAAGCACCTGATGTATTTGGACAAATAGCTACTCAATTACGAGCCGAACATGGTGATGATGTACTCGCACATCGATTGACAGAAGCGGTAAACGAGCTGCTGAATGAGAACCCAATCGTTCTAATCGAAGGTTTGAGAGGAACTGCTGAGAAAGATGTTTTCATTGAAAGTTGGGGAGATAATTTCCTAGTTGTGGCAGTTACCGCATCCAAAGGCCTCCGCTTCCAAAGGGTTCAATCTAGGGCACGTTCCGAAGACGGTGATTTATCTGATCTAGAGAAAAGGGATGCTAGAGAGGAAGGATGGGGGCTTGATGTAATCATTTCAGAAGCCGATATAACATTTTCAAATGAATCCAATCTTCAAGATTTAGAATCTAGTGTTACGGCTTGGCTCAATACTCTGTGAGAGGGCCCGTAGGGCCCCTCACAATGGCGAAAGGTCATAACCGAGTGTAACCGTGTCATGAGCGTCAGGGGGTTCTACATATGGCAAAAAAAAGTGGAGGTGGCCAAAAGAGGAAGCGCAACCAACAACGAGCAATGTATGATGAACTTGACAAGTATCCGGTAATGCCACCGCATGCTTTCGCTCGAATTGTTCGTGATAAGAGGACACTGAACATCATTTACCAAATCATTGAACCTCCACTGAACAAAAAAGAACAAGAATGGAGAGATGAGTTGTTGGACATCTTTATTCGGTCACTAACTGCAGATATCGAAGAAATAGATGCAGACCCAACTGCTTATCTGCGTACTGCAATGGACAAAGTCATCAAAGCATACGGACTCAAGATAAACAAAAAATCGAAATCAAAGCTATTTTATTATCTCAGAAGAGATCTGGTCGGGTACGGTAAAATGGATGTTTTGATGAATGATTCCAACGTAGAAGACGTATCTCTCGACGGTACAAATGTACCAATTTTCGCTTATCACCGAAAGTTCGAATCTGTGGAAACAACCTGTGTTTGGGAAACTGACCATGAATTGGAATCATATGTTATCAAGTTGGCACAGCGATGTGGTAAGCACATTTCAGTTGCTGATCCGCTATTGGATGCTACCCTGATGGATGGTTCGAGAATTGTCATGAAGTTGGGTCGTGAGGTTTCTACTCGTGGTTCAGCATTTTGTATTCGAAGATTCAAGGACGACCCGTTTTCCCCTTGCGACATCATCGCTTTCCGAACCTTATCATCATTGATGGGTGCATATCTTTGGGTAGCTTTCCAAAATGAAGTTCCAATGCTATTCGTAGGCGGTACTGCATCTGGAAAGACAACTACATTGAATGCAATGTGCATCTTTATTCCATGGCAGATGAAGATTGTAAGTATTGAATCAACTCGTGAAGTAAACATCCCTCAACCAAACTGGGTTCCTGGTCTGACAAGACAAGGTTTCGGAGGAGAATCCAATGAAGGGGAAATAGGAGAATTCGAGTTGCTAAAAGCAGCTCTTCGTGAGCGACCTGAATATATCATCGTGGGTGAAATTCGTGGTGCTGAAGCATATGTTCTATTCCAGGCGATGGCTACTGGCCACTGTGCATACTCCACTGTGCACGCGGATTCAGTCGCTTCACTCGTTCACCGTCTTGAGAACAAACCAATTGACATACCTCGTGTTCTACTACCTGCTCTGGAAGCATGTGTAATTCAGATTCAGACCCGTATTAACGGTAGACGTGTCCGGAGAAGTAAACAAATCGTCGAGATTGTTGGTATTGATCCAAACTCGTTGGAAATAATTACCAACGAGGTTTTCCGATGGAATGTAGCAAATGATGATTTCATATTCTCAGGTAAGTCATACGTATTAGAGAAGATTATGGTTAAGATCAACTATAGCCAAGATGAAATGCGTAGGGAATTGAGAACAAGAAAGAGAATCCTCGAGTGGATGGTTCTCAATGATATACGAAAGGCTGACCAAGTTAGCCAGATAATCACTGAATATTACGTGCGTCCGCACGAGATTCTAGCACGTGTTGACGGTCTGCGTTGATACAAACACAAGTAATAGAGGTGTGATGAATGGAATTAACTGCTTGGCAAAAAATCTGCCACAGAATTCTAGGTCGTGCTTTCAAGAAACGCGCCCGAAATGACAAAACTCTCTCCGAGGATCTTGTCAAAGGTAACATGCCCATAATGCCTGAAGTGTATCTAGCGCAAGTTTTCGTAACCACAGTCGCCGTTGCAATTATCTGCGGTATGCTTCTCGGTGCAATATTCATGCCAGATATCGGTCTAATTGATTGGTATGAATCTAGGCCCGATGTTTCATTTGCTCAGGCGTGTTATGAGTGGGAATATTGGAATGGAGATCTAGTTGATGAAACACTTGAGAGTAGAGGGTGCCCATATTACCAATACATGGAGTTCCCTATCTTTGCAAAGGTGGGACTTCCAATCGTTCTAGGATTCTTGGTTCCATTTGGTACATTCAAATATCTGAAGGGTTCTGCTGCTAGAGCAGCTAAACTTCGTGGAGTAGCACTTGAGAAATACCTACCTTATGCAGCATCTTACACCGCTGCTATGGCTGCTGCAAACGCAACACCTCACAAGATTTTCAAATCTTTAGCACTGAATGGAGATATTTACGGGGAGATTGCATACGATTCTGCAATGATTTATCGAGATGTTTCCTTATTAGGTTACGATCTTCTAACCGCGATGAAAATGGCTGTTGATAGAGCAGCATCGCCATGGATGACAGAATTCTTCCAAGGAATGGTCGGAACATTAACTGCTGGAGGTTCATTGAAATTGTATTTCTTAAATCGCGCTGAACACTACATGCGTGAGAACAGAACCAGATTGCACGAGTTCCTTGAATCATTGGCAATGCTAGCGGAATCGTATGTTGTCGTTGCAGTTGCTATGCCTCTGTTCCTAATCGTTATGCTTGTAATTATGTTCTGGGTTAGCGGTGCAGGTGCTCAAATGGAGGAGGGTACATTGTACCTAGTTGTCCTTTTGGTACTACCAATGATTCATGCAATGTTTGCTTTCATTGTATGGTCGTCTAGTGAAGAACAAAAAATGTAATCGGAGGTGAGATATTGGCACGCAAGAAAGAAAAAATCATTGTAAAGCTGGACTTACCTAAAGACGATTCTACACTAACAAAGTTGTATGCTATACTCGCAGTTAGCATCTTCATGGGCTTGGCCTGCTTCGCATTCTGGGTGACAAATTCTCATTTTACAACATCGCCCAACGGGCAACCCCTGTTTGTTAACACCGTTTGTAAATATGATATGAATTACATTCCTACCTACACTGATAACGAATCTTGTTCGATCCTTAAAGACGAACCTGACACCTTAGTGATGAGCCCCGATGATCCATGGGTAGACTTCCTTTCTCTAGGTCAAATGTTCGATGTCCCAGGTATGGATGAGAATATTACCACTGCTGGTCCGCCCCAACCACTAACAGGGACATGTTCTGTTAGTACAGCAATTCCCTCCGACTATTCATTTATCATTTACGACCCATATGGAAATGAAATAACTAGGTACTCAGGTAATACCAAGTCAAAAGATGACAAATGTGAGTTATTTATTCCAGATATGGAAAGAGGTAACATGTATCAGTTGGTTATCTTGTCTGAAGAGGAAGTTCAAGAAGCATCATATCGTTTAGAAATGGATTACTATGATGGAGTCCCTGAGAACATGAACAACAAATCTCAGTGGATTGGTCCAGAGGTAAACCTTGGCGGCATGTCCCTTAGGCCAACTATCTTCCTCAATTTCTTTGGTCTAGGGTTCTTCATAACATTCTGGCCTGCTTCATTCTATTGGGATAGGGTAAAAGAAAAGACCAACAGAATGGAAGAGAAGTTCCCTGATTTCTTGAGAGATCTTGCAGAATACTGGAAGGGAGGTCTGTCCATGACAGTTGCAGTTCAGACGCTGGCGACGAGTGAATACGGGGCCCTAAATCATGAAGTTAAGAAGATGAGTGACCAACTTTCTTGGGGTGTAGCATTCGGCGACGTTATCGAAATGTTTGCTGTAAGAGTAGGAACTCCACTGGTAATGCGTGCGATTTCGTTAATTTCTGAAGCAAACCGTGCCGGAGGTAAAATCTCTGATATCTTGGTGACAGCCGCAAACGATAGTCGAGAGATTAAGTTCCTTGAGGGTGAACGCAAACGTTCAATTTCATCATATATTTCGGTTATTTGGACATCGTACGGTGTTTTCCTAGGCGTTATTGTCGTACTTGCTAAGGTTTTCATTCCAGCTATTGCTGGTTCAAACTCTGAACCTAGTGATGATGGAGACGCAGGAGGAGGCCAACAGTTGGGTAACATGGTTATACGTAACATTGAACCACTGTTCTTCCTAACGATTTTCTATTATGGAGTAACTATGCAAGCCTTAGGTAACGGTTCAATGGCCGGATTGATGGCAACTGGTCGATTTACCAGCGGAATGAAGCATTCAGGATTGATGATTCTGATGGCAATGCTTTGTTTCAACATCATTGTATTCTCTCCTGATTTGATTGGTATCACTACACTGCCTGCTCTAAAACCAGCAGCAGGTACGTTCACGCCATGAGGTGGATTAATTGCAGAATGATGAGAACGCCCAAATTCACATCCTTGAGATGTTGACTTTGTTTTGGCTATTTTTCATGACAGCCGCATTTCTAATCACAGTTCATGTTCCAGACGAAGTGAGTATTTCCATCGATGCTGAAATGCAATTCGCTGGAGAAGATGCGATAAACCTAGGTTTAGGAACAAATGCTACAGGTGTGGATTACGAATCAAGGTTAGCAGAACTTCTTTCAAGCGGTGAAAAAGACCAGGCATGTGAGTTGGTTCAGAGTTATATCGCAACAGGCATTGAAGCGAATTGTTGGCTAGCAAAAGACTCAGGGACATCTCAGCCTCATGGTGAAGTAGCAACTCCAGGGTCTAGTACGGTAAACGCACACGGGTTAATCGCCGTAGATGATCACATCTGGACAATAAGTCTTGATTTATGGGAGCGTGGTTCATGATGCGCTCTATTGGCAAGGACGACAAAGGTCAGATGTTATTGGCCACAGGTGTTGTGCTCATGATGTCACTATTGTCGATGGCAATTTTCGGTGTAAAGATGGCAGGTATATCAATGCCATACGATTCTGCAGGGGATGACACAATCAAGGCATCAGCTGAAATTGCTGAAAGTTTACCTACACTCACAGAAAATCGTGCACAAATTTGGTATGACTCAGGCTTATCTGAATTTGAGAGTGTTGAGAAATCAATAAATTCGCTGCATGATGACATTCTACATCATGGAGAGATTAGAGGTGTTGAATTGAAACTTCTCAACATCACGGTAACCGAAGCAGAAGGCGTTATTTCAGTAAGTACCGAATTAGGGGCAGCAGATAGGAACTCTATGCTGACCAGAATAATTTCTTTTGACATAGATTTAGATGATTAGCGTTTTTTACGCCATTCATTCCAAGCCAAATCTAACCAATGATTGAATCGTTCGAGAGTATCTTTTACTCGAGTGGGATCCAATAAATTCCAATCAGAGATTCGTGCCTTTTCCTTCAATGATTCTTGTATTGAACGTATTCTTGGTAGAGATGAAATATATCTCTCAGCATTTCTAAATGAATGACTTTCTCTTTGTTTCAAGAAACTGATATGTTGTGATTCATCTTCAACATGCATTACAATTCCAATTGCGATTCCTCCAGCATCTTTCCATGAACGTAATATTCGACTACTAGGTTCAAGATGGACTCCCTCTAAAATGAGGTCAATACCTTCTCTCTGAGCTCTTTCAATGGTGGCTTTAATTCCAGATTCTACCGCTTTACAAGTATCTTGCCAATCTAGGACGGCATCTCCCGATTCCCCTTTCGAGAATGATGATCTGTGAAGTGCAGGGTCTTGAGAAATGTCTACAACGCGCATAATTTCTCTTATTGCATCGGTAGATAGTAGTCTAGCAAACGAATGTTCGTTAGCCACTTTCACAGCAGTTGTTGACTTTCCAACTCCTGTTGCTCCGGCAATTAATACCAAAATAGGTGGACGGCCTGTGACTAATGTTGTCGTCGCCTCAGCGATACCTATGCGCTTCGCCATCAGATGCTGCTGTGCCTGCTGGCTAATCAAGACAACGCCCAATGGGAGAGGCTTTGAGGCGGTTCCTCCTCGCCTGTGCTATGACGAGCGAACAGATGATGATTGCAGGTGAATGGTGCGATGCTGAAGACGGAGCAACTGCAGATGTGTTGAATCCTGCTACAGGTGAGGTAATTGCTACTACGCCTAAAGCAACAATTGGAGATGTTGAGCGCTGTGTAGCAGCATCAAGAACTGCATTGAAATCCAAAGATTGGGCTGCTATGGACCCAGCCCAGCGTGGTAGGATCCTGCAAAAGATGGCTGCAGCAACATATGCTAACGCCAAGAGTTTAGCAGCAATTGAATCGTCTAACAATGGCAAAACATTCCGTGAGGCTCTAAGTGAAATTCGATATGGTGCTTGGACAATGGAATACTTCGCTGGACTTTCTGATAAAATAGAAGGTAGTACCATTCCAGTCCCTGGAAACCGACTAAATTACACATTGAGGCAACCACTAGGAGTCACTGCACATATTGTTCCCTGGAATTTCCCATTGCAACTTGCTATCCGTTCTATCGCACCAGCCTTAGCGGCAGGGTGCACTGTAATTGCAAAGCCAGCATCTTGGACTCCTCTATCATTACTAGCATGGGCTAAGGCAATGGAAGAGGCAGAAGTCGGTCTTCCAACTGGTGTACTACAAGTGATAACAGGCTCTGGTGGACTTATCGGTGATGCTCTTGCTGGACATTCTGGTGTTGACGGAGTTGTACTAACCGGTGGAGTTCCAACGGGCCAAGCCGTAATGGCAAAAGCTAGTGAAAACCTGACCCCCGTAACTCTAGAATTAGGCGGCAAAGGAGCAAACGTAGTATTCCCTGATGCGAACTTACGCCACTGTGCTAAGGCGATTTGTTTTGGTATTTTCATGAATGCTGGACAAATGTGTTGGGCTGGCTCACGATTAATTGTTCACGAAGATGTTCACGATGAATTGGTGGATGCTGTCGTGGTAGAGATTTCCAAGTGGCCTGTAGGCCCTGGTATGGAAGAAGGCGTAAGGATGGGAAGTATGGTTCATACAACTCACAGAGACGATGTTCTCAATATGCTTGCTAAGGGATTAGAGCAAGGAGGAGAAGTTGTATGTGGTGGAAATGCCTTAGAACGTGAAGGTGCGTTCATGGAAGCAACAGTAGTAACCGGTGTTTCCAGCGACAATCTACTATTCCAAGAAGAATTATTCGGGCCAGTCTTGGCAGTAACTAAGTTCAGTGAAGATTCTGAAGCCCTTGCGCTTGCCAACGACACTCCGTTCGGGTTATTGAATGGTATTTGGACTAATAATCTGTCACGAGCCCACCGTTTTGCAAGAGATGTTGAATCTGGAATGGTTAGCATTAACGAATATCCAATCACATTCCCTCAAACTGCTTTCACAGGATGGAAACAATCGGGTATTGGAATAGAGCAATCTAAGGATGCTCTCAATTTCTATACCAAGGTAAAGAACGTCAATGTCAAACTTTGAGGTGAATAGATGAGTGTTTCATTCAGTGACATGGGCCATGGAGTTCGTTTGATTCGTTTTTCCGGTCAGTCCGCCACTCAGTCATTCTCAAGGGCATTCTTACCTGAGATCGCTAAAGCAATCAACGCTGGACTAAACGACTCAGATGTCAAGGCATTAGTTCTCACAGGTGAAGGGAAGTTTTTCTCTGCAGGAGCAGATATTTCAGCATTTCAAAAATCGATTGATGATGGAGACAGTGTAGAATTGATTCGAGAATTAACAGATATTCTTCACCCGTTACTAATCAAGATGAGAACTTCGAAAACAATCATTGTTGCAGCTCTAAATGGTGCTTCAGCAGGTGGCGGGCTCGGATTAGCACTTGCATGTGATGCACGGGTTGCTAGTTCGCAGGGCAGGATGGCAGCCTCATACTCAGGAATTGGTCTTTCTCCAGATGGAGGCACCACCTGGTTGTTGCCAAGACTTGTTGGTGAGCAATTTGCAAGGAAATTTTTCTTTGAAAATCAAATATGGAGTGCAGACGAAGCGTGTGCTTTAGGTGCAATTGATGAAGTTGTCAGTGAAGAATCTCTAATCGACAGGGCTTTTGAAATTGCGAATCATTGGTCACAATGGGGCAACCATACTAAAGAAGCCACAAAACATCTCTTGCTAACTCAAAATGTGAATGACTTTGAAACTCATTTGAAGCATGAACAAACACTAATTGAGGCGGCT
>MDSV01074556.1_pt1 | contig 20517 bp, 19 predicted proteins | sample 810851 | NCBI WGS metagenome assembly MDSV01 (sample SAMN05326640, study PRJNA326480) | marine metagenome | isolation source: seawater | place: Atlantic Ocean: North East | collected 2012 | reverse complement strand
CCATTATCAACTTATAAAAAATGGAAAAAAATAAATAATAAAATCTTAGAAAAAAATATTTATAAAAATCAAATTAAATATAAAAAAGTATTTATTGAAAATAAAGACCTGGGAAAAGTTTCTTCTTTTGGCTTGATGCCAGATTGGAACCCAGTTGAAATGATTGGGTATCAACCAGATAATTTATCTTATTCGTTATATAAAAAATTAATTACAGATTCAGCCTGGAGTATCGCAAGAAAAGAAATGAAATATAAGAATGTAAACAGAAAGTTAATGACCTCATTTTCAGGCAAACCATATATAGACACTAGATTAAGTTTCCATTCTTATATGCCCGCTTCAGTAGATAATGTAATTGCAAAGAAAATAGTTAATTCATGGTTAGTCGAACTTAATAAGAAACCTTATCTTCATGATAAAGTTGAATTTGACATAGCTGATACTTGTTTTGATTTAAATACTAAAAAAAAAATTTTTTCTAAATATAATTTTTTATCTAAAAATGAAAAGAAAAAATACTTATCAAAAGTTAAAATACATACAGAGACACTTATAAATAACTTTCAAGATGATTTTAAAAATAATAAGAAATTATTAAATAGATTAGAAAATTTTAGAAAAGAAGAGATAGATAAATTTATAAGAGAAAAAAAAAATCCAATCATGTTAGCTAATAAGTTATTAAAAAAACTTATTATTAATGGCATAGTGCCTTTTTCAAAATTTGCAAGACATGCATTTATTGGAAAAAAAATTCTTAATTCTTTGCTGTATAAGAAATTAATAAATTCAAATGATTATTCAAAATTATTAGTTTCTATAAATACAGTTTCAAACGAATATAGAAAACTTAAAAGTGAAAGTAATTTAAGTAAAGAGAAACTTAAAAAATTTAAAAATTATTTTTTTCATTTGAGACCTGGTACATATGATATCAAAATGAAAAGATTCCTACCTGGATTAAAAACGTGGAAAATAGACGATTTTGATCAATTCTTTGAATTTAATAAAAAATATGAAAAAATTATTTCATCTTTAAAAATTAAAAAAATTGATAAATATTTAAGAAAAAATAAAATTAATTTTTCTTCATCAAATTTATTTATATATTCATTAACCTCAATTAAATTAAGAGAAAATTCTAAATTTATTTTTACTAGAACTTTAAGTGATATTTTGGAATTAATTAAATTCTGGTCACTATTAGAAAAAATTCCTCTAGCAGAAGTATCAAATATGGGTTTTAATAAAATTTTAAGTATTTCGAATAAAAAAATAAATAAAACTAAAATAAAAAAAATTGCCACGCAGGAAGAAAGTAATAGAAATTATAATAACTACATAAAATTACCTTATTTAATAACTTCGCCAAATGATTTTTATATTGCCTCAATACTTATAACAAAACCAAACTTTATTACGAAAAAAATAATAAAAGGAAATATAAAAGTTATTAAAAATCCTGATAATGAAATAAATATTAAAGATAAAATAATATTAATTGAAAATGCCGATCCAGGATATGATTGGGTTTTGTCACAAAAAATTAGAGGCCTTATAACAAAATACGGAGGTGTAAATTCCCATATGTCGATTAGATGTGAAGAATTAAATAAGCCAGCAGCAATAGGCATTGGAGATAAAAGTTTCGAAGAAATTTGCAAGATCTCAAATATAATCTTAGATTGTAAAGAAAAAAAAATTAATATTATAAATTAGTATGATAGTCGGAATCACAGCAGATATAAAAAAATATTTTAAAACCTATATAGATATTATTGATCATAATTGGATAAATTATTTTGAAAGTAAAAAAATTAAATATATTCAGTTCCCTAATTCAAAAAAGTTAACAAATAATATTTTGAAAAGAAATTTAAAAATAGATTTAATTATTTTTCCTGGAGGGTGTGATATAAATAGTAAAATTCCAAATAAGCTTAGAATAATTAATGAAAAAAATATTTTAAAATTTGCAATAAGAAAGAGAATACCTTTACTTGGTATATGTCATGGAATGCAACTAATAAATATTTTTTTTAAAGGAAAACTATCAAAAGTAAAAGGGCACATGAAAAAAAAGAGAAAAATTTATTTAAAAGAAAAATCCATTTTTAATAAAGAAAAAATTGTAGTTAATTTTTTTAATAATTATGGGATAAAAGAAAAACTTTTAGGATCTAATTTACAAATTTTAGCAAAAGATCTAGACAATAATATAGAAGCATTTAAACATAAAAATCATAGAATCTTTGGTTTTATGTTCCACCCAGAAAGAGAAAAAAATTTTCAAAATTTAAATAGAATTATTAATTTTGTTTTAAAAAAATGAATATAATTATTCTTTGTGCGGGTATAGGAAAAAGATTTAATTCAAAAAAGCCCAAATCTTTAACAAAAATATTTAATAAACCAATTATTAGTTACATATTAAGTTCTGTATTAAAAATAAAAAATAGAAAAAAAAAAATTATATTTGCTACTGGATTTAAGCAAAACTTAATAAAAAAAACTACAAACAGTAATTATAATTATATTTTTAACAATAAATATAGATCAACGAATATGGTGTATACCCTTATAAATGTTCTTAAAAGTATTAGTATTGAAAACACTGTTGTTGTTTATGGAGATATAATATTTTCTTATCATGACTTGCAAAGAGTTGCATCTTCTAAAAAAGATATTGTAACTTTATTAGATTTTAATTGGAAAAAGTTGTGGAAAACAAATAAAAAAATAGATTATGATTTAGAAAGTTTAAAAACTTCTAATAAAAAAATAATTTATCTAGGAAAAAAAACAAACAATATAAAAAATATAGATGCAAGATATGTAGGGATAACCAAATTTTCTAAAAAAACTATAAAAAAAATTCTCCAAATAAATGAAAAAAAAATTATTAGCCAGTCTCTTATAAAAAAAATTGATATGACAAATTTTTTAATGAAGCTTATAAAAGAAAATTTCGTCATTAATTATATTAAAACAAAAAAAAATTGGTACGAATTTGATAATAAAAAGGACTTAAGCATTTTTAAAAAGAAATTTAAAAATTTAAACATTAAAAGTTTTACTGATTAGTATTCATAAACGAGATAAGTTTTTTGACTCTCCAATCTATATTATGACTTAAGGCATAATTATAAGCATTTAATCTAATACCTGAATATTTTAAAAAATTTCTACTAATCAATCTTATTTTTAAAAGCCATTGTTTTTCATTTTTGAAGTTTTTAATCAAAATAGAATTTTTATTATTAGTTAAAATTTCCCTAATTACTTTTAAATTTGAACATACTATTAATTTTCCATTAATCATGTAATCAAATATTTTTAAAGGTGAAGTATAATTAGATATATCTCCCACATTTCCAGCAACAGTAACTTTTGATGTATATGGCAAAATACATAAATCTATTTTTTTTAATTTTTCGGGTATTTTAAAATAAGGTATATATGATTTAAAAAATAAATTTTTATTTTCAAATCTTTTTTTTAACTGTTTAATTTCTAATTTACCTCCACCATATATAAAATATTTATTTTTTTTATCAATTTTTGATAAGTTTATAATCATCTGAATTCCTCTAGATTTATAAATTGATCCAAAGTAGCCTATATTAATTTTTTTTGGTTTTTTTTTATATTTTTTATAATTTGGTTTTAATGAAGAGGCATTATGTAAAACATAAATTTTCTCTCTTTTTACTTTGCAATATTTTATATATCTTTTTTTTAAAGTATGTGTTGTTGTAACTACCTTAATAACGTTTTTGTTATTAAGAAATTTTAATCTTCTTATTAAAAATTGAACAACTCTTCCCTCTATTAGTAAATCGTCATGAATTTCAATTAAATGTTTTTTATTTAAAATACTTAAAATTATTGAAACTAAAAAATTTCTAGTAATATAAATATCGTTTTTTTTAATATTTGAAACTAATAGAGATATTATTGAATATAAGTAATAATTAATACCAATAGGAAATTTTTTAAAATATTTAACTTTAATAATTTTATATTTTGATTTGATATTATAAAATTTAAAATAATTTTTTTTTTCTCCCGTATTTGGTTTAATTAAAGTTACATGGTGACCATGCTTAGACAGTCCTTCACATAATTTTGCAATTTGAAGGCTACTTGCATTTTTTGATGGTGCAGCTGAGTTCGAGATATAACAAATGTTCATTACAAATTAATTTATTTACAATTTAAATAAAAATTCTCAATTATATTATTATTATATTTAAGGTTTCTTTTTGGTTTTAATATGCCTAAACGACCTATTTTTTTTACTTCAAAGAAATTATTCAAATAATGATATTCTTTTCTTTCTTTATAGTCATCTAATACTATTGTTGACCTTTTATTACCTATTTTAGTTAGTAAATTTAAACAACATGCTATCCTAAATCTTCCATCAACTAAAATTAAGTCCGGAATTTTTTTTTTTTTTAAATATATATCTATCGAATTAATATAATTTATGACCTGTTTTTCTGAACATACTATCGGATAAGAAAACTCACCCACAATACCTAAACTAAAATATTTCAAAGATTTTTTTTTTTTTAATTTGAATAATAGAGAGTTAAAAAAACGTTTGTCTGTTTCAATCGATATATAATTTAATTTTTTTTTATCAGCATATAGAGTTGAAGATCCTGATCCATATTCAAAAAAAAATCTTGTTTTTTCTAATTTTTTAATAAAAAAATTATTTGCTTTTCTGCTTCCAAAATTAATTTTATGAGAAATATTAATTTTATTATTTAAAAAAAAATCTAGGTATTTTTTTTTAAGTCGCCAAATGTTATTAATAAAAAGCATTAATTTTTAATTATCTATTTTACAAATTTTTTTTATAGTATAAAATCTTATTCATTTTAAAATCAGATTTAATTATATGCACTGCAAAGTCAACTCTTTTACAAAATTAAAAAAATTAAGTAATTAAATTAATGATAAATACCAATGAAATATAGTTTTATTAATTTTTTTAAAAATCATAAAATAATATTTATTTTACTACTTTTAAGTTTTTTAATATTTAATATAAATTCAATATTTCATATAAAAAATTTTAATAAATATTTTTATTACAATGATGGAGCAAATTATCATGGAATAATTAGATCCCCACCTGAAATAAAAATTTGGAAAAAAGCATTTGAATTTAAAGAAAACTTTTCAATTAAAAATTTACAAGATGAGGAATTTAGATATCATTTTCTTCCACCAAAAAATTTAGCAATAATTGGTAAAATTGTAGATATGGACTTTTATGATGAAAATAATAATTATAAAATTACAGGTTTAAATTTTTTTTTCTATTTCCAAATAATTTTTTATTATTTTGCAGTCTTTATTTTTTATAATAAATTGTTAAAGCTAAATATAAAAAAAGAAATTATATATATTGTATCTTTTTTTTTACTTTTTGAACCTACAATAAATCAATGGAGTGTTACAATATTTGGTGAAACAATTTTTTTTTCACTTATAATTATAATTTTCTCTTACTTAATAGATTTACCCAAGGAGAATTATAAATACATATTTTTAGGATTATTAATTGGTTTATGTTATTTGCAAAGATCTGTAGCTATGTTTTTAATAATTATTCCATTAATAGTAATAATTTTTAAATTTAAAAAAAATTCGCCAATTAAAATATTAAGTATTTTTCTACCTTATTTGATTATATTAATGTTATTAGGTTTTCTAAATTATAACAGATCTAATATTTTTTATTTTTTTCCAACTAGTACAATAGATAATTTATATACTTATTTTTTACCAAAAGTTGAGGAAAAAAGATTAAATATTTCAAGTAAAGAAAGTGTAGAAATTTTGGCTGAGAAAAAAAAAAATTTGGCAATTGATAATAACTTAAATTTACAAAAAGAAGAGGATAAAATTAAATTTTATAATTTGCAGCGAAAAGTAGTTTATAATGTATTGTTAAACAATAAAATTATTACGATAGAAAAAGCTTTTCAATCATATTTGCATTCAACATTATTAAATCCATTGGAGGTTTTATTTACTAGAATGGAAGGAAGAAATCATTATAAAAGCAATTTGCATAAAAAATCTATAAAGTATAGAATTGCATATTCAGTAATAATTTATAGTATAATTTTGTTAGGATTTTTAAATGTTATTAAGCAGAGGATTATATTTCCTCACATCGTTCTAGCATGTGGTATTTATTTTTTTATAATTTCAAGCTGGGTAGGCTATACAAGATATTTTATTCCAACTTTTTTATCTTTTTCTATTTATTTTGGATACGGTTTGTCATTAATAAAAAGTAAAAAATTTTTTTTAACAAAAATAATTAAAAATTCTATACAATGAAAAAAAAAGTTTTTTACTGGTCGCCCTGCTTAAACCCAGTAGGAACTATTAAATCAACAGTAAATTCAGCAATTGCTCTATCAAAATATAGTAAAGACTATAATGTATTTATAATCAATGCCTGCGGAGAATGGAATAACTATAAAGATTTATTTTATAAAAATTCAATTAATATAATAAATTTAAATTATAGTTATTTTAAATTTTTACCAAAGACTGGACTTATTGGCAGAAGACTATCGTATTTGATAATTTTTATATTTTCTTTTTTTCCATTATTATTTTTATTAAAAAAGGAAAAACCACATTCAGTTATTTTGCATTTAATAACTTCTTTGCCTTTAATATTAATGTATTTATTTGAATTTAAATCACACTTTATTTTAAGGATATCGGGCTATCCAAAGCTACATAAATTTAGAAAATTTTTATGGAAAATAAGTTCAAAAAAATTAAAAAATATTACCTGTCCTAGTAAAGAACTCAAATCTCAATTAGAGAATAAAAAAATTTTTATTTCAAAAAAAATTTTTTACTTACCTGATGCAATTATTAATTTGGATGACTTTTCTAAAAGTTTAAATAAAATTGACACCAACTTAGAATTCAAAAAAAATAAAAAGATTTTATTAGCTGCTGGAAGACTTACAAAGCAGAAAAACTTTTCATATTTGATTCAAGAGTTTAATAGTTTTTTGAAAATAAATGATGATTATATTTTAATTATTTTAGGAGAAGGAGAGGAAAGATCCTCATTATTAAAAATAATAAAAGAAAAAAATATGGAAGAAAAAGTTTTTTTACTCGGTTTCAAAAAAGATATTTATAATATAATGAGAAACAGTTCAGCTTTTATACTTAGTTCACTTTGGGAAGAAATGGGTTTTGTAATAATAGAAGCTGCAATGAATAATTTGTATGTAATTTCGAGTGATTGTCCAAACGGGCCAAAAGAATTTTTAAATAATGGCAATAATGGAATTTTATTTGTTAGTAATTCACCAAATAAACTTTGTGAAAGTTTACAAAAATTCCTAAAAACTAAACCAGAAAAAATATTTAATGATAAATTGGAACTTAAAAAAAATTCAAAAAAATTCACAAAGTTTAGACACTTTACAAAATTAGTTAAAGTTATTGAAAATTAAAATTATTTAATTGAAATAATTAATTTATAATATTTTTCTAAATTTAAATCATAGTTAAATCTATACAATTCCCCAGTAGATTTATGTAATAATTTTTTACAATAAGATTTATTGTTATTAAAATAAAGTATTTGCTTTGCGAGTTGTTTATAATTACCAACATTAAATAACAATCCTCCTTTACCGTTTAGCAATATTTCCTTTGGACCTGTTCTACAATTACTTGATATAATAAATTTTTTTAAAGCTAAAGTTTCTAATAAAACATTTGGAAGTCCTTCAAATCTTGAAGAAAGTATAAATAAGTTAGATTGTTTTAAAAAAGGATATGGATTTTCTACAAAATTTAAAATTTTAACTTTATTACCTAGTTTATTTAATTTTATATAATTTAATAATTTTTTTCTTAAAAAGCCTTTTCCAATAATTATCATCTCAAAATTTATTTTTTTTTTTATAATATTTAGGGCTTTTAGAATTGTGATTTGATCTTTTTGTTCTGTGAGTCTACCAATATTTATAATTTTTAATTTAGCATTATTGAAAATTTTTTTTGATCTATATTTTGATTTTTTAATAATTTCAAAAATATTTAATGGATTATAAATACATATAGAATTTAAATTTAGTTGTTTTTTGAGGTCTTTTTTAAATTCTAAACTATTAACAACTATTTTGTCAGAAAAACTTAAAAAAAAACTAAAAAGGAATTTCTTTACAAAATTTTTTGACCATCCAATTGGTGCGGTGTTGGATCTAGTAACCACTTTTACAAAAAAAATTTTACAAACTATTGTGCAGTAAATATTTGCCTGAAAAGCGAAAACAATAACATTTCTATCCTCAAAAAGTAATTTAATTAAAAGGAATATAGAAAGAAAATATTTTGTTTTTCTTCCTAAACTATCCCAAAAATTTGCTTTTAAAGTTACAAATTTTATAGATTTATTAAATTTTTTTTTATATTTTTTTGATATAGAAATTAATGATATATTTTTAATTTTATTAGCTAAATAATTTGTAATTATAAAAAGATTTTTTTCAACTCCTCCACCTTCAATTGATGGCATAAAAATTACAATTTTTTTTTTTAATACTTTATTTTTTATATTTTGGCCCATCTAATGACTGAGTTAACAATTTTATTAAAAGATATTTTTGGGGCTATATTATGTTTTAATTTAAGCTTACCAATATTTGCTTTTGTTATGAATAATTCTTTATTATTTAATTGTTCTATTTTGTAATTTATTTTCTTTTTAACTTTTTTTTCAATCAGATTAATTAAATGCATTAAGCTTTGGGATTTCCCAGTTCCAACATTAACTAATACAAATTTTTGTTTAAATTTTGGTTTTGAAAAAAACCAAATTACTTTAACAACATCCCAAATATGCACATAATCTCTTTCAGGAAAATAATTAATATTATTTTCTTTTTTAGAAAACAATTTAATTTTTTTTTTATTTTTTAGAGATAAGGCTACTATTGGAAAAATTCTTAGATTTTGATTATTTTTTAATTTAAAATTAAATCCTTTTATATATCCAGCAACATTAAATAATCTTAGTATAATCAACTGACAAAATTTATATTTAAATTTTTTTATCAAATATTTTTCAATTGTTAGTTTTGTATTTCCATAATGATTTTTTGGCTTAGTTTTATTTGATTCTTTAAAACTTATGATATTTTTTTTTTCATAATAGACATTTGATGATGATAAAAATATAAATTTTTTAATTTTTGCTTTTTTACAAATATTAATAAACTTTTTGGTTTTATAAATATTATTTAGAGTGTAAATTTTTTTCTTTCTCTCAGACTCTAAAGGAAATGAGTATGCAGCCGCATGAATTACTATATCAATTTTTTTCTTTGTTAAAATTTTAAAAATTTTTTTAGTATCTCCAATGTCTATTTTATAAAAATTTTTATTTATATTTTTTTTAGACCCCCTTGAAAAGTTATCAACTGAACAAAACTTAATTCCTAATTTATCCAAATAATGGCATATATGGGAACCAATATATCCAGCAGAACCTGTTACTAAAATCATAAGTAATATAATTAGAAATTTCTATACTTTATAAACTTAATTAAATAAATTAAAAAATAATAATGAATTATTTAATATTCAAAATTGCAAAATTTAACTGGATATTTGTTGTAAAATAATGATTCTACTTAATTAATAAGATTTTTGAGAATTTGTACTTTTTTTAAAATTTAAATAAAATAAAAAATGATTTCGATAATTTTAACCTATTATAAAAAAAAAAATTTTATTAAAAGATGTTTAGATTCAATTGTCGACCAAACTTATAGGAATTTTGAAGTTATAATGGTTTATGATGACGATGAAAAGGAAGATTTAAAATACATAAAAAAAATATCAAAAAAAATTTCAAGATTTAAAATTATTATTAACAAAAAAAACATTGGTGTAGCAAAATCAAGAAATATTGCTTTAAAAAACTCCAAAGGAAAATATATAGCCTTTTTAGATTGTGATGATTATTGGCGTAAAGATAAATTAAAACAACAAATTAATTTTATGGAAAGAAAAAAACTGCTTTTTACTCACACTTCTTACTACGTAGTTAATGAGTATGAGAATAGAATAGGCAAATTAGAGGCAAAGAAAAGCTTAAATTATAATGATCTTTTAAAGTCTTGTGACATAGGTCTTTCAACAGTGGTTTTAGATAGAAAACTGTTAAAAATTGCAAATTTCCCTAACATTAAAACAAAAGAGGATTATGCATTATGGCTGTCTTTTGCCAGAAATAATATACATATAGCTGGTATTAACAAATATTATTCAAGTTGGAGAAAAAATAAGAATTCACTGTCTTCTAACTTAATTTTAAAATTTGTTAATGGATTTAAAGTTTATTATAAGTATGAAAAAAAAAATTTTATTTTATCCTTATTATATACAGCAAGGTTAGCAATGTATTATATAAATAAAAAATGTACTCAAATTATAAATTTAAATAAATGAAAAAAAGAAAAAAAGCACTTATTACAGGAATAACTGGACAAGACGGATCTTACTTAGCTGAACTTTTATTAAAAAAAAATTATATTGTCCATGGAATAAAAAGAAAGTCTTCATCTTTTAATACTAAAAGGGTTGATCACCTATATGTTGATCCACATTTTTCGACTAATTTTTATTTACATTATGGAGATCTTACAGATTCGAACAGTGTTTTTAATTTAATTTCAAAAATTAAACCAGATGAAATTTATAATCTAGGAGCACAAAGTCATGTAGGTGTTTCTTTTGAAAATCCTGAGTATACATCAGAAGTAACAGCCTTAGGTACCTTAAGAATATTAGAAGCGATGAGATTTTTAAATTTAAAAAAATGTAAATTTTATCAGGCAAGTACCTCAGAACTTTTTGGAAAGACATTTGGAAGAAAAATATTTGATGAAAAATCTATATTTTATCCTCAGTCGCCATATGGTGCATCAAAATTATTTGCTCATTGGATTACACAAATATATAGAGACTCTTATAACATATTTGCATGTAATGGTATTTTATTTAATCACGAAAGTCCAAGAAGAGGTGAAACTTTTGTAACAAAAAAAATTACAAGATTTCTAACAAGATATATTTTTGGATTAGAGAAACTTTTGTATTTAGGTAACATAAATGCTAAAAGAGACTGGGGGCATGCAGAAGATTACGTTGAAATGCAATGGAGGATTTTACAACAAAAAAAACCAGAAGATTATATTATTGCCACAGGTAAATCCTACAGTGTAAAACAATTTATTAATGAAGCTTGCAAATATTTAAAGATCAAAATCCTTTGGACTGGAAAAGGTGAAAATGAAAAATGTTACCAGATCATAAATGGAAAGAAAAAACTATTTATTAAAGTAGATAAAAAATATTTTAGACCATTAGATATTAATTATTTGAAGGGAAATCCAAAAAAAGCTTATAAAAAACTAAAGTTTAAACCAAAATATAATTTTTATAAATTGATTAAAACAATGATAGATCATGATTTAAATGATGCGAAGAAAGAAAAAATTCTTGTCGATAATCAATGATAAATAAAAAATCAAAAATTTATATTGCTGGCCATAATGGTATGGTTGGATCAGCTATCACTAGAAAACTTAGAGAAAAAGGATATAAAAATTTATTAACTGTTAATAGAAAAAAATTAGATTTATTAAACCAGCAAAAAACATTTAAATTTCTAAAAAAAAATAAACCAGATTTTGTTATTTTAGCTGCCGCCAAAGTTGGAGGAATAATATCAAATTCAAGAAACAAACATAAGTTTCTTTATGAAAATCTTCAAATTCAGAATAATATAATCCACGGATCATATTTATCAGGAATAAAAAATTTTTTTTTTCTTGGATCAAGCTGCATTTATCCAAAACTTTGCAAACAGCCAATGAAAGAAAGTTATCTTTTATCAGGACCACTAGAGGAAAGTAACGATGCATATTCAATTGCTAAAATTGCAGGATTAAAAATGTGTGAAAATTACAATAAATTCTTAAAGTTAAATTATAAGAGTTTTATGCCACCAAACATGTATGGACCTAAAGATAATTATGACCTTAATAGCTCTCATTTTTATCCAGCCTTATTAAGAAAGATTTATATTTCTAAAATTAAAAAAAAAAAAAATTTAGAAATATGGGGAAGTGGAAAAGCAAGAAGAGAATTAATGTTTGTTGAAGATTTTGCTGAAGCAATAATTTTTTTTATGAGAAAAAAAATTAAAGAACCTTTCTTAAATATAGGGATTGGAAAAGATCATTCTATTGACTGGTATGCAAAGTTTTTAATGAAAAAACTTAAGGTAAAATTAAAAATATATCATGATACTTCGAAACCAGATGGTATGCCAAAAAAATGTTTAGATATAAAGCAAGCAATGAAATACGGCTGGAAACCAAAGAATGATTTTAATAAATCATTTAATATAACTTTTAAAGATTTTTTAATACAAAATAAAAATTTATTTAAAAAAAAACCTAAAAGTAATCATAAATTTTAGATATCACAATGGATCTTTTTATTAAAATTTCGATTGTAATATCAATCAGTATGCTTATTAATTATTTATTCTCAAAATATAACTTCCTTATTGATAATGTTAAGAAATCAAATCACAAAAGTAATATGAATTCTATAAATAAAATTCCCTTGAGTGGAGGAATAATATTTTTGATTTCATTTTATATATTTAATTTTAATTTGCAGATTATAAATTTTTTTTTACTAATTATGCTAGTTATTGGAATTCTTTCAGATACAGATGTAATATCTTCACCTCTGAAAAGATTATTTTTACAAATTTTTGCAGTTGTAGCATTTACAATATTTGCTGAGTCAAATATCCAAGTTACAAACTTTGATTATTTAGATACATTTTTAGAAAATTATTTTTTTAGTATTTTTTTTACAAGTTTTTGTTTCTTGGTGTTAATAAATGGCTCAAATTTTATAGATGGAATTAATTCACTAGTATTATTATATTATATTTTGGTTTTAATAATTCTAATTTATATGTCAAACCTAGCAAATTTAAATTTAAACTATCAACTATTAACAGAATTAATTATTATTTTTTCCATAATGTCTATTTTTAATTTATTTGAAAAAAATTTCTTAGGTGACGCAGGCTCTTATAGTGTTGCATTTTTAGTTGGATACTTGTGTATTAATTTTTCTATTCAAAATTCACAAGTATCTCCATTTTTTTTAGTTTTAATTTTATGGTATCCAGCTTGGGAAAATTTATTTTCAATTTTAAGAAGAATAAAAAAAAAAATATCATCTACTGAACCAGATAAAATGCATCTTCATCATTTAATATTTTTATTCTTAAAAAAGAATATACATATAAAAAAATTGTATTTAAATTCTCTAACTGGAATTTTGATAAATATATTTAATGTACCCATTTTTATAATAGGAACAATGTTCTACAAAGAAACAAATATTCTAGTTTTACTTATTTTATTTAACGTTTTAACATATATAGTTGTTTATAGATTTCTTAGTTATAAATAATCAATAATTATGAATAATATTATAATTAAAGTAATTAACTTTAATCCAAATACAGTCTGAATTAAATGCAATTTTTTTCAATTTTTAAACATTTTATTTTAAAAATTCTGTATCTAATTTTTTTAAAAAAAAAGAATGAATTTAAGATTATTAAAAGAGGTAACATAAAGTGGAAAATCAAAATAAATGATGTAATAGGAAGCAGCTTATATTTTCTTGGTTACTTTGAGAAAAAAAATATTAAATTTTTTAAAAATTATATTTTAAAAAATACATGTTTAATAGATATTGGAGCAAATATAGGAGCTTTTACTATACCCTTTTATTTTAATTATAAGAATAAAATTTCTAAAGGTTATGCTATTGAACCTGATAAAAAAAATTTTTTACTTTTAAATAATAATTTAAAATTAAATAAAATTAAAAATAAAATTAAAGCGTTAAATTTTATTATATCGTATAAAAATAAAGTAAATAAAATCTATAGTCATTATCCAGTACTAGGAGTTGAAAAAAAAGGTAAACTATTTTTTCAAGAAGGTAATACAAAGAAAGTAAAAAAAATTAGTTTAGATGATCTAAATTTAAAAAAAAAAAATAATTATATTTTAAAAATAGATGTAGATGGAAATGAATATCATGTGATAAATAGTGCAAAAAAATTTATTAGAAAAAACAAGCCATTAATATTAATAGAGATATCAAAGTCATTAATTTCAAGATTTGAATTTGAATCGATAATTAATTTTTTAGAAAATTGTAATTATAATATAATACTTTTTAAATATTTTAAATTTTCACCGAAAATTTTGAAATTTGACCCGAGAAACCTTGGTATAGATTATTTTTTCGTACCAAAAGATTTCAAAAAAAATAATTAGACAAATTATTTTTTCTTTCTAAATTTAATTAAATTTAAATATTCCATTAAAATTATCCATCCATCGCGTAATGCATTAACCTTTTTTTTACCAGCAATTCTTTTTCTTTCATATGATCCTACACAAGAATATTTATGATTATTAAATTTTACTAGTATTGGTATTTCAATGCAGATACCAAAACTTTTATTTTTTAATCCTAATTTCTTGGCCAAGTTTGTTTTCCCACAAATGTATGTATACAGTATGTCCGATATTTTAAGATTGTACAAAAAGTTTCCAAAAAATGTAAATAGAAAGTTTCCAAATAATGTTACTAAAGTATCATCATCGCTTCCAGAATTTTTCATGTACCTTGATGCAAATACAAAATCATCTCCTAATTCCAATCTTTCAATCATTTTTTCTAAATCTTTAGGATCGAATGAGCCGTCAGCATTAAAAATACAAAAGTATTTAGTTTCAACACTTTCAATTCCTTCGATTAATGCGTTGCCATAACCTGTATCTTTTTGTTTGACAATATTACATGTAAAATTTTCAATTGATTTTATAGTTCCAATATCTGATGGATCGATTACTACAGTTTTATTACAATCAAATTTTTCTAATTCAGATAATACACTTGGCAAAGATTCGGGCTCATTTTTTGCAGGTATAATTAATGTTAATTGTCTCATAATATTTATTTACCTACTCGTTATACGTTATTATAAGTATTTCAATTACTAGAAAAAAGATAGTATATAGTATTAAAATTTTTAAAATGCCAATCAAAATTCGACGGAAAAAATATTTTTATCATCTGCTAGAGAATGGTCTATCAAATGATGATTTAAATGCTGGAATTAAAGTCTTAAAAAGTAAATTCATCACTATGAGTAAGCACACTTTGAACTTTGAAAAAGAATTCGCAAAGAAACTAGGATCAAAATATGCTTTGATGGTAAATTCAGGTTCTTCTGCAAATCTTTTGGCAGCTTTTGCATCTTGTAATCCTACTAGAAAAAATAAATTTAAAAGGGGAGATGAAGTTTTAATTCCTGTTTTATGTTGGCCAACTTCTTTGTGGCCATTAGTTCAAACAGGACTTAGACCTAAATTTGTAGATATAAATATTAAAACTTTAAATGTTGACGCAGATAAAATAATTAAAGCAATAAGCAAAAAAACTAAAGTTATAATGCTTGTTAATGTTCTAGGGATTTCAACTGATGTACAAAAGGTTGTTAATTATGCAAAGAAAAAAAAAATAATTGTAATTGAGGATAATTGTGAAGCACTTGGAGCAAAAATTAAAAACAAATACCTAGGTACATTGGGTGATTTTGGAACTTTTTCTTTTTTTTATTCTCATCAAATTACTTGTGGAGAGGGAGGTATGATAACTTGTAATAACAAAGATGATTATAAACTATTAATATCTCTAAGATCCCATGGCTGGACAAAAGACAAAAGATTATATTCAGAATATGCAAAAAAATATCCAAATATTGATCCAAGATATATTTTCGTTAACGAAGGATTTAATTTAAGGCCAACTGATATTCAAGCTGCAATTGCAAAAAATCAATTTAATAAATTATCTAAATTTATAAAAGATAGAAATAGCAATAAAAATATGATTATAAAAAAATTAAAATCTTCAAAAAGATGGAATGATCAATTTAATTTTGTTGAGGTTCCAAAAAGTATCAAGCCAAGTTATATGGGCTTAGCGATAATTTTAAATAAAAAATATATCTCAAAAAAGAAGAAATTTATTGAATTTTTAGAACACAAAGGTATTGAAACTAGACCTATTCTTTCAGGACCTTTTACAAATCAACCATCAACCAAGCTTTTTGGTTTAAATAAAAATAATAAGAGATTTCCAGAGTGTCAAAAAGTTCAAGATTTAGGTTTTTTGATAGGATTAAATTCAAAAAAAATTAAAAAAAAAAAATTGAATTTTGTAGTTGAAAATCTTTTAAAAATTGATTCTTTATAATTTTTTAAAAAAAAAAGAAGATAAAATATAAATTAAAATTTTAAAACCATCTAATAATTCATTTACTTTTTTTTTTCCTGCAAATCTTTTTCTTTCTTCACAAGGAACTTCTCCAATTTTATTTTTATTTTTTTTTGCTTTAAGAAAAATTTCTATACAAAGAGTAAAATCATTTCTCTCAAGTCTAAGCTCTTTAAAATTGGAAGTTTTTCCTAGAATATATGTAAACAAAACATCTGTTGTATTAAAATTAAAAAATAAATTACAGATAGTGGTAAATATTGCATTTCCTATAGATGTAATAATTCCGTCATCCTCGGTCTTACCATCTTTCATATATCTGCTTCCAAATACTAAATCTAAATTTTCATTACTCAACTTTCTAATCATTTTTTCTAAATCTTTTGGATCTGTTGAGCCATCAGCATAAAATATTGAAAGGTACTCAGATTCTACTTTATTTATTCCTTCAATTATTGCATTTCCATAGCCAGATTTAGTTTGATATTCAATTAAGCAATCATAATTTTTTATTGAATTGTAAGTTTCTTCATCTCCTTTAGATAAAATAACTAATTTTTTACATTCGTAAGACTTTAATTCTTGCAATACTTTAGGTAATGACTCGCTCTCATTTTTTGCTGGTATTACCAAGGTAAGGTTTTTCATTTATTTATTTATTTTGTTAAATTAACAGTATATTTTAATTTGTCATGATATTACTTCCAGTTTTCCTTGTCATAATAATCTTATCAGTAATAGGGTATGGAATAATTTATAGCTACATTATTGACAAAGATTATCAAAATAAAAATATTGGTATAATTGGTATCGCAGGTTGTTTTTTACTAATTTTTATATCTTATATTACAAATATTTTTACATCCCATAATTATTTTCACAATATAATAATTATATCATTTGGTTTAATAAGCTCACTTACTTATTTTGTATTAAAAAAAAATTATAAGAATTTTTTTAATAAAAATAAAATAAATTTATTAATTTTTTTTGCATTACTAATTGGTATATTTTTACATAAAGCTCATGATGATTTTCCATATTATCATCTTCCATATACTGTAAATTTAGTTGAAAATAAAATTTCATATGGATTAGGAAACTTCAATCATGGTTTTAGAACTCCATCTTCATTATTTTATTTAAATTCTTTATTTTATTTACCATTAATAAATTATTTTTCATTTCATTATGGTGCGTTTATTATTATGTTTTTTTCAAATATTATTCTTCTAAATAATATTATTAAACCTTCAAAAAATAATTTTATAAGATTTTTAAGTTTATTTTTTTTTATATTTGTAAATATTGTATTTTATAGACTTGCAGAGCATGGCACTGATAGATCCGGACAAATTATAGTATTAATATTGATAATTTATACTCTAAAATTTATTAATAAAGAAAAAATACTTAATTTTGATTTAAGTTTTCTTCTTCTTCTTTTATCAATTGCATTTACATTAAAAACTTATTTTTTGATTTATATTATTTTTTTAATACCTATTGTATTAAAAATTAAATCTCAATTTAAATTAAAAGAAGTACTCCTAACCAAACAAATTGCAATCTTATGTTTAACAGGAATTCTAGTTTTACATGTGAACTTCGCAAATACTGGCTGTCTAATTTATCCTATAAAAAAATTATGTTTCACAGAATTTAGCTGGTCAATGAGTAAAAAGGAAATTACCAGAATGAGCAAACATTTTGAAACTTGGTCAAAAGCTGGACATACTCCAAATTATAGAGTTAAAAACCCAGAAGAATATATTAAGGGTGTAAATTGGGTTAATGGTTGGCTTAAAAATTATTTTTTTAATAAAGTTTCAGACACTCTTTTGGGAACAATTGCTATCATTATAGTTGTCTCATTATTTTTTCTTAAAAATAAATGGATATCAACAAAAGAGAAGAAATTTACCTACTCAGGTTTATATATCGCAATTTTTTTCATATTTTTATACTGGTTCTTTAACCATCCTGCCTTACGTTATGGAGGTTTTTGTTTATTAGCATCATTAATATTTATACCTATCAGCAGTATTTTGAGTAAAAAAAAATTAAACAGTTATGATGATAGAAAATTTTTGATTTTAATTATTATTGGTATTTTAATTTTTAATATTAGAAATATAAATAGAATTGAAAAAGAAATATCTATATATAACTATGATTTAGTGAATAATGCTTATTATTTTTTACCCGATGTAAAGTATAATAAAATACAACTTAAAGAAAATATTATATTAAAAAAACCAAATCAAGGAGCTTGCTGGGATATTAAATCTCCATGTACTCATAGATCTGGAATAGATGTAAAGAAAAAATATAATTACTTAATTTATTTTAGTAGAGAAAAATGAATCAAATATTACAAATTTTATTAAGTATAATTGACTTAAAACATAAAAAAAATATTTATAAAAACCTACAAAAATTATTTAATAAAAAAATTGATATTGTATTTGATATAGGTGGACACAAAGGAGAGACGTCATTAGATTTATTGAAAAAATTTAAAATTGAAAAAATTTTTATTTTTGAGCCAGTCCAGGATAGTTTTAAAAAAATGTCAAACAATTTGATTAAACAAAAAAATAAATGTGAAATAAATAAGTTTAACTTTGCATTAGGCAATGAAACTAAAGAAATTTTAATCAACAAGACAGCTGAAAGTTCTTCTTCAACAATAAATCAAATAAATATTAATTCAAACTATTATAAAAGAAAAAATAAAATATTAAAATTTTTTTTTAAAAATAAAAACTTCCAATCAAAAGAAAAAATTAAATTAAAAAAAATTTCAGATTTTTTTGACGAATATTCAGTTTCATCAGTTGACTTAATGAAAATAGATACCGAAGGTTATGAATATTTTATACTTAATGATTTAAATAATAGAATAAAAAAAATTAAAGCAATTTATTTTGAACACCACTATGATTTTATGATAGTTAAAAATTATACTTTCTCTCAAATTCATTCACTTTTAACCAAAAATGGTTTTTTTAAATTCAATAAATCTAAAATGCCTTTTAGAAAAACTTTTGATTACATATATATAAATAAAGAATTTTTTAATGACAAAATTTAGTATTATTATTAATTCACATAATCAAAATCATTATTTGAAAAGGTGTATATTTTCAATATTAAATCAAGATGTAAATGAAAAATTTGAAATAATTATTTCTGATACTTCTGATAAGAAATATTATGAACTCCAAGAAATTTTTAAAGAATACAAAAATATTAAATTTTTATTTTTAGACAGTATATACAAATATCCTACACAGGATCAGTTATATAAGGTCGAATCTGCTATAAAGTTTTGTAATGGTGAATATGTTTGCCTATTAGATGGTGATGATTTTTTTTTAAATAAAAAACTGCATTTTATAGTAAAGGAATTAGAAACTTTTAAGCATGCCTGTATACAAGATTTACCAATGATTTATGATGAGTCTTTAAAAGTTTCGAAAAAAATACATAGCTTAAATAAATATTATAAAAATTTTTTTATTTATAAAAAATTAGTTAATAATTGGCCATTAGTTTATTCTACTAGTTGTTTAACTGTTAAAAAAAATGTTTTATTAGAATTTTTTAAACATGCGAACCCGTTTGATTATAAATTTTTAGCAATAGATATTTTACTGCCAATATACTGTCAATTTTTTTATAATTTCAAAAATTTAAATCTTTATCTGACAAATAAAAGTTTAGGTGTTCAAAATTTAGATAAAACATTTAGTAAAATTACAAAAAAAAGTTATTGGCTAAGAAGAAAAGAACAACACAAGTATTATATTAATTTATCTAACAAAAAAAAATTATTTAAAGGAATTGATTATTATATAACAATTATAATGTGTTATTTTCTAAAAAAAAAATATTAAAGATTTATTTAAATAATTTATTTGATTATTTAATTAAAAAAATATAAATGACCAACAATAAATTATAAAGTGAATAATAAATATATAGTAGTAACGGGTGGTGCTGGATTTGTAGGCTCAAATCTAATTGAATATTATT
>MDSV01003029.1_pt1 | contig 20517 bp, 20 predicted proteins | sample 810851 | NCBI WGS metagenome assembly MDSV01 (sample SAMN05326640, study PRJNA326480) | marine metagenome | isolation source: seawater | place: Atlantic Ocean: North East | collected 2012 | reverse complement strand
GTCGATCCAAAGCAGAGACGGCGAAGTGCTGGCCGAGCTACCGGATTACTTTTCTGAATCTCCAGTGTATCTATCTTGGCATCGCTCAGAGCCCGTCGAGCTTGCTGCGAGCGCCGCACTTGTACCGCAAACGGTTGCGGCGCGAACTGAGCTAGGCTACAGCTATTTTGGTTATCAGACGGAGTCTTGGCGGGGGACTATTTATGCACGCTCGCGGTTTGATGCAGATCAACTGATCGAAGCCCTCAAGCCGGACGCGATTACACATGTTTCATCGGAGACGTCTCTTCGTAACGCTAGAAATGTTATTTGGTCAGTCGAGAATCCACTCGCTCCCGATCAATCGCTCGTCGTCAAAAAGCCGGTGCGAATCGCGTGGCATAAGCGAATCTTAGATCGAAGAAAACCTTCAAAATCTCTACGCAGTTGGAACGGTACGAGTGAGTTACAACGCCGCGGCATTGAAACACCCAAAGTGGTGGCGTATTTCGAGCATAAGGACTCGAAGAAAGTCTTGGATAACTGGTTCATTTGCGAACATGCCAATACTCGGTATTCCGCTAGAGGCTTCTTCAGTGCTTATGCTAGAGGCGAAGAGACGGTCGAAGGTTTCACCTTTGAAGTCTTCTCAGAGCAATTGGTTGAATTCATCCGTAAGATGCATTGGAAAGGTGTATACTTCCGTGACCTGTCTGGCGGTAATGTATTGATACGCATAGGAGAGAATAATCGCTTGGCCTTCTCGCTTATTGACACCGCGCGTGCGCGTTTTGCCAATCGGAAGTTCAGTCGTAACAAACGTATTGCCGACTTGAAGCGCTTGGTACATAAACTCGACCCACATCGCCAAGAGTATTTTATGGAGGCGTATCTTATGCAGGAAAATGCTGACTTCACAGCTTATCATCGATTTAGTTTTCAGTTGTATGCTTTCAAGGCTTCGCTCAAACGAATGAAGCGCAAGGTGCGTAAGCTTTTGCTTAAAAATGAGTGATTTAGTAACCAGTCAGACTCCAACAAATACAGGCCTCATCGAGCTGCAAATAGTCGATAGTTTTGAATCCAGCTCAGAGTCGACAGCTGATTTGCAACTAGAAAAGATGCTTCGCCATTTAAAAGGTCGGCGTGAGGTCTGGCTAGCGCGCGAGGCTAAGTCCGAGCGTATGCTGGTGGCTAAGCGCTTTCTTTCTGGAAGCAAGCAGTCTCGTGAATATCGGCGTGAAGTGGATGGATTAAGGAAACTCTCGGAACTAGGAATGAATTGTCCTAATCTTTTGTTCACAGCTAGAGGAGAATCTGAAGATGTATGGGTGGTTACTGAATTTATTGAAAATTCCTCAGAGCTATCTGATTTATTGGTTGGACTGCATAAGGTGAACCCCAAACGAGAGAAGCAGATTTTACGTAGTTTTGTGCAAACGCTTCTCCAACATTGGCAAGCTGGAGTCTATCAAACCGATGGGCATTTACGTAATTTCTTGTGGGATGGACAGCATGTTTACACAGTGGATGTTGGATCCGTCCGCTTCGTTGGACGCCCGCTTAGTATTGCTCACAAGTTGGATATACTTTCAGCAATGCTGGGCCGCTATGCTGAGTCCTTTCGTCATGTTTTTGTAAAGTCTTTCGTTCAAACATGTCATGAAATTGGAGAAACTTCACTTTCGAAACGAATGAGAAGCCGTAGGTTCATGCACCACGTAACAAAAGACGAAGCTCGTAATCTCAGGCGTATTTGGAAGAAAAGTCAGCGCAATTGCACTGAATATCTAAAGACGTGCTTTCAGCATAAGACACTAATATGCCAAAGAGAGCTCGATCCATTTTTGATTGATGTGCTCAAGTCGCAACCAGACAAGCTCATGGAAATGGGGCAGCGGTTGAAAGACGGCAATACATGCACTGTTCAGCTAGTGAAATGGGCTGATCAAAAAATTGTTGTTAAGCGATATAACCAAAAGTCTTTTTTCTATCGCCTAAGACACGCTTTTTCTATGAGCCGCGCAATGCGCAGCTGGGCGAATGGAATTGTTATGCACCAAATTGAGATCCCCACAGCACGCTCATTAGCAGTAGTTGAAGAGCGTCAATATGGTTTACCTAAACGAGCCTATTTTGTAATGGGACACTTCGAAGGTGAGAATGTCTTCAATTACCTAAACAGCATTTCAGAAAGTCAGGGAGATTTTGAGCGAGTTCTTTCACAACTATCGAAGCTCTTTCTGAGGCTTAAGCAATTAAGGGCTGTGCACGGAGATTTCAAGGCTAAGAACATACTAGTTAGTGCCTCAAATATATGTCTAATCGATACTGACGGTTTACGGTTTTTGGTGCGTAGACGAAAGTTCTACAACGAGTTTAGATACGATTATCAACGCCTTTTAGCAAATTGGAGGGAAGGGAGCTCGATCCGATGTAAGCTGGACAATTATATTTCTTCAATTTTTGAAAGTTAATATAATTGTCAGGATTCGATGTGTATGAATTCTGATGCTACGAATCAAAGTCATCAAAAAAACATGAGTGACATCGGTATTTTTGCTGTGAAAATAGAGTTTAATATACACTATGAGAAATAAACGATTATTTGTAGATTCCGAACTCAATGTTATCGGAAAAAAAGTCGGGTTAACGGCTATAGATGTCGGTGCTAGGGGTGGGGTTAACTTGGATCTGTCACCTGTAGCATCATCGGTTGATTATTTTGGATTTGAACCCGACCCAAAGGAATGCGCTGCACTCAATGAGCAACAAGTAGATGTCCCTTGGAAGTCTTCGTGCTATCTTCCATATGCTCTGTCCGACGCTGAAAAGAATCTGACATTAAATTTATACTCTAAAGCGGGCTGTACGTCTTGCTATGAGGCTTTGCCTGAACGTGGGGCGTTATTTTCAAGGGGAGATTATTATCACGAAGTCGGGCAAGTTCAGATACCGTCAGTCCGTTTAGATCAGCTTGTAGATCAACAGCAGTTACAAGCCCCAGATTTCATAAAAATTGATGTACAAGGTATGGAAATCGAAGTTTTTGAAGGGGCTGGGACAATATTAAATTTAAATACTGTCGCGATACGCAGCGAAGTTTGTTTTTATGAACTTTACAAAGGTCAACCGTTGTTCGGAGACATAGATGCCTATCTAAGAGAAAGAAATTTCGTAGCCATGCACTTTAGTGAAATGCATGAGTGGCGAAGATTAACGAAGTCTAAAAAACCTTACACTAAGGGCTGTGAGATTACTTACTCGAAGGGTCAACTTATGCATGCTGATGTATTATACCTGCAGCAACCTGAAGGCATGCGGGTAGATACTGAAGCTGATGTTCATAGGCTCGTGCGATTGGGTTTAGTAGCTGTTTGCTACGATCAGTTCGACCATGCCAGTGCGGCTTTTTCTAGGCCCGAAGTTCGCGAGTTCTGCAGGCAAATTAATGTCGATGCTTTAGGAGGACTTATGAGAACCGCTGCGACTCGATCTCGTTGGAATTTACGTCTTGCTCTATGCCTTAGAAATCTCGCAAACAAACTAGAGAGGTGATTCCTCGGAAGGAATACGTATTTGGTTTCGCTTAACACTCAAGACTGGTAAATGTGCATCGAGAAGCCCCAAGTGATCTATGTGCAGAACTCTGTTCATTTGGCGGGTGCTCAGAAGTCGCTTTCGCGGATTCTTGAGCATGCAACCATTCGTAATACTACCCCCATTCTAGTTACGTGTCAAAGTGGCTGGCTCACCTCATTTGCTTCAGAGCTTGGTATTCGCGTCGTCACCTTGCCGTTCCCAAAATCCAGAAGCCTAAAGGCCAGAATGTATCAGAATAGACTCTTTGCGAAACGATTGGCGCGCGATCTACGTGAGCACCTGGATCCGCGGCGTTCTGCGGTCGTCCACGCAAACGATCATCCAGACAGCTTAATTGCCTGGAATCTAGCTGATGCCTTGGGGGTGCCATCTGTTTTGACACTTCGTTCCTCTCAGATGAAGGCACGCGATTTCTTTAAATACGGCTGTGGGCGACACGATACTATAATTTCGGTTGGTGATGAGTTGTATCAAAAAGCATCTTCATGGATGCCCACGGCCAAAAACGTGCGAGTCTATAATGGGGTATCGGACGATGAGTTTTATGAGCCGAGTAGATCTACAGGTGAAGTCGTCGATAAAGTATTAATTCTGGGTTCGATGAATCCGCTTAAAGGGTGGGGAGATGTAGTTGAAGCACTCATTCGGATCGAACAAGAGTCTTTATGCTCAGTGCGTCCTAAAATAGTGTTTCTTGGGGCAAAGAATGGACTCGACCCTGATCAAGCACTTGGCACTAGTCGTCTGCAACAGTTTGAAACTAAATTCTTACCTCCGGTTGTTAATTACAGTGATCACCTCAGGCAATTCCCGCTAGTCATGCATCCTTCACAAAGTGAGAGTTTTGGTATGGCTGCCCTAGAGACTGTAGCGGCCGGCGTTCCGCTCCTCGCGGCAACGAGTGGGATGATTCCAAGCTTTATCGATAACAAAACCTTTCTTTTTCCACCAACAGATGTCGAATTACTTGCGGATCGAATGGCTCAGTTGTTTAGCGAGACGGATCTTAGTCTTCAGGAGTCATTTCAAATACAAAATGTTCAGTCACGTTTAAAACACGAATATTCCACGACCAGCACCGTGCTGTCATTGATGGATAATTATGAGCAAATCGTAGACTCTAAGGCGTGGTCGAAGGGCTGATATAAGGTTCACTTTTGTCGTGGCTCATAGCAGAGAACTCATACTTGATTTCCTGATTTTACATTCCTTTCCCTTGGAAATTTTTTTGTGGAGTAAGAAAATGGACCAGCTCCAATAAGTGGAAATACCTCCCCAGTGACTAATATCGAAGTTAACTCTGTCTATTTTATTTAATAAGCAATTTTTAAGTGGTCTGCGGCATTTAAAAGCATTTAAAGAAATAAAGTATGACTAAAATAGCAATCATTGGACTAGGTTATGTTGGCCTACCTCTAGGTCTGAGGTTTGAGGAATCGCTTACCTATGTCCTTGGTCTGGATGTCGACCAAGGCAAGGTCGATAAAATTAATTCCGGACGTTCCTAAATTAAACACATAGACACGGACAGGATCCCTTCCGCGCGTGAGTCCGGGAGGCTTGAAGCATCTACCGACTTTTCTAGAGTTGCGGAGGTTGAAGCGGTTCTCATTTGTGTACCTACTCCTCTTGATCAAAACCGCGCATCGGATATCTCGTATGTGCTAAAATCTGGTGCTGCGATTGCGCTGTATTTAAATAGCCAACCATACACAGCAAGAGGCAAAGGAGGGGATCTGTCTCCTGCGGTTCGTCATCCGAAGTTGGTCGTTCTAGAAAGCACGACCTATCCTGGCACCACAGATACTGACCTGCGGGAAGTGCTTGAAGCGGGTTCGGGTCTGAAGGCTGGAGTAGACTTCCACTTGGTCTTCTAGCCAGAGCGCGAGGATCCTGGTTGTAAGGATCACTCGGTCAAAACGATTCCGAAAGTAATGGGTGCTATACTGAGACCTGTCTCAAACGTTGCGTTGAGCTTTACTCGATGGCGCTTGATGCGGTGTATCCCGTCAGCTCATGCCGAGTTGCGGAAGCAACAAAGTTAACCGAGAATATTTTTCGGTCGGTCAATATTGCACTGGTTAACGAGCTCAAGACCGTCTTTCATAAAATGGACATCGACGTGTGGGATGTGATCGACGCGGCTGCGACCAAGCCCTTTGGCTATATGCCGTTTTACCCAGGACCCGACTTAGGCGGACACTGCATCCCTATCGATCCCTTTTATCTTACTTGGAAGGCACGTGAGTATGAGCAACACACCCGCTCTATCGAACTTTAAGGTGAGATCAATACCGCTATGCCCGAATACGTCATCTCGCGAGTAGGGGAGGTGCTCAATGAAGATGCCAAGTCGATCAAAGGTTCCAGAATACTGATACTAGGCATGGCTTACAAGCTAAACGTGGATGACGACCGGGAGTCACCCAGCTATGTATTGACTAAAAAGCTCGAAGTAAAGGGAGCCACCGTCAGCTACAATGTTCCCCACGTGCCGGTGATTAAAGAGACTCGCGAGCATTCTGAATATGCTGGGCGCGAGAGCGTCGAAATTACTGACGACTACGACTGCATCTTGGTTGCCACGCACCACGACGAATATAAGGCCTTCGATTTTTCATCGTTTAAGGCACCGTTAGTGGATACTAGTAATTGCGTGGCAAAACGTCCAGAAAAATACTACAGAGCTTAAAAATATGGTGAAAGCCAGAAGGCTGGAAACGATTCGATTTAATTGTATTCGTGCTTATTATCCGCAAGTTATCGGGCATTGGCATTAAAAAAGGTTTATTCCATTTCAAATTCGACAAGATTATGGGCGACTTGCCTGCACCTTACTTTTTCTGGCGCATAACCGCGAATTTCTGCCAAACGCTTGAGCCTGTTTTCAATCTCCTTGTGCCTCAAGCCTCCTGGGATTTTCTCAAACTTCGAACGTTTTACTCGGCCAGATTCATTTTTAAATTTCTTTTTCTTTAGGTAATTTAGATAATTAATGGCCTCCTTTAGGCGAAATATCGCTCTCCTCGTTAATCCAAACTGAACTGGCTGTTGGGGTGTGACGTGTATCTGCTCTAGTTCGTCGGCAATGGCCTCAGACGCAAGTTTTCCATCTAGGTTAGCAACATATTTCCCAAGTCGATCAATGGCTTTTTGTCTTAGTATTCTAGGGTTTACACTTTGCTCTCTTCTTAGGTTTTGCAGCATTTCCTCAGCGGAACTTACTTGGTCTAAAATTTCGTAAGCAGGAGTATCTGTGGCTCCCGGGACATCGATTACAGAGTGTTGTATGGAGGGGATTCCCATGTAGGCTGCTTGTATCGCAACTGTGGAACCGAACTGGATAGTACCTGTAGATGCAAGTAGCCACGGGCTGATATCGCCCTCGTGACAAACGATGACGTTGTCGTATTCGGAAAGTAGGTCATGCCATCGATCTATACTTTCAGAGGTATGAGGTCGAACGATGATTTTCTCATTGCTATATAATTTCTTTGATAGCTCATCCACTAGTTTTAGGCATTTTTTGAACTCTTGATACTTAAATTTTGATATATCGTATTCTTGAATGTTAAGTTTTTCCCCGATCTTCGCACATTCGTCTAAACTGGATTCAGAGATCGCACCGAAGCTAGAAACCAATAAATAAAAATCACCATGTTGTTTTTTTATTTTTTTGGATTCTATAGAATGAAATTCTAGAAATTCGTCCCGCCAAAGATCAAATCTTGGCCAGCCTGTTGCATGGACATTTATCCCAGCAAGATTTGGTAGTGCTTCCATTTGTGATTTCTGGAAATCTCCAAGCGCAAAAATGTCGCTGTAATCATCAGGTTTCAGATTGCTATACGACCATGTGATTAGGTAATCAAGTTTACTTCGTGGAATGGCGACCCCTAGTTCTTCGTTTAAAAAGACAAATTTCCCTCCTAATTTACCAACGACACGTTTAACATTTTCTGAGCTCCATGAGCTTTTGTGAAAAAAGATACAGCTTTTGATAGGCTTACCAACACGTTTGAGTGCCCGAAAAGAACCAATGTAAACTCTGAATCCTCGTTGAGCAGTTTCGAGAGCGAGCAAGCACTTTGAGTCAAGTTCGCGTGCTGCGATTTCAATACTGAAAAAAATCGTTTTTTTAGGTGTCTTAATATTCATGGTTTTAAGTATACGTTCTCTGTGTCACCTAATGGTTCTTATTCATAATATAATCGAAGGTCGGATTCCCTTATCTTTTAACAGATAAAAAAAGAAGTGCGTGTTCATACAAATTCAGTTCAACGATCAGTATCTAGTGACGCAATGTTCAACGCAGTGACGCACATTTCCAGAGACCCCACTACTTTTTGAGCAACTCGAATGACTCCCACGAAACCGGAGTCGCGTAACTCACATCGACTTTTAAGCGGAGCCCGATAATCTCATCGAAATACTTCGGCGCAATGCCGCATCCTGGTCGCACAGACCTGATATGGTGCGCCTCGATAACTGTGCCCGCCTTCAAATCCTCAACGAAGTAAAGTGAACGCCGAAATTGCACATTGCCGATCTCGCTCGATTTTCTTCCATAATCAACAGAGCCTAAAGCCTCCCAAGCGATCGCCGTATCGCGACATAGTTCTCCGAATTCCTTTGGTTCCAAAGAAAAACTATCATCAGGCCCTCCTCGACTTCTGTCTAAAGTGAAATGCTTTTCGATGATGGATGCACCGACCGAAACCGCAGCAATCGCTGTCGTATTGCCAAGCGTGTGATCCGACAATCCCGAGATACAACCAAAGCGCTCACGCATATCCGCAATGGTCCTCAAATTATACTCGCTGGCAGGTGCCGGATAACCACTCACGCAGAGTAACAACGCAAGTTCCTTACATCCAGCCGAGCGTGCAGTATCAACTGCTTCTTCAATCTCTTGAATGTCAGCCATCCCCGTGGAAATGATCATGGGCTTTCCAGTCGAAGCTGTATACCTAATCAACGGAAGGTCAATTGCTTCAAATGAGGCAATTTTGTAGGCGGGCGCATTCAAGCCCTCCAGCAGGTCGACAGCCGAATGGTCAAATGGAGAGCTAAATATCGTAATTCCACGTTTACACGCATGTGCAAACAACTCCGCATGCCACTCCCATGGAGTGAATGCAGATCCATACAGCTCATAGAGTGTCTGCCCAGCCCAAAGACCTCCTTCAATCACAAACTCCTTGGCATTGCTATCCAAGGTTATGGTATCCGGACTGTAAGTTTGCAACTTGATCGCACTCGCGCCCGCCTCAACCGCAGCATCGATCAGTCGAAATGCATTGTCGATAGAACCGTTGTGGTTCGCCGACATCTCAGCGATTAAATAAGGAGAACAACCATCACCTATTCTGGTTGAGTCGATTATAATTTGCTTTTCTTCCATAACCACTCCAATTTAGATAAGTCAACCGTAGATGTAGAGTCAACTAGTTCGTAAAGATTAGGCAGTCTTGTGAATCAACCAGCAAGGAGCTGGTGACACTGCTCCAAGCCAACTGATGCGATGGCATCGATACAGGAGAGGTGTGATTCAAATTCTTGCCCTTGTTGTGTATACTCAGGATGCATCCAATCTTGGTAGGCCAACTCAATTCCCGACTCAGTGAACATCCCTCTCGCCGCCTCTAGGTAGAAGGCTGAACCCGCATTACTGTAGTAGTAGTCGGCACCCAGCTCCCGACAAATCGAGATCAATAACGACTCGCGCTTGCCTTTCGCTTCTAGCTCAGAAGCGCGTAGAAAGCGAGTTGACGTCAGAGCCAAGGCAGAGGCCGTATTTTGCACAAATCGAATATTTAGGTCCGCAAGTTTCTCTGGAATTGTCGATGCGTCAAAATGCGGACGCAGCAAATCATCCGCTTCCGAGAAAAAAGGCGCCTTACTCAACGCTTGGCGAATAGTCTGATACTGCTTGCGAAATACACCACGTGTGTTGGGTGCCAGCTCAATTTCTTTGATCAATGTATCCAAGGGCGCACTGATCACTGGAACTGGCAACCACTGGACGCGACCATCTGCAGAGCGAATCTTATTTCTGGATTGCCAAGACTGTCGCTCAAACTGAACCGTATCCAAGAAGACAAATACGTCTGCTTGGGCGACCAACTCGAAGTAACCAAGCCAAGGCAGATAAGTAGGTTGTGTGATAACGACCTTCATTCAGCGCTCAACTGGTTGTAGAGATCGACCAAGACTTCGGACGTAAAAAACACACGACCAGAACCGCGGCCTACAATCTTCAGATTTCCAATTATATCCAAAGCACTCTGAGCCATCGTCAGTGAATCTTTGACGAATCCCGAGGTCGGCACCGGAAAGCCATTCGAAATATGGCCCTGCCACGACTGAACAATTGAACTCTTCGGATTCGCGATACCCAACGCACACAACTCATCAAACAGCTGACTGACATCACTGGGAGAATGACTCACAGAAGGAGGTCGCATCTCCTCGATGGTGAAGCGATATCCCTCTTCTTGCACCGCTGACACCTGTTGCTCCATCGCTTGGTAGTTCGTCACTCGAAACGTTTGAAACTTGGGATCGTGACAGGTCAGATACTTGTAAGGTAACGGCGAGGGTTCACTCAAAACCAAATCAGTGATTGCCATTGCACATAAACGCGGCGGTTGAAGACCAGATGGAGCCTCCTGCCCAGTTAGACCGAATATCGGGTAAACTGGGGCGCACCAAACGAGCTGACTACAAGCGACTTGCTCACCATTACTGAGCGAGACCTGAACGACTTCACCATCTTCAAGAGACATACGGTCCACTTTGGTTGAGGGCAACAGGTCCGCCCCACAGGCTTTGAGCTTTTCGACGGTGTCCAGAACCCATTTTCCGACACCACCTTTTTTTGAATAATAATGACGAAGTGCCGCGTTTCCTGGCTTTACCGAGTGAAAACACATTCGCTCATCGTTCCACGCAGATTCCTGTTTCCACTTGAGTGCTTCCGCCGCCTCTCCGACTAATAAGCGCCGCAGACCAACAAGGCTGAGCGCTCGTGAGTTCAACTCCTGAACCCCCTCGCCAAACAAGCGTTCAAGAACCGGTGCGATAATTTCATGAGTGAACGTTGCACCATAGCGCTTCGAAGCACATTCTATAGCAGTGGAATCTGTGTCGAATTCGGCGGGGTCGGTTTGAAAGAAATCACTAAGCCCTTTCTCATACAACTCATGTGTCAGCGCACGTGTATCGATGAACCCAGAGCCGCTGGAAACGCCATTGAAATAGGTTCCATTGGGCAGACTCTTATGCAGGCAATACTCGTCCGGATCAATGTGGTCGAAAAGGAGTTGATCCAACTCAGTAATTCCAGTCTCGGAGACTACATGACTGCCGATATCAAAGGCACCAAACGGCGAACGAATCTCAGAGCGCAGTAAGCCGCCAAATGAAGCAGCCGACTCGACCAAAATTGGGCGCAAGCCTTGCTTGCAAAGCATGAGTCCGGCGGAAAGCCCGGCAATTCCACCACCTACGATAACTGGACGCTTGTCATTCATAGTCACAGGAATCACGACCAATCAGCCATGGCTTTGAGGTGCATCGACCTCCCTAACCGTGCGGTAGACATAGGTCGCAAACTCGAAAGGGAATCCACCAGGCTTGGTAACATAGTCATGGCGCAAAGAAACCGCGGGGCTCAGGGCCGTTTTACAAAAACCAAAGACCTGCTCGGGTTGCACATAGAACAAGCCATCATCGGTATATTCCACGTAAGTCGATAGGTTGTTAAACGCGAGTGCACGGTCACACGATGCAAACAAGGCCTTGAGTGACTCCTGCATCCACGACCAATTATCCGCGATTAAAATATTAAAGGTTCCCGAAATAAAGATGTAATCAAAGTGACCAACAACGCCGTCGCTTAGGATATCACGGACTTCGAAGTGGGCTTCCGGATGATTTTCCCTCGCGATCTCTACCATCGCCTCAGAGATATCATAACCGGTAAACTCGCCAGCGTAGCCGTAATCGCGTTTCAAAACCGTCAGCAGGTGTCCGGTCCCGCAACCAAAGTCAAGAATACGCGCATTCCGAACATCCCCGACTTCCAAGAGACGGTGCACCCGCACCTCTTGGCTCGCTTGATCCGTATACTGGGATGCCTGCGGACTATCGCCAAACTCTTCGCAGCGGCTGGTATACATACCTGCCATTTTCTCAAAATCTGCCCGGTGTTTTGTGCTCATATATGTCTTTGATTAGGGTCGAACGGTCGCAATATCGTGTCCTCATCTCCAGCTCCAACAATTGAGTGCCTGCTCTTCGAGGGCAAGGCAACACTAGAAAGAGAATTAAAATAAGAAGAGAATGCTTGGATAGGCAACTCATCAGTCGACGCATATGCAGGACCAAGATCTCCGATTAAACCGAGCCGAACGAAAGCGTCAGTATCCGCCTGTTGGCTAGCGGTTTGAGCAAACGAAGCGACCGAAACCCCTGAGAACAGGCACTCGTATTTAGTCAGGCCTCCACCGCAGATACAGGCATCAGCCCAAACAAATGCCTCCTTTAAATCAGTCGTCGGTTGAATGATCTCATATTCGACGAACGACTGGAGCTTCTGCTCAAGCTTCGCAGCGTCCACACCATTGGCCAACAACACACGTAGCTTTGCATTCGGCACGCAAGTCGCCAATGTGTCTACTAACCGATGCGTCACCTGGCAAAAATCAGTCCCTCCGCAGATGAGCAGCCACCGGTCAACCACATCAGAGAGTCTCGGTAGTCGCGTGGCCAAACGCTCCTCCCGCGCCTCTCTTAGCCAAGCTCGAGCCGGATAAAACTGTGGCCCTAAAAACGTCTCGACGCTCGCGGGGTAGACGCGTGCATCTGCAGCAACCGTAAAGTTGACGACTGCATCGCAGATATACTCAGGCCGATCACCAAAATCATCCAATAGCACAATTCGTTGGTCTGCAAAGCGCTCTCTAATGGACGAAAGATCTTTCGTTGAGAGCGTGTAGCTATCCATCAACAGACCTCGCTCTGGAACTTCGGAACAGCTATGGAAGCACTCGTCGATCGAGCCCCGAGCGACTTCGCCAAGGTTTTCCAATGGCATGTCGATGGCACGAATCATCGATTCGGCAAAAAGAGTATAGTGCCCCAAGAATTGAACTGACTGGCCATTTTGAACCAAGGCCTCTGCATAGCCTAAGCAGCGCGCGAGATGCCCGAGCCCTGTCTCTCGGGTGGCATCACAGTAGGCAAGCCAATCTATCTGAGGTGATACACTCACGAATTCATAACAGGATAAACGCGTTCGGCCAATTCCCAGTCAGACGGATCATCGATATCAACACAGAAACGACTCGCTAACTCGAATGATGCAGTATGCGGACCAAAGAAATCTGACGGAGGGCTCGCCCAACTAGACTTCAACCCCCAATAAAACTGACCTGCATCGTAATATGACTCCACACAGTCCTGGGACCGAGTGGCATACTTCGATGGATCAAGCATCTGTGTCTGCCCACTCGTATTCCGAGTAAACGCACGCTCAATCGGAGCTGGAAACCGCTGGCCGGGAAGGGTAAATAAAGTTCCTGGGGTATCCAATAATACTTTCCCTTTGAGCAAATCAGAAACGGAGAAAAACAAGGCGGTCGCCAAAATAAAACAAACCTCATTTTCATAGTCAGGTAAACGCGCTGCCTCGTAGCGCATTACATCGCTCAATGTCGTATGGTCGTCCGCCAAACTGGCTGGACGTAACTCGACCTCGGCCCCATACGTCTCCGCAACACGTGCGATCTCTGCATCATCGGTGCTCACGATCACCCGCGAAAAAAGCTCTGACGCCCGTGCCTTCTGGATCGGATAAGCAATCATAGGGCGCCCACAAAATCCCCGAATATTCTTCCCAGGAATACGCTTACTGCCTCCCCTTGCAGGTATAATAGCAACCGAATTTGATCCACTCATGCAGTCAAAGCCCTAATTGTTGCGATAATATGGGTGACATCCTCGTCACTCATGTTGGGAAATAAAGGTAGGCTAAGCGCTTTCGCGTAGAAAAGCTCGGCGTTTGGGCATTTCCCAGCGGCGTAACCAAAAGTATTGCGGTAATACGGTTGCAGGTGCACAGGGATGTAAAGCACTTGAGACCCGATACCATTTTGTCGGAGATGCAGCATGGTGTCTGTTCGAGTACGCCCGACTACAGAAAAGTCGATTTGAACCGTATATAGATGCCAAGAGATGTGAGCGGCATTATCAGCGTGCAGAACTTGTGGGGTTTGTAGCCAAGGCAAGTCGGCGAACGCAGTGTTATACTGTGCAACGATCTCACGGCGGCGCTCGATGAAACGGGGTAGTTTTTTGAGCTGACTTAAGCCAAGAGCGCATTGTAGATCGGTAATACGGTAGTTGTAGCCGAGGTTCTGCATTTCGTAATACCAACTGCCTTGCTCTTGCAGAGAGTCTGCGTCTCCGCCCAGGCTAGTAAATTCGTCGGCCTCGCGGGTGATGCCATGGCTGCGGAAAAGACGCGCGAGTCGTGCGTATTCGTCGTTATCAGTGACGAGGATGCCGCCTTCGCCCGTGGTCATTGTTTTCACAGGGTGGAAGCTGAAAGTCGTCATATCAGCCCAAGGATGCCCACCGATTTTGTAGTCTTCGCCTTCGTAGGTAAACCCGCCGCCTATGCCATGGCAGCCGTCTTCGATGATGACTGCGCCATGGGCACGAACCACTTCAGCGATGGCTGGCATGTCGGACGATTGGCCCGCGTAGGCGACCGCGATGACGGCTTTGGTGTCGTCCTGCCAGTCGTCGGCGAGTGCTTTAGGGCAAAGGTTATAGGTGGCTGGATCGATATCGCAGAAGTCCGAGGTGGCCCCGACGAAGGCGGCGCAGTTTGCCGATGAGACGAAAGTGTTTGGGCTTGTCACGACGCGATCGCCTTGGCCGATCTTGGCTACCAGCATGGCTAGGTGCAGTGCGGCTGTCGCGTTGCAAACGGCGATGGCGTGTTTGGCGCCGACTTCGGCTGCAAATGCCTGTTCAAAGGCGTCTATTTGTGGGCCGCATGTTAAGTAATCCGACTTTAAAGCTTCGCAGACGGCTGCGATATCGTCGTCGTCGATGGTTTGCTTTCCATAGGGAATCATCCGATCAAAAACGCTTACTTAAAGTGTTAAGCCCAACTTATCAGTCATCAAGCTACGTATATCTTCGACTGACAAGAAGTCTTCGTTGGTGCCACTGTTGTAGCAGAACCCCGGCTCTACTTTCTTAGAGCCAGTCTTTTCGCAGTAGTCCTCAATGGTGTAGGCTCCACCTGCTGGGAGGATTGCGAAATAATCGCCATGGTCGACGGTATTATAACTATCGCCGGTGGTAATCATTTCTTCGTGAATTTTTTCACCAGGGCGCACACCAGTCACAGGATGCTCGCACTCGGGCCCGATGGCTTCGGCCACATCGGTGATGCGATAAGAAGGAATTTTCGGCACTAGCACTTCGCCGCCCCATGCATTTTCGATGCTCCACATTACCATATCAACACCTTCTTGCAGGCTGATGTTGAAGCGTGTCATTTCCGGATCGGTGATCGGAAGCACGCCGCTATCACGCTTGTTTATGAAGAAGGGGATGACGGAGCCACGGCTGCCCATTACGTTGCCATAGCGGACGACGCTAAGGCGCAGGTCGCGATTACCTTTAATGTTGTTGGCCGCGACGAATAGTTTATCTGAGCAAAGCTTAGTTGCGCCGTAGAGATTAATCGGGGCTGCGGCCTTGTCGGTTGATAGGGTGACGACGCGTTTTACATCGCTAGCGAGGCAAGCCTCGATAACATTTTGCGCACCTATAACGTTGGTCAAAATGCACTCGAAGGGATTGTATTCCGCCGTTGGCACTTGTTTAAGTGCGGCTGCATGAACCACGATTTCGATATCTTCCATCGCACGCTTGAGGCGTGGTTCGTCGCGAATGTCTCCGATGAAAAAACGAATGGCGGGGTATTCCGAACTAGGGAATTCCTGTGCCATTTCAAATTGTTTCAATTCGTCGCGCGAATAGATCACAAGGCGTTTTACATCGGGATACAGAGTGAAAACACTACGTACGAATGCTTTGCCGAAAGAACCGGTGCCACCGGTTAGTAAGATATTTTTTCCTGATAACATATGCTTAAATGGCTTGATGCTGCGAAGGAAACAGCATGTTGGTAAGGATACAGCATCAAGCAAGCCTCATCTGTGACAGTTAAAGCAGCTTATGAGTGGGCGGTGAAAAATAAGCAGGTTCCTTTTTCTTGATCGTCAGATTTGGCGAACTCCCGAAAACAAGTGAGCAGGACGGGATGTCGGTATCTTTGACGTAAGTGTTTGAAGAGAGCGTGACGTTATCGCCGATCGTGCTGTTGCCTATTAATTTGGCACCTGAAAGTAGTTTTACGTTTCGCCCTATTTTTGGGTAGATTCCCTTGTTGTTACCTACTGTGCAATTTTGTGCGCAAGAGAAATAATCTCCGTATGTTGCTCGCCCTAGGACGGTTCCAACTGGATGATCCATGAAGAAGATTTTGGGTAAATCGACTTCATAAAACAAATCGACTGCATTTAATGCCTTGTTCAGGTAATATACCCGATCTGCAAGTGTGCGATGCTCCGGATTATTTTCAAATATAGTATGTGAAAGGTAATAGAGGAATATGCTGTATTGTCCTGAGTGGAAGGGGTTGAAGTAAGGCTGGCCGTCTTTCTCGTAGTATTTATTAGGTGTATGTATAAAGCAGTGCTCTATCTTGGATAAGGTCGGATCGATTGATGCTCCCAAATGATCTGTTTCCGCTCCTTCCCGGAGTATGAACAGATGGTTGAGTTGCCTCCTGATGAGCGCTGTAAGTTCCTCTCGAGTGATTTCGATTTTCATGATCTCGCTGAATTATATGAGGCGTTTATTTGGTAGCGCTTTTTGGAGGTGACTAGATGTGAGCTCCTGGTGGGCAGCCGAGCAGAAGAGGGCGCCAATTTCCTTCGCTTGTTTATTCGTGCAAGTGTGAATTAGGGCGAATCTTTTGCAAGCCTCGCTTTACTAGACCCACAGCTGAGTCAGCGCTGTGAGATTACTCTGATTGAGCCGAAAATCGGCTGATTCCCTTTTTCGGAACCCGAGGACCAGCTTCGAGCAACTCCTCTACCATCTGCCTCGCACTGAAGGCATTGGTGATATGATAATCTAGGGAATTATTGTCCACGTATGACATCAAGATAGTGTCATTAGCTGACAATAGCTTAAGGAGTTTTAGATAGCAGACTTCTGAACCATGAAGCCCGTCTGTTGTTTCATAGTCATTGGCACCTAATAATCGTATATCGGTGTAATCTTCGACGCGCATCCCGTTTGCCTCGAAGACTGGTTTCAACTGGTTGTGGAGATCAAATACATGAGGGTAGTTCTCAGAGTCTTGTTTCAAGCGATCATACACTTTGCTCGCGTATGGCGGCAGAAATCCGACGACATGGATATTCATCTCGTGGCAGTTCTTTAGGAAGTCGGCAATCATGAGGACTGCGTCTAGATTAACTTCCTCCGTCGGGGCGAATCTCCCCTTACCTTTAGCGATTCGGCGGAGAGTTCCTTTGAACTCATACTCGTCCGTCCGATCTTCTCTTAGTAGAAGTCGCCCGTAGCAGTAACTTCCGTCTGCCCGGTAGCCTTCATTTTCCAGACGGGCATTTCTGCCGATGAAGTTTGTTGTTTCTGGGAGGCTTGTGCCGGTAACGATCTCTCCGTCCGACCAAGCTTCCCAGAAAGCCTTTGTTCCTTTTGTTAACCTGGTTCCGTAGCTCGAATCTTTAGATTGGTATGTCCTCGGTTTTTTTAGCAGATCCTCATTATCTACACTGAACATGTCCTGATCTAACCCCAGAATGATAACTTTTGGTTTTTCACCAGGATAGGACGAAAGAAACGCTTCAAGGTCTTGTACCTTTCCAACCGAACGCCCGCAATTGTAGAAGGATTCGGGTTTAGAAAAACAAAAGTCCCTGAATTGTAATACTCGAGAAGTTCCCAGTGCGATTACTTCGGGCTGACGATTTTGCAGGATAGCATGCTTAACTAGATGCATGGGGTCGGTGTAGCCCAGTCCTATCAATGCGCCATCATGTTGATTCTGGCTAGCCATCACTTCAGTCGACTCCAACTCACGATGCGTTTCCAAGTGAATCACTGCCGGGGTGAAAATCACCCATAGCGGTATGGAAAATAGACCGCACTTAATTAAAAATCGTTTCATCGGAGTATTCTAGAATTGAAAATAAATGAAGTCCTGCTGCTCGCCGCCATATTGGAAGATGATAAAAATAATCACGTAATAAATGGCAAACCTGACTGGTGCCCATTTGACCTTACTCAGGTTAAGTCCGTGTTGGTGTTCTCTTTGCGTCCATTCGACGACAAGTAAAACTATAATCATGATCAGAGGCTCGAAGGCCTCGTGGGCAATATATGAGCCAAAGGTCGGCCATCCCAGATAGAGCGTGGTGACTGCCCGCCATAAATAGTCGAGCGCAGCAGAGAGTGAATCTGCCCGAAAGAAAACCCAAGCGATGCATACCATTGAGAACGTGCAGAGGATTTGGAACAATTCGCGAACGGTCGGTAGGCGTCTGCCTTGTGCGATGGCTAAGATATGAGTGCGATGTTTTTTAACGATCAGAAGGGGCAAGAAAAAGAGCGCATGTAGGGCACCCCAAGCGATAAATGTCCAGTTAGCGCCATGCCAGAAGCCGCTGACGAGAAAGATGATCGCTACATTGCGATAGACTGTCCACGGATTGCCTCGGCTCCCTCCCAGCGGGATATAGAGATAGTCTTTGAACCACGAGGATAGGGAGATGTTCCAGCGCCTCCAAAACTCTGCGATATCGCGTGAGAAATACGGGTAAGCGAAGTTACGCATAATATTGAAGCCAAATAAACGCGCTGTGCCGATGGCGATATCAGAATACCCAGAAAAATCGCCATAGATTTGAAAGGCAAAGAGTATGGCTCCCAGTGCTAATATTGAGCCTGGGTAGCTCTCTGGGGTGTCAAAAATTTGGTTTACCAACACCGCACAGTTATCTGCGATGACCATCTTCTTAAATAAGCCCCAAAGGATTTGCCGTAGACCATCGCTCGCATGCTTGTAGCTAAATGCCCGGGGCTTCATGAACTGCGGCACCAGATGGATGGCTCTCTCAATCGGGCCTGCAACCAACTGCGGGAAAAAGCTTACATACGCGAAAAAAGCTACCGGGTCGTGGACGGGCTCCATTTTTTTACGATACACATCAATCGAGTAGCTGAGCGTCTGGAATGTATAAAAGCTGATCCCGACAGGAAGCACCCAGGAAAGTGTGGTGACATCGAGTTGCTGGCCGAAAAGCGTGACCGCTTCGCTTAGGCTTTCTACGAAAAAGTTGTAGTATTTAAAAATGCCCAGCAGACCGAGGTTGGCGAATAGACTGATGCCTAATAGTGACTTCTTTGCGGTTACCTTATTATCGGCAACCTTTCCTAAGCCAAGTCCCACTAGATAATCCACCAGTGAGCTTACAAAGATGAGAATTAGAAACCTCCAATCCCACCAGCCATAGAAGACGTAGCTCGCCAGGACTAGAAATCCATTCTGCGCCTTCCGCATTCGCCCTAGAATCAGCCAATAGATAAGAAACACCAAAGGCAGGAATATCGCGAATTCCAGTGAATTAAATATCATGCTCTACGCTGGGCGTTTTTTGAGAAGACGTTTTTTCGAGGCGACGAGGTGAGTGATCCTTTGGCAAACTTTGTCCCAGAGTTGCGGATCAGTGTCTGCGCTAGAGTAATTTTCGATAAAAAGTTGCTTTTCCTCCTCCGTCAATTCGAGGTGTGTGGCGGAGTAGAAGAGGGCGCCAATCTCTTTGACCTGCTTGGCTGCGGGAATCTTCGTATATTGGCGCATGCGGTGCAGGTCGATAAGGTGGAGGTCGAGTGGGTCGCCTGCCTCGAATTGGCTCCAATCGCGGTCTTTCACCATGAAGTGGCAGAGGTAAAAGTCCGCGTGCACGCAACCCGGCTCGTGGAAGCGGTTGGCTACTTTCGCCACGGCCATGATGAGCTCGCGACGGATCAATGCAGTCTGCGCCTCTGAGAGCATTTCGAATTTTTCGTGAATCATCGAGAGTTTGACCATGCCTTGCAACTCGCGGGTCATTAGGAAGGACTGGATCTCAGCAGGGTTGGCGCCACGCTGGCCGAAGGCGACTGGCGAGAGGGTCGAGATGCCGAGTGCTTCCAGTGTTTGGATGCTCTCCCACTCGGTGCGGGCGCCGAGAGTGGGGCGCTTGAGCGAACTGAGGTTTTTGAAGATTTCGCCCCAGCCCACGCCTTTGTGCTTCTTCAGGAAGTACGCTGCGCCGTCAATTTCGACGCGGATCGTTTGGCGACGGTCAATGAAGCGTTTATTGTCGCCCTCCAAATCCATGATCTTGGAAAAAATATCCGGGTTGTCGGCGAAGGCGTCATTTAGCGCGGGGTCTAGGTAGCACAGGTCTTTACGATTGGTCGGGGGCGTGACCGTTGGTTTATTCAGGTGCGTTGCATAGAGCTCTTCGTAGCGGCTGACGGCTTCGTCCCAAGAGTATTGGATTGCGAGCTCACGGCAGGCTTGGCGGATTTCTGAGTAGTTGGTCTTTTGGAAAAGTATTTCTGCGGCGTCGGCCATGGCGTTACAGTCATCCGCCGAGGCCACGACTGTGCCTTCGAGGTCGGATTCGATCAGTTCGCCAGCGCCGTTGCTGCGTGTGGTGATGACGGGCACACCGGTGGCGAGGCTCTCCAAGATGGTATTCGCAAAAGGATCTTCACGGGTAGGTAGTATGAAAATATCCGCCGCGCCGTAGAAGCGCTCGGAAT
>MDSV01184656.1_pt1 | contig 20520 bp, 17 predicted proteins | sample 810851 | NCBI WGS metagenome assembly MDSV01 (sample SAMN05326640, study PRJNA326480) | marine metagenome | isolation source: seawater | place: Atlantic Ocean: North East | collected 2012 | reverse complement strand
TTTACAAGCACCATTTATTGAATGGGATTGGAAATTTAAGATGGCAGTAATATTTGCCACATCATCAATTTGGTGGTGGGGATTCGGTTTACTAATGTTCAAGTGGACACCAGAACCCGAAATACCTTCTAAGATGGAATGGAAAGGAATCAAAGATGCTACAAAAGTAGCATATTCTCAAGTTTTTACAACTTTCAAGGAGATAAAACGCTTCAAGGTTCTAGCATACTTCCTATTAGCATATTTGCTGTTTTATGATGGCGTAAACACCATTGCAAGTATGGCTAGTGCTTTTGGCGAATCAGTGTTAAGACTTAATCAAAGTATGAATGTAATGCTTCTTCTTACGGTTAATATTGTTGCAATTCCTATGACTATCGTCTTTGGTAAGTTAGCAGATATCAAAGGTACGAAATTTGCATTAATGTTAGCGTTGTTAATCTATTGTTTTGTAGCTGTTGTCGCTGCTGGTTTTGCACCGTTAGAACTTGAGGGAGAAGAAGATGCTGAACGTTATGACTTTACATTCGAATGGAATAATGATTCACAAGAATATGAATTGAAAACTCTATATGACAGAGGATACGAAAGTTGGGTCGGTGAAACTGCCGCTGGTGATTCAGAGTTTAGAGATAATTTCCAGCAATATTTCCCAGCAAATTCTACTGATTATGACAAAGATAGTTCTGGTTCAAGTACTATTGGTGGAGGGTTACTAGTTTGTCTAATAATCTTGGTCTTTGTTGCCTTAATAGGAAGTAGCATAATGTTTATCCAAAATAAAGACCTTGGTAAAATTGGTGTCTTAGCGATGATTTTCATCGTAGTAGTTGGCATACTTGGGGCTTCATTGCTTGCAGGTCAAGACGATGCAGAGGAAAAGGAAACACACAGTATAGGCGAAAATGATGCATCGGCAATTGTGGCAAATTTCGGTAATGCCAGTGATCACAGATTCTCTATCATCTTTGTTGGTGGCCCTGAGGGTAGTGATATAGCCGGGAAAGATGAAATTGGCGACAGACACCCTACTATTGTAGACCAAGGTGGTCCTGTTGATGGTTGGGCTGAGTTAATGCGTGACAAAGTTTGGGAACCACTTGGTTTGGGTGTTGCCTTGCAATGGATTATTCTTGGTATGTTTGTTGGAGTTGCTATGGGTTCAGCCGGAGCTCAAGCACGTTCGATGTTTTCTCAATTAGTACCAGAAACCAGAACCTCTGAGTTCTTTGGATTCTTTGGTTTCTTAGGCAAGTCAGCAGCTATGATAGGAACATTCTTGTATGGTATTGCAAGTACAACTTTTGACAGCAGAGTGGCAATTTTAACTATAACCTTGGTGATTTTGGCAGGAACTTATCTTACCAGCAAAGTAGATCTTGAAGAGGGTATAAGAGTTGCTGAAGAAGAAGATGCCAGAAACCGTGGAATCGAAAATTTACAGTAACAGGTGTTTTTGATGAAGTATTTTGCGTTAGCTCAGACCGTTGGTTCAGTTTTGTTGTTATTTTATACTATGCTTTTATGGGGGCTTCCAATTGCTCCTGCATTGGCTCTTTTCGACATAATCACAACAGAACTTTTGAGTGATAGCAAGGTAATCAATTACGTTATTTATGGAATTACGATCGGAATTTGTTTTATGTTCTATATTTTAGGACTTTTATTTATGTCTGGTATGACTCAGCGGATATTACATGTTCGATTTACTGGTGACAAGGTGGTTGCTAATTTGGAATCTTGGACTACCATTAGATGGGCAATTTGCGCTCACTTACATCGATGCACACATCCGGTTCTTGTCCATACAATCCCCTCGCCGATTTGCAATGCATATTACCGTCTTGCTGGTGCTAAAATTGGTAGAGGAGTTCAAATTAATAGTATCAATGTTAACGATCCATCAACAATTACTATCGAAGATAAAGTAGTCATCGGTGGCAGGTCGGTAATTAACGGACACTTGGTAGAAAAAGGTCAACTTGTACTTGCTAGAGTTATCTTGGAGAAGGGTTGCTTAATCGGTTCAGGAACTACTATTCAGCCTGGAGTGAAAATAGGTGCTGGTGCTGTAATTGCAACAAATGGTTTGGTTGGTAAATGGAAGAATATTCCTGCTGGAGAGGTTTGGGCAGGATTGCCGGCAAAAAAAATCAATGGCTCATCCAATAGGCAAAAATAATTAGACAATTATTTTGCCGTATATAGCGCAATAGTATTCAAGTGTACGCGCACACACCGTAATGTGCGGAGGCACGATAGGGGTTATTACTGATGGGAGTTCAAAAGTCAGCATATAGGCAACCAGTGACTCCTGAAGGTCTCAAAGCGATTGAAGAAGGCAAGCTGACTTGGCTAGATGATGAGATGTATAACAACCTCAATACGGGTGTTCTTGAGCAATATTTGGAGGAGAAAAACCTTGAAGAATCTTTTGAAGTCTCTCATTGGAGTACTCCTAAAGTAATGTATGGTATTGCGATTGGAGCAGTATTTTCTGGAGTTACAGCATATATTGGTTTGAAATTAGGTCTAGCAATTTCTGCAGCATGGTATATTGCATATCTTCTCGGCATGGCGTTAAAGTGGTCTCCATCTGAAGTTAATATTGCAACATCAGCAACAACAGGCGCAACACATGCATCCACGGGATTTATCTTCACTTTCCCTGCAATTTTCTTATTGGCATCCGACGCTAGATATTCTTTGGCGGATGGACCCCTGATTTCCCTCGGCTCTGGCGACGCTTTTAATTTGGCTTTTATCGGAATCGTTGCAAGTATGTTTGCTGGTTTTCTTGGCGTGATGTATTTCATAATTTTTAGACGTGTTTGGCTTGTCGAGGATCCACTACCTCTGCCTGGTTTTGAGGCCACTCTTAAGATGCTTGATATTGCATCTGATGTAAATACAGGAGCGGTTGAACATGCAAGAGAATCACTCAAGACAATAGGAATATGGACCGGAATTACCATGATTGGATTATTTTTGGTTGAATATCCATTGATTTGGTTAGAAGATAAGAAGCTGGCTTTATTTGATTGGATTGCCCAAACACTTCACATAGGTGATATTGGTCTTGCTAGTTTTTACTCAAAAGGTACCATTCATCAGCCATCGGGTACCGATGGTGGAGTCTCTCTGAGTTATACACAATGGAGCCCTGATACAGCATGGAACCCTTTTGCCTACACATACATTGGCGTTTATCTTACACCTTCCATGTTTGCCATCGGTTGGTTTATGAAAACTAGAGTTGCGTTTTTGGTTAATTTGGGTACAATAGTGGGATGGTTTTTCTTAGTCCCTCTCGTTGTTTGGTTTAATTTCCCGATTTATGATGCTATGACCCAATCTAATGTTCCAATTCAAGAATATGCTGGTGAATCTGGTGCAGCACTACAAATGCTGGCTTTTGGTAAATCAGTTAGAACAATTGCTATTGGAGCAATAGTTGGCGGCGGTATGTTTGGACTAGCCAAAATGTACAAAACGTTCTTGAACATTTTTAGTGACATTGGTGGCGCTCTAAAAGGAGAAGGCAGCCAAGAATATATGGAAGGCAAAGGTTGGTATGAATGGCCTCTTAAGCACATCCCGATTTTCATGATTCTAACATTTTTCTCAATGATATTAATCTTCACACTGGGCGGATTTTCTATCCTTGCCTCGCTTATCTTTGCTACAGTTTTAATCGCGACCACATTCCTTCTAGGTGCAATCGCCGTTAGAGTAATGGGTGAAACAGGAATTGAACCGGTTTCAGGAACTTCTTTTATTGTTTTATTAATGCTTCTTGGAGTATTCTTGAATGCTCAAGATTTACTACAATTAAATACTCAAGATGCAGTACTATTGGGTCTTGTTGGGACAACAGTATTTGGTTCAGCGATTTCAATGTCTGGAACAGTTATTGGCGATTACAAAAATAGTTTGTATATTGGTAATCGTCCTTATCACATCTCTAAGGGTAACATTATGGGAGTGGTTCCAGGAGCTATTATCGGTGCTGGTGTTGCAATTTTCCTTTCAATTCAATTGGCTGATGGAAATATCGAACTATTAGCACCACAGGCAAATGCATTTGCTACATTCTCAGTAATATTTGCTGAAAAAGAGGGGGATTTGATACTTCTAGCTCTCGGTTTCCTGTTAGGAATGTTTGTTGAATGGGCAACAGGAATGGGTACATCTTTCGGTCTTGGTATGTATTTGACTGTGCCATACACACTGCCAATGTTAATTGGCGGTTATGCTAGAGATAAGTGGGAAGAAAAGAAGTTAGAACCTAGAATTGAGAAGATCAAAGAAGAGCTAGGTTCCAATGAAGCAGAAAAGCAACGTGCTTTGATTCTGCTCAGCACCTTTATGGTAGCAGCTGGATTACTCACTGGCGAAGCATTTTTCGGTACTGAATCAAGTATTCTATCATTTATTGATTCTTTATGGACGCCTAATGCAGACAATCCATTTGGTGAATTCTTTGGCATTCAATTCTTTGGCGATTCTACTCAGTGGTACATTGTTAGAATGATTGGATTTATTGGACTTAACGTCTCAATTGGTTACCTGATTTACTGGCTATTTAAGCGAGCCGGAGTTATTGGTGGGAAATCAGATTCTGCTCCATTAGAGGCTGAGACTGCTTGAGAGTGATTTGATGTCACAAGTTCCCAGCACCCCCAAATGGGTGTGGATGCTTTTAATTGCTGCAGTTTTTGGTGTTTCAAGTGCAGGAGCACTATTTCAACAAGTGGACGATGTTCCACCTCTATTGCGTGCTTCTTGGAGACTTCAGTTAACATCTCTTGTTCTTGCTCCATTAGCATTCATGCAATGGAAAACACATGGTGCTGAGATAAAACATAGAATGTTGCAGAGAGATACAATAATGTGGTTATTTGGCGGTGGTTTATTCCTTGCGTTACATTTTGGTTCATGGGTTGCAAGTCTAGATGAAACCTCTCTTACTCATTCATTACTTTTTGTTACAGCACATCCATTGATTATTGTTTTTGGAATGGCGTTAATTGCGCGTTTATTTCGTAAATATCGTAAACCTACTAGATTTGAGATTATTGGTGCTTGTATTGGATTTGTTGGTGCTGCATTGGCTCTAATTGATATCGGAGATCAACAGGGTGGAAGGACAGTTACAGTTTGGGGAGATTTCTTAGCATTTTTAGGAGCATTATTTGTTGTAGGATATATTGTTAGTGGTAGAATTCTACGTAAGTGGATGCCGATTTTTATCTACGCATTTCCAGTCACATTATTGGGGGCTGTATTATTGATTCCAGCCTCAATGTTATTAGAAAATAATTTTACAGATTTTGGGATATTTGGTTGGATTGAGGCAGACTACATCTATTGGTTTCTTGCTCTAGCACTTATAGCAGGATTACTTGGGCATACTGGATTGAATACATGCTTAAGATATATGCCGCCTTTGGTTGTTTCCACCAGTGTTACTATGGAACCAATAATTGGTTCAATAATTGGTTATCTTTGGTTTAGTTCAGGATTGCCAGGATTTTGGACTTGGATTGGCGGTCCAATCTTAATTTCAGGCATAGTTTTGGTAATTATTGGAACTCCACAGGATGATACGAACAATGAAACCAATGAAGTTTTCCAAGAGGTTTGAGGGGAGTAATGATGAGCGGTAATGATAAAGGTTGGTTATTACTTACTAACGATGATGGGATACAAGCTATTGGTATGCAATTACTTGTAGAGCAATTGAATAAACGAGGTCACAAAGTAGTGGTTTTTGCCCCAAGTGCTAATCAATCTGCAACTGGGATGAAAATAAATTTAATGAAACCAATTACTTGGAGATTTCGCGACGATTTGAAATCAATTTGGAATGTTAATGGTGAAAATTTACAGTTAATCGAATTAGATGGTACTCCTTGCGATACAATGATAGTTGCACTTGATAAAGGCTTGAATCACATTTTGCCAGACATAACTCCACAGTTGGTGATATCTGGTGTTAATTTGGGTCCCAATATGTCTCAAGATTCCTATCATAGCGGGACGATGGGTGCAGCTAGAGAAGCCGGCTTATATGGGATGCCGGCGATAGCATCTTCCTTGACTTCATTTGAAGAAATTGGCATGGATAGGGCAGTTGAGGCGACGGTTGAAGTAATAGAACAGGCTTTGAAAATTCTGCCAAAAACTCCGACTAACTTGCGAAGACCAAGCATTGACATCTCTGCTTCTCATGTTAGTAGATGGCCAAACTATGGGGACGAACCTAATTGGAGTGAAGATCCAGAAGAAGCACTACGTACTGCTTTTAGGCATGGGGAATTAATGCTTAACATCAATACTCCGCCAACTTGGAATGGAGATTTCCAAACCACACGTTTGGGGATGAGATGGTATCGTGATGCAATATCATTTTCATCAACAAAAGATAATGAAAATACTGCAACTTTTACTATTGGTGCGGCAAGTATTGACCACACTCCCGTTCATCGAAGTGATTGTGATGCTGTAATGGCTGAAAAATCTAGTATTTCTTGCTTGCCAACATGGCCACAAACTCATCCGCTTGCAATTGATGATAGATTGCTAACGTGGAGTTTGGAATCTGGTGAGGATAATTATCCTATATGGTTGCACCCAAAATAATTATTCAGAGGTTCAAATCAAATCCTTCATCCAACAAGAAATGACATATTCCAATGGCCATATGTCCTTGTAACCATAGGTCTCCAAGGGACCTCATTTTGATTTTCTCCGAAAATTTATGTTGTAGTGGTTTGTCATCACTGAGGATAAATGATATGTCAATATTATTTGGTTTTAGCTTTACAGATTCTTTGACATTAGGGTCATTTTTCCAAAGACGTTCTGCATTTGCATCTAAAGCAATAATTGTGGAACCATGCCATTCTTTAATCGAATCGTCAAGTTCACCACCACAATCCCAAATACCGGGAGAACGTTCAATCCAATGACCAATAGCAGGTACAGGTTCACGTAAAATTTTGGCCAGTTGTCCCGCAACTGAACGTTCTTCTGCGTGAATCCCTCGAACTTCATTGCCAATTATTTTGATTCTTCTTTGCGGGCCAGGTGGTCCATATAAGTGTAATATTATTTCAGTATCTCTTCTAAATCCATGGCTTGTCATTAATGATGCCATCAATGCTCTTATCAAGACATCCATTCTTCCTGCTGCTCCTGCTAAATCATTTAGCGGTAGTTTGCCAAAGGATAATGCTCTATGGCCAACAATGGCAAATCTACGCACGAAATCACCTATTTTCTCTATCGATTATGGTTCTAATAGCCTGACACACATCGGAGATTGTTTGAAGTGTAAAGTCAGCACCAGTTTGATCTACCAAATATGCTCGAGGTTTACTTTGATTGTTGATGTCTTCTAAGCGATTGGCTATTACAGCAGTCATTTCTGAATGTTCTAGTTGAGCAACAGCTCTTCTAACTAATTCTTTTTGTTTAATGCCAGTTTCTAGTTTAAATCCTATTCTAACAGCATTTTTACACTTATCTTTCAATTCCAATATGTGCTTTGGACTTTCAATCAAATTAACCTCTAACGGCCCTTGCTGACTTGCCAATTTCCCTTCTGCAGAGTCTTTGACAACATAGTCTAAAACTGCGGCTGTGTGTATCCATGCATCGATTTTATCATTGCTTAGAGCAAATAATTCAGCAAGCATTGAATCTGGAGTTTTGGCATCGATTATTAATGGAAGCCAAGCAAATGTAGGCACTGAAGTAATACCTTTTACACAGGTGACATCATGACCATGCCGATAAAGGTCATCAGCTATTTTTAGACCAGTATTTCCACTACTTGTATTCTGTACAAAGCGTATGTCATCAATTGCTGAACGAGTAGCACCAAGAGTTATTACTATTGATTTACGGTTTTTCAAATTACTATTAATTAAATGGGCAAATCTAGCCACTATTTCATCATGAGGTGGGGTTTTTCTTTTTCCTTCATCCTCATCTCCCCAATGGATATGAATTCCATGTTCTTTTACCTCATCAACTAAGTCTTGAGTTACTGGGTCATCTGCTAAATCAGAGTGCATACTTGGTATCATCATTACAGGGCATTTACGAGTTCTTGCAGCACTTAAAGCCATCAAGATTGGACCATGTTGCAAACCATGTAGATAACTTGCCATCAAATCTCTAGTAGTTGGGGCAATTAATATCCCATCAACTTCATCGAGAGCAGATAAATCACTTTGCCAATTGGTAATTACATCAGTTTGAGTAGCCCATTGTATAGCAAGAGGAGTGATTATTTTTTGAGCAGAGTGGGTCATCATTACACTGACATTTGCTCCATGTCGGCGCAATTCACGTGCTAATCGGACCGTATCTACTGCAGCAATGCCGCCACTGACGCCAAGAAGAATTCGCTTGCCAAATAGGCTATCTCCACGAGACTCGACATCAGTATCTCGTAGCGCCATGGTAGGTGCAAATGATTGTCAAATTTGACACCTTCGTTTTGAAAATAGGCAAAAAATAGGCAATAGTTCAAGATTAAGAGTCGATAGGAGTTGTTATGGGGCCAAGTAGAGGTGACCAGTTAGTAGTAGCAGGAATGAAACCAAATTCATTAACTGCAGCTAATAGCGTATTTGACAGGGTTCATCGAGGTACTTCATTTATTGTTTTTATCGATGGATTGGTTGTACTGTTACTACTATGGGATATAACTTCAATAATTTCCTCGAATTTTTCACTAATGATGCTTGTTTTGTTTGGTTTGGTAAACTTTTCAATATGGAATTCCTACAAATCAAAAAAAGCATGGGCATATTGGCCTGGTTCGATTTTAATATTTATTGCAGGACTATTTTTTGGCTTTGTTGCTTCTCTAAATATTTATTTCTTATTAATGGGTAATATTGGTTCTCTTCTTTTTGTTTTCCTTACCGGATGGGCAACAGTGGGTTCTTTTAGAAGATTTCTTTACCACTTTAATCCCTTGTATAAAGGAGGATATTTCTCTGAAGATAGTGATGGAATGGACTTTCAATTGGAGCAGGGGGAAATGCTTGCTGCATGTCCAAAATGCATGGCTGTGTTGGCAATTAGGCCTTCAATGCTCAGCGCGAGTGATCGCTGTCCACACTGCCAGTCTCCACTGATTGACCCAGGATTAGCCGCCAAGTACGGCCTAGTCGATGAAGAAGACGAAACTGGATTTGTCAAACAACTAGATGAGCAAGAATAAAATCAAGAGAGATAATCAAAATTTAATTCGCCGTTTTCAGAATAGAAAATAGTGTTGCCTAGTTTAACAAATTCCATTTCAATTCGGTCAAAACTTGTCAAATAGTCAATACCATTAGTCACATATGTTGCCTCAAGAGAACCATACGAGTTTTTCACATCAAATGAGACCCATCCCTCAGCAAAAACATTGAAATTATGTGGGTATGAACTCCTTCTAGAACATTGATAATTTGATGAGGAGGAACCTACATTTCCTGGTATATACAAATCAGACATTAAGTCTGTATTTTGTGTTGTTCCATCAGAGATAAATAATTCATACCAGGGTTGACTATAGCTTTGAATACTACCGGAAATTAATTTATGAGATCCAAATAATAAGTGATTGCCAGTTGATACTAAATCATTCATATATGCGCCAGGTGTGGTGTCTGAATAATAATTCCAACAGCTATATGTTGTTGTCGCAGTATATATCGTAGTGGTACCTGCTATAGTTCCGTCTGATTTTTTCATTTCCAAACCATTTTTCATGTAATAAAATCCATTTTGATGCATAGTAAAGTAGTCAAAATAATTTCCATCATCAATTTCTACCGAACCACTAACTGAATTATATGACCAAAGGCTATCATTTGCTGAATAAAACAAGTGTGTTTGTGTCCCTAAAAATTGACCACTGTAATGAATTAAACTTTGTGAACTTTCAATACCTGGATAAACATCAACGAAGATGTTAGTATTTTCTTTGGTTCCATCTGTGATCCATGGTTCTGCACCATTAGCACTAGTATATGCAGTAAAATATACCATGCCATCATATTGGTAGAATATATTTGCCTTAGAACCTGAACTTATACTGCCGTTACCAATATTATTTTGAGTATCAAAATCAGAGTTAATATCTTTTATCATATTTGTACCAGAGGTTGTTCCATTAGATATCCAAGGTTCATTGCCATTTAATCCATCATTTCCAGCAAAGTATAGTTTATCTCCTATTGTAGTTAGGTATCCTACATACCCAGAAGAAATGCCCTGCCAAATATCATGAACTAATACAGTACCTTCTTCTGAACCATCTGTAACCCAAAGTTCAGTTCCAAGTGATTGAGTAAAAGCGGTGAAATATAACAGCCCATCAAGAATAGTAAAATTTCCTGGATATGAATCACCATTACCTGTATTGATATTTTTTACCATTTGAGTGCCATCAAGAGTACCATCTGAGATCCAAAGTTCTCTACCATGTATACCATCATCGGCAGAAAACAATACTTTGTTTTGCAATACAGTAAATTCCATCGGCTCACTATCACCATTTAGATTGATATTTTTTACTATTATTTCGTCACTATCACTCATATCACATTCATATAATTCTTCAATAATTTCGCTTAGTTCAAGAATTCCATCATTTGCTATTGCACCACCGGAGCCATCATCGAAACCTGTTTGAAAAATAGTTGTTGGTGGATTAGATTCAGGGCATGAACCTATCTGTTGAATATTTGGTGTGTGGTGAAGTAATGATAATTGAGTACTTGTTCGATTTGATAATTCACTTAATTGACTGGTAGCATCTGCTAATTGAACTTGGTAATCATTGATTAAATTATTGAGGTTATCAATTTGCGATAGTAAGTTTTGTTGTTCTGAAATATTTTCATTTAGAGCATTATTGAGTTGATCAACAGTAGTATCAATATTTGAAATTTGATAATTAAGTTGAATTATTTGGTCTTCCAAATCTGAATTATTTTCTTCACAATCTTCTAACTCTTGTACAAAATCATCTCTAGTTTGTGACAAATTATTTAATTGAACAATAGCGTCATTGTAATCAATAGTTAATTGATCAATTTGACCTTGTAAGCGATTATTTTCTTCTTCAAGTGCTGATTTTTCAGCCTCAAGTAATGTATTATTTACTCGTAGATCTGCAATTTGCTGCTGTAATTCTCGATTCTCATCGTAATAATCATTTGCAGAATCATCAACTGTTTCATTATTTGAAGTGCAACCTGCAAGCCCTGCTAGGACAAATAGGGTAACAATCAACAATGACTTGTGTATCTTAGACATAATACGGTTACATCGGATTATTATTTAAACTAAACTAAAAGAAAATTTATGATAAAATTATCTTGAAGCTAGTGTTAAATTCTTCCACATTTCTTCAGGAACTTCCATGGCTAGTCTTAGACCACCCATAGCACCTAGTCTTACTGGGTCATCAACAACGTGTACATTTACATCACCAAGATCACTCAATCGGCGCTCAACCATAGCACCAAGTCCAGCAATACTAGAGCCGCCACCTGCAAGAATCATATTTCTCCTAAACTCATCATGATATTCAGGGTTTGAACCAGCAATTAATACCTTTACATTTTCAACGATTGGGTCGACAATCGATTCACATGCTAACTGTATGCAATCAGTAATGTCCAAAGTCATTGCCTTCCCCTCTATTGAGAAGTCGACCATTACAGGAGAGTCTGGAGTTGAGGTTCCGACAAAGGAATACTGTTCTTTCCATCTTCTTGCCATGTCCTTAGTAATTTGTGCACCGCTGTATTTTGCTTGTACTTCTTCAATTATTTTCCTATCTATATAATCTCCGGCAAATTCCGTATGCATTTGATCTTCTGGACTTGGTATTGTACCATAAACACGGCATAAGTCAGTAGTTCCAGCGCCGATGTCGATAACCAATGTATGTTCAATCATATCAAGTGCATATGCGACAGCGAATGGTTCAGAGATAATCATGGCAGCATTTACAGTACCAGCTGCAGCATCAAAAATAGCGGTCTTGTCAACATAACTTGCTTCTGCAGGTGCTCCGATGACTGCTACAACTCGGTCATATTCTTCAGGATCTGCTAATGAAATTAGGTGAGTAATAAAGTGTGCAATAAAATCTCTGTCTTCTGGAGTGTCCTTGATAACACCATGTTCTAATGGTCTAAACAAATTTAGTGCCAATCTATTTTTCAAAGCCTCTTCGCCAAACAAAACATCTCGTTTCAAAAAGTTTTTTGCAATTGGGTCTTTAGGTGTTCCAATAACTGTTAATTCTTCTTCTTCGTGACTATCTGAGGAAACCATTACCGAGCGAAAAGTTCCCAAGTCTATTCCAATATACAATACATCTCCAGCCATATGACTCGCCTAACTAACCCATTGCGACATACCTTATGAATAATCCCTAAGATGATAGTAAATTTAATTGCCAAAAACTTTCTATAGAACAATGATTATGGTCGTATTTCTTAATTTAACACCATTCTTCACACTTGTGACAGTACCAAGTCGCATATTCGACATATAATTCGGCCATTGCTGAACAAGTAGGGCATTCTTTCAAAGTTTGATCACCATACATTTCCAAAACCATCTGAACGTGATAAGAATCATCAATACCTATTTGTTGTCTAATCGACCATAATAGTTGATCTTCACTTGGAGATATGATTCCATCTTCAAGAACAAGTTCAACTATCCTTCGATAATCTTCAAAATCAACAGAATCCCTTGCATCTAAAACGATCCCATTTTTTTCAGCAACAATGTCAGTTCCGCCGGGGTCATCAACAAACAGAACCAATGATTCTGGTTTCAAATCCTCGCTTCTTAATTCAAAAGAAACACGATTTCCATCAACATTAGCAAATACTAATTTAGAATTATTATTAATTATGTTAGCAATAGAACGAGCAGTTTCTTTAGCACTTACACCTCTTCTCCATCCCATTCCATCGTTTACATTATAAGAGTAGAATTCAGTACCCATTCCTGGATATTCAAGCCTTATTTCCTCGCCACCATCAAAACCATTTGAGACAATTGTTAAGGCTGCAACTTCAGTAGAGACAATATTGTCTTCTTCATCAAACATTATCATTAATGGTTTTCTCTCCTCGGTTGCAGTGTTGAATTTTCCTTGCATCCCTGTCATCCATTTATCTTCTAGCCTAGAAAGTGATGCTTCTTGCTTTTCCGATAATTTTTTGTTTACTCCCAATACATTTGCTAGTGAACCAGATTGGATGTCACGTTTGAATCCCTCAATCAATTCAGCATCCCTATGATATGATGGTATCTCTTGTTCTCCTTTTTCTTCAACATAATCAGGATCTGCCCACTCATGGGAGCATTTTACACAACGCAAATATCCTTGCATGGTTGAATTTTCAGCCTCACCGCCACATCGCGGACAATCTCCGCCTTCAGTAAATGAAAGGTTCTCAACTGCTTCGCGCCGACCTTTGCGCATGTTGCCAAACCCCGCCATAATAATCCAAAGAGGGTTTTTTGTATGAATGCTTTGCCAATCTTAAATCATAAGATGCGAGCTTTTAGACCATATCTGAGAATTCCTTCTTGACCATACAAAATTCTCACGACAAATTCCACGTTTTGGTCAATAGCAGGCAGTTTTTCTTCATCATCAACAAGTAAAAAAACGCCCTTTGGCCCTTCACTAAATTGTACCATGACAGTATATAATCCACCTAGAATTGGCGCTCTAATGGTAAATTCTGATGGTGCACCAGCTGCACTGAGTTTAGTCCATGAAATTATTTTTCCAGAAGGTTGTAAAGTGAAATTTGGCTTTGCAATCAGCTGGCCAGAATTAGTTAGTTGCCGTGGTGGCCAAATCAATTGCTCGTCTGATTGTGCTTGAAGACCAAGTCTTGAGTTGAGAGATTCGTGGTATTGCTGTTGAGAGACATATGCTCCTTGGGATATATTCATTTCATTAGTCTCTAATGACCAAGCTTGATTCATTTGATGAAATTTTTCTTTGTCTATTTGATTTAGTTGAGTTGGTTTATTATATTCTGGGAAACTTTCGCTCTTAGTTACAGCCACCAAGGCTTCATCATGGCATAATAGATTAGTAGTTTGAGTTAAATTATTTATTTTAGTGGCGGCTAAAATTGATTGTTCATCAAGATTTTCATCAAAATCTTTTATTGCTATTTGGAAGCCATTAATCTGTAAGTACTTAATCAAAGATATTGCTAGCGTTGTATAGTTGCTATCATATCCAAAGACGATTGTATTATCACTCTTAAATGACGAAGAAATGATATATGAATCTTCAAATTCAATGACTAAGTAACCTTGCCATTCAATCCATTCACTCACTTTCTATCCCTCCCGTATACATGAACTGCACAGGTTGCTCCTGAACCGCCGACATTGTGGGTCAAGCCAATTTCCGCATCTCTAACTTGTCTTGAAGATTCAACTTCACCCCTTAACTGCTTGAAAATCTCTACAGTTTGCCCAGTTCCAGTCGCCCCTAATGGATGACCTTTTGATTTCAAGCCACCACTTGGATTAATGCACACATCTCCTTCATTTCTTCGACCCAAACCGTTTCTAGCAAATTCTCCACCTGATCCACGCTTAGTAAATCCAAGGTCTTCACTGGCCAATAATTCAGCGATGGTAAAGCAATCATGAACCTCAGCAATATCAATGTCACTGGAATTAATTCCACCCATGTCATATGCCTTTCTTGCTGCTTTTTGAGTGGCGATTAGTTGAGTTATTGAGGGTCTGTCGTGAAGCGCTAAATAATCAGAGGCAGCAGCAGATCCGTTAATCCAAATAGGGTCCTCTGTGAATTTTTTGGCGATATGGTCAGCCGCAAGTATAACACAAGATGCACCATCTGAGGTTGGACAGCAGTCGTAAAGAGTCAATGGGTCAGCAACCATGAATCCATTACTCGCTTTTTCAAAACTGACATCTTTTCTTATGTGTGCATATTCATTGTCCTTTCCATGCCAATGATTTTTCACACTTATATTGACTAAATCATCATGGTTTGAATTAAACTCATGGAAATATCTTCTAGCCATCAGAGCATATGTTCCAGGGAATGTCAAACCAGCCAGACGTTCCCATTCAGTATCCCCCGATACACCTAACCAGAATCGTTTACGTTCAGGAGTAAGATCGTTCATTTTTTCAATGCCTCCTGCAACAACTATGTCTGCTTGGCCACTTTTGATTGCCATCCATGCATCCCTTAATGCAAATCCAGATGATGCGCATGCATTTTCAACTCTCCGAACAGGTATCCCTTTCATCGCTGAATGTTCGGTTAATAATGCCGCAGTATTGCCTAATTGACTTCCACCAAATGCAACACTACCGATATATGCTTCATCGATATGTTTAGGTTCAAAATTTTTGTCAACACTAGCAAATGCACTTGCTGCCGCTTCAGCCCACATGCCTTTTAGACTGGCATCATGATTGCCATACTTAGTTTGTCCAGCACCTATGACTGCAACATCAACCATGACCATCCCAAATAGTTACAGCATTTGATTGAAGCGGTCAAATTAACCTTTGAAGAATGATTGAAGTCAGTTATTATTTCCGTAGATACTAAGAACAACCCTCAACCGGCTACAATCATGCTAAGACAATGCAGACAACGGTCTTGCTCAATTAACAACGGACATTTTAATGGCTCTAATTGCCCAATATGTAACGAAGAAGGTAAATTCATTATGAGCGATAGAGAAGCTAATTCATTAGGTAGAATTCTCGCTTTAGTTTTGCGACATGCACCTGAGAAATTTGGCGTAGATATGGATATTAATGGCTGGGTTAATACTCGGGAACTTTCAGAAGCAATATCAAACCAAAGAAGGCACTACCACTGGCTTAGAGGGTGGCATTTTTCAGCAATTGCTAATTCGGATGAGAAAGGTAGATATCAAGTGGAAGGAGAAATGATTAGGGCTACATATGGTCATTCTATAGAATTGGAATTAGATTTGCCAACCGATGATATCCCTGAGGCTCTATACTGGCCATGTGAAAAAGATCAAGTCGCAACCATAATGGAATTTGGAATTACAGCCGGAGATAGACAACATGTTCATTTGTCCAAAACTATCGGAAAAGCAATGGAAGCAGGTCATGTCAGGATAGACAGGCCTGCAATTATAGAAGTAGATACTACCAGGGCAATAGCAGATGGTAATACTATTTATCGTGCAGGTAAATCGGTTTACTTGGCAACGGATGTACCCTCTGATTATCTATATGAGGTTGAAGAAGACGACCCAGTAATTGTTGAAATGATTGCTACATGGGAAGCAGAAGAAGAAGAGTGATTATTTTTCTATTGCCCCACATGCAGGGCAGAAATCTAAGTCCGGGTCTAAGTTACTTCCACATTTAGTGCAGGTATTATTTCCTAAAGTCAAAGCTTGGGATTTTGTTGCAGGCGGCGGATTTTCTTCACCATGTTTATGATCGACTAAGACAAGTGGGTCTATGCCATGATTTACGAGTTCATTATAGCGGTTTTTGAAAATTATTGCCTCTTGAATAGATGTTTCTAGTTGCAATATACGCTCATGTCTCTCAACTTTATCATCGATATCCATAGCTTCATCTAAGCATGCTTGTAAGTGTCGCATGAACTCATCAAGTAGTGGACCTTCTGCCATGTCACACCATGGAAGGAACTTGTTCATCAATCCTTGTGAGTGACAATCCTCTTGAATAAACAGATTCTGGGACTTATATGGGTGATTGTATTGTGGTCAAATTTGGTGGCGGTCTAATCACTAATAAGTCTAAAATGTGCACTGCAGATGTTGCTGTAATTGATTCACTAGTTGAAGTTGTAGAACATTGTATTAATTCAGGACTTAGAGTGATTGTTGTACATGGTGCAGGTTCATTTGGACATTTACGCGCTAAACATTGGAAATTGCATCAAGGCAATCTAGATAATTACCAATTCACCCCACAAGAGGATTGTCAAAATCAAGAGCAAGCTATTAGCCTTGTACGTAAAGAAATGCTTACTTTAAACCAATTAATTACTGAAGCTTTTGAAAAGAAGCAAATAAGAACCATTGTAAAACCACCTCATAAGTGGGCAAAAAATACCGGAAGTAATTTTGAAGGAAATATCTTAAAGAACTTTAATGCAAAAGATTCAGAGGTTGTAATTACTTTTGGAGATGTTGTTGATTGTGATATTGGTGATTTTGGGATTTTATCTGGTGACGACCTTGTAGTTAGGATATGTAATGAGGTACCTAATGTAATAAGATTAGTTTTTGCCATAAGAGGTGTAGATGGCATCTTAAAACGCCCTCCAGAGTTAGCCAATGAAAATGATTTGATTGAAAAGTGGTCACAAGATATTGATTTCATTGGAGTTCATAATACTGAAATTGATGTCACAGGAGGCATTGGCCTCAAGGCTGTAAGAGGTGCTGAAGTTGCCTTAAAAGGAATTCAAGTAATGATAGTAAATGGTGAGTATCCCGAGCGACTCTTTGATGCTTGTATGGGTATACCGACGATTGGAACTGAAATAATTGGCTGACACAACATACATTTAGGGGAACTATTCATTTATCTAGTTCTACTGCAATGTATGGTGATGAATTGCCTGGATACGAGATAAGCGATGTTCCGTCTGTTGATATCCAAGAGGATTTGGCCAAGTTTTTACAAGATAGTTCTGTAGATAATGAGCAAATTGATTTGATGTCTGAAGCTGTAATAGCAGTTGATGAACAAGATAATGAGATTGGTATGATTTCGAAAGTAGATGCACATTATGGTTCAGGTAAATTACATCGTGCATTTAGTGTTCTACTATTTGATAATGATAATCGGTTATTGTTACAAAAAAGGGCTGAACACAAAGTCACATTCCCTGGTATTTGGGCTAACTCTTGCTGTTCACATCCTCTTTACTCAGATTCAGAAAGAGATTTACGAGATGCCAGTGGAGTCAAGAGAGCGGCAATTAGGAAACTTAACCAAGAACTAGGTATTGATCCTAGTTCTATATCCATAGAAGATTTTCATTTTGTCACAAAAATGATGTATTCTTCTCGTATGGATGAAAATTGGATTGAAAGAGAAATTGATCACATACTTGTCATAAAATGTGATGTTAAATTAAATATTAACAAAAATGAAGTTTCTAAAACAAAGTGGGTTTCTAAAGAGGAACTAGAAGAATTCTTAGTAAGCGAGCAATATGATGATGGTGAGATAGCTCCATGGTTCAGGTGCATCGCATCTAGAGTTATGACCGATGAGTGGTGGGAATATATTGGTGATGAAAATAAGCTGGCTAATTTACAAGATGATATTATTCACGATATGGGTGATGTATCTCACATGTTATCCAACGCTACCGGAGCAGGATTAAGTACTTCAATCTCGGAAGTAAAGTCCTTAGTTGAGAAAAGAATTTCTGATAGTTTATGTGCTTCAAAGCACTCAAGATTATCTAATGCAATGATGCATTTAATTGACGGAGGTGGCAAAAGGCTGCGTGCTACATTACCATGGTTAGTTGGAAAAGCTGTTGGTGACTCTCATTCGGGATTATTAGACATTGGAGCAGCAATTGAGATAGTTCATAATTTTACTTTAGTTCATGATGACATAATGGATGATGATGATACACGCCGTGGTCTTAATGCTGTTCACATCGAATATGGTCTGCCAACAGCAATAAATGCTGGTGATGCAATGTTGGCAATTGCGTTCGAGCGTTTGGTAAGTGCTAAAGGATTAGATTCCAAGGATGTTGCCCCAATGGTAAATAGGCTTGCTTGGATGGTAAGAAGAGTTAGCGAGGGTCAACAACTCGATATTGAATTTGAAGATAGAATTGCAGTGTCAGAACAAGATTACTTCGAAATGATTGAAGGTAAAACTGCTGTCATGTTTTTGACATGTGCAGAAGTTGGTGCTAGAGTTTCTGGTGCTGATGATGAAACAATACAATGTATGGCAGAATGGGGCCTTGCTGTAGGCCTATGTTTCCAGTTGATGGATGATTTAATAGATGTATTATCTGATTCTGATACGCTTGGAAAACCTGCTGGTTCAGATTTAGCTCAAGGAAAAAGGACACTGATGGTAATACATGCTCTGTCTCAACCAGATTCTCCTGAATTGAAAAATTTAACAGCAGTTCTTGGTAAAGGTGAATCAGCATCACAAGCAGAAATTGATTTAGGATTACAGGCTTTAAAGTCATTAGGTTCAGTACAATATGCTAAGGAAATGGCTGAAAATTATCATTCAAAAGCCCATGGTTGTCTAGATAGGTTGTCAGATAATCCAGCAATATTGGCATTAAGAGAGTTAACTGACTATCAACTAAATAGAATTAGTTAAGCACTAATACACTATCACCGATTCGGATATTTCCATTTTGAATTACTTTAGCATACCATCTAGTATAATTCGGATTTTTTTTGTGTGAGATCTTAGTAAAATCACCGTCAATAAATGACGATTTAATTGTTTTACATGGCGGTGCATCTTGAGTTATTTGAAGCTGTAGATTAGGAAATTTGATAATCGATCCTGGTTTAATCATTCCCAATTTAATGCCTTGAATCAAAATATTTTCACCAGTACTTCCCGGATAAATATAGTGTCCTTCGGAGCTTAATTTTTCAATAATTTCTGCTTGAAAAAGGCAAACTGCCTTACTTTCTCCACCATGATGCTTCAAATCGTTTTGACTATCACCAAGGCATCCTTCATAAGATACTAGCAAATCATCGACGGGTGATTTCGGAACGCCACCCTGCGAAATATGTAAACCAACAATTTTGGCTTGCATATGTCTCAGTCTGAATAATAAGATTCTGGGTTAGGCTCAGGTTTCAATCCTTTTCTAGTACGAATTTCGCCAACCACTTTGTCAAATAATTGTGGAGGTAGAGGTTCAAATCCAAGGTTTTCAGTATTCCATACAGCTCTACCTTGTGACGCAGCTCTTATGTCATTTGAGAATCCAAACGTTTCGGCAATTGGGATTATACCAACAACAGTTGTTACATCACCATCAGATGGCATATCTTCAATGATACCTCTACGGTTGGTGACTTCTCTAGTTACTTGTCCTAACCAATCATTTGGAACAGAAACAAATGCTTTTTGCATTGGTTCCAGAATAATTGTTCTTGCACGAACCATTGCACCCTTTAATCCATTTCTTACAGCAGGGATGGTTTGAGCTGGTCCACGATGAATCGCATCTTCGTGGAGTTTTGCATCAACTAGTCGAACAAACATTCCTTGAACAGGTTCGTCAGCAATTGGTCCTTTAACACAGACTTCATTGAATGCTTCAATAATCAATTCACGAGTCTCGTGAAGACCTTGAATCCCCTTGGTGTCGTTGACGAGAACGTTTGTTCCGTTGATGGCGTAGATTTTCCGCATCAAGTCTTT
>MDSV01174972.1_pt1 | contig 20522 bp, 20 predicted proteins | sample 810851 | NCBI WGS metagenome assembly MDSV01 (sample SAMN05326640, study PRJNA326480) | marine metagenome | isolation source: seawater | place: Atlantic Ocean: North East | collected 2012 | reverse complement strand
TAACAAATTATTAATCTGTTTTATTGCTTTATCTGTAAATTTAATTTCTTTAATCATATAAGAACACTGGTATTACTAATATAATGTTATTTTATCGATTTTAAAGTATGAAAAATTTCTCAAAATTAGGCTTATTTAAAAGTAAAGGGCGTATTTATACTGAGTCCTCTAATAAATACAGATCTCCTTTTCAAAGAGATCGAGATAGAATAATTCATAGTGCATCATTTAGAAGATTAAAGCATAAAACTCAGGTTTTTGTAAACACTGAAGGTGATCACTACAGGACTAGAATAACACACTCCATCGAAGTTGCGCAAATAGCTAGGTCGATTGCAAAATATTTAAACTTAAATGAAGACCTAACTGAAACTTTAAGTTTGGCGCATGATTTGGGTCACACACCATTTGGACATGCAGGTGAAGACGCATTAAATGATTGTATGAATAATTATGGAGGATTTGATCATAACCTACAGACAATCAGAATTATAATGTTTTTAGAAAATAAATATTTAAGATTTGAAGGTTTAAATCTAACTATAGAAACATTAGATGGATTATTAAAACATAATGGCCCTGTTTATAATTTAGAAAAAATTGATAATTTAATTGGATTAAAAAATTTGAAGAATAAGGTAAATTTTCATATGTATCCATCGTTAGAGGCACAAATTTCCTCAATCTCAGATGATATAGCTTATAATAATCATGACATACAAGATGGCATAAGAGCTAAAATGTTTAGTTTAGAAGATTTAATAGAAATTAATTTTTTTAAAGATATTCATAAATCACATAGAAATAAAATAAAAAACAAAAATAAAGAAATTCTGATATATCAAATAATAAGAGATTCTATAAATTTAATGGTCAAAGATTTAATTAATAATACAATTAAAAATTTAAGAAATTATAAGATTAAATCTTTTAAAGATGTATATATTGCAAACAGAAATTTAGTAGAGTTTTCTGATAAATTCAAATTTATAGATAAAGAAATTAGATTTTTTTTAAGAACTAAAATGTATAATGACAAAAAGGTCTTAATTAAGAATAACGAAGGAAAAAAAATAATAAAGAATTTATTTACTAAGATTAATAATAACCCAAGTAAATATTTGAATAAAAAGCAACTTAATGAGAATAAATATAGAGTTATAGCAGATTTTATTTCAGGTATGACAGATAGGTACGCTATAAATTTATATAATGAATTAAAATGAATATTTGTGAAATTTATTTAGAGAAAATAAAAAATTTAATTAAGAAATTAAGTAAGGATAAATTAATAATATTACCAGATACTTTAAATGGTGTTAAGGTAGATATACCTCCAACAAATATTGATTTTGATATTTCAACTAATGTTGCAATGGTTTTGTCTAAATTAAATGATAAAACACCTTCTTCACTTGCCAGTGAATTAATTGATCATATTAAAGAAAATGATTTAAATATTGATACTATTTCTATAGCCAAGCCTGCTTTTATAAATATTAAATTTAAACCTTCTTTTTGGAATAATTTTGTTAAAGAAATTCTAATTAATAATCACAAATTTGGAATTAATTCTAAAGAAAGTAAAAAAAGATATCTAGTTGAATTTGTATCTGCTAATCCAACTGGACCCCTTCATGTAGGTCATTGCAGAGGAGCTATAATAGGTGATGTAATTTCAAATATTTTAAAATTTAACAAGCACGAAGTTACTAGAGAGTATTACGTAAATGATTATGGCAATCAAATAGTCAGTTTTACTAAATCTGTTTACTTAAGAATAAAAGAAATTTTAAACAATGAAAAATTCCCATCTAACCAAGAAGATATATATCCAGGTGATTATATCATCGATATTGCAAAAAATATTATCGAAAAAAACAAAAAAATGAATTTTGATAACTTTAGTGAAATATCCAATGAATTAACAAAATTATCTGTAATTGAGTCACTTAAATTAATTAAAAAAAACTTGATAAATCTTGGCATAGATCATGATAAATTTATTAGTGAAACAGATTTAGTAAGTAAAAAAGAAGTACAATTAGTTATAGATAAATTAAAAAATGATAATTTTATTTATGAGGGTAAAATAAAAGCACCAAAAAATGAAGATACTGATATCTGGGTTGAAAGAAAACAATTACTTTTTAAGTCAACCAATTTTGGTGACGACAAGGATAGAGCACTACAAAAATCTGATAATACATGGACTTATTTTGCCAGTGATGTTGCATATCATAATAATAAAATTAATAGAAAGTATGATCAGTTAATTAATATTTTAGGCGCAGATCATGCAGGATACATAAAAAGAATTACTTCAGCAGTAGAAGCACTATCTGGTAAAAAAAATCTTTTAATTTGTAAAGTAAGTCAACTTGTAAAATTAATTAAAGATAATAAGCCATTTAAAATGTCCAAAAGAAAAGGTGACTATATAACTATAGAAGATTTAATTAATGAAGTAGGAAAAGATGCAACAAGATTTATTATGCTTAATAGAAGTAGTGATGTTGAATTAGATTTTGACTTTACGAAAGTAAAAGAAAAATCAAAAGAGAACCCCCTTTATTACGTTCAATATTGTTATGCTAGAATTTCTTCAGTATTTAGACATATCGACAAGGACATCAAACAAGATTTAAAAATAGATAAATATAATTTCAATTACGGTAAAGAGGAAATTAAGATTCTAAAAAAAATTTCTGAGTGGCCAAAATGTATAGAAATATCGAGTGTTAAATTAGAACCTCATAGAATACCCATCTATTTGTATGAATTAGCATCTGAATTTCATTCTTATTGGAATTTAGGAAAAGAAGATGTTCAGAAAAGATTTATTAATAATGAAAAACAAATTTCAGATGAAAAGTTAGTTTTTTTAAAAATTATATCTAACGTAATAAAAACTGGAATGACTATTGTTAATGTTGAAACCCCTGAAAGAATGTAATGTTTAAAGAATTAAAATATTTTTCTTATACACTTATTATTAGTTTTTTTATTTTTTTTACTATTAAATATTATTTTTCAGATGAAAATATAAAAAATTCAAATAGATTTATTAATAATTATAAAAGCAAATTAGAATTTAACAGTCTTAAATTATTAGTGTTAGAAAGTGATACAAATAATATTATTGAATACCCAGAAAAAAAAGACGAACAAAATAAAAAAAGATTTAATTTTTGGAGTCTATTAAGCAATGATTGAGTCAAGACGATCATTTGTAGTTGGAATCAAAACAACAAAACTTTTAAAAAATGAAATATTATTTTTACGAAAATATAAACCTTGGGGAATCATTCTTTTTTCTAGAAATATTAATGACTTGAATCAAGTTAAATTACTCGTACAAAATATAAAAAAAATTTTCCGTGATAAAAATTATCCGATTTTTATCGATGAAGAGGGAGGTCCCGTTAGCAGATTAAAAAATATTATTGATTCATCAATATTCTCAGCAAAATTTTTTGGAAATCTTTATTCAAAAAATAAAAAAAAATTTAATATTTATTCGGAAATATACGTTAAACAAATCTCTTATCTATTAAATGAAATTGGTATTAATATTAATACTGTTCCTGTTTTAGATATTAAACGAAAGAAAACAAGTGAAGTAATTGGCGATAGATCCTACTCATCTTTACCAAAAAATGTGTCTAAAATTGGTGATTTTTTTATTAAAGCTTTCACTAATGAAAAAATTGGAACTGTAATAAAACATATTCCAGGGCATGGTTTTGCTTCAGTAGATAGTCATAAATTAACACCAATAGTGAATGAAAAAGCAAACATAATTTTTAAAAATGATTTTAAGGTTTTTAAATCTAAAAAATCTTTTTTTGCGATGACAGCTCATATAATATATAAAGATTTAGATCCTAATAACACCGCAACTCATTCAAAGAAAATTATTAAAATAATTAGAAATAAAATTCGATTTAAAAATATTATCATATCTGATGATATTTCAATGAAAGCATTAAAATTTTCAATTAAAATAAATACATTAAAAGCATTTGCTGCTGGTTGTAATTTAGTACTACATTGCAATGGAAATCTAAATGAAATGAAAATTGTAGCTAAAAATTCTCCTGTAATTAGTACATTTCTAATAAAAAAAACATCACAATTTTATTCATTTTTGAGTTAGTATTAATAATGATCGAGTCTCATCAAAATCAGTTTAATGTAAAGCTTAATAATTATTCAGGTCCACTTGATGTGTTACTTGATCTAGCAAAATCTCAAAAAGTTAATCTAGAAAATATATCAGTGACAATATTAGCTGATCAATTTCATAATTTTATTACTAGTGTAAAAAATATTAACTTAGAATTAGCCTCTGAATATTTGTTAATGGCCACTTGGTTAACATATTTAAAATCAAAACTTTTACTTCCTGAGACAGACGAGGAAGAATTTAAAGCTTTAGAAGTTGCAGAACAATTGAAACTTCAACTTAAAAAATTAGAGCTAATAAGATTATTATCAGATCAAATGCTAAAGAGAAAAAGATTAGGTAAAGATGTTTTTATGAGGGGTATGAAAGGTAAAATTAAGTCAATTTATAGTAGTGAGTACAATTTATCTTTATACGATCTATTAAAAAGTTATTCATCTATTTTAATGAAAAAAGATTTTCATAGAATTAATATTCCTAAATTACCAGTATTGACTGCAGAAGAAGGAATTAAATTGATTAAAAATTTATTTGGAAAACTTAAATCTTGGAAAAATATTGATGATTTAATTCCTAAAGACTTTAAAAAGATGAAAGATTTAAGAAGATCTGGTAAAGCAGGATTATTTGCTGGATCGTTAGAATTAGCCAAAGAGGGAAATTTAATTATCAAACAAGAAAAACTATTTGATAAAATTTTTGTTAAAGAAAAATAATGAATAAAATTAAAAAAAACAATATTGTAAATTTTCCAAATAATCTTTCGGAAACTGAAAGAGAAATAGAAGCTATAATCTTTGCTGCTGCTGAACCTCTTGATATTGATACTATTGAGTCTAAAATTTCGAAAAAAACAAATATAATTAAATCACTAGAAAAAATTCAGGATCATTATTCTAAAAGAGGTATAAATCTTGTTTGTATTTCAAAAAAATGGTCTTTTAGAACTGCTCAAAATTTATCAGGTCTTATGTCCAATCAAAAAACTGTTGAAAAAAAATTGTCACAAGCTGCAATTGAAACTTTGGCTATAATTGTATACCATCAGCCAGTAACCAGAGCTGAAATTGAAGAAATAAGAGGCGTTGCTTTTGGTACTAATACATTAGATATATTAATGGAGCTTGATTGGGTTAAACCTCAAGGTCGAAAAGATGTTCCCGGTAAACCTATTCAGTACGCAACAACAGATAATTTTTTAAGTCATTTTAGTTTGCAAAAACTTTCTGATTTACCAACTGTTGACGAGCTTGGTTCAGCAGGTTTGATAGATAACACGGGTATAGAATCATCCATTTTTGGTACCGGTAAATTCTTTAAAGAAAAACAAGATGATAAAAAAGAAAATATTTATTCAAATATTGATGAAATGTTAAGTAGCACACTTAAATCAGATGATGAAAAAAATTAAAAATAAACTTTCCATAATTATTTAAAGAAGGTATAAGTTATTTATGAGTATAGGATTTTGGCAAATAGCAATAGTTGCAGTACTAGTGGTTTTACTTTTTGGTAGAGGCAAGATTTCAGGATTAATGGGTGACGTTGCGAAAGGTATTAAGAGTTTTAAAAAAGGAATGTCTTCAGATGTTACTGAAGACTCAGAGCCAAAAAATATTTCAGAAAACAACCAAGACTCAAAAGATAAAGAATAATTCAAATGCCACAAATTGGCTGGTTTGAAATACTAATCATCATAGGTATAGCGGTTATAGTCATAGGTCCAAAAGACTTTCCCTTTATGTTAAAAAAAATTGGTTCATGGGTTGGATATATAAAAAATTATGTTAGCAATATTCAAAGAGAAGTTACTGAATTAGAAAATGAGACAAACGATACTAGTATTGATGAAATAAATTCGGAAAAGAAAAAAAATGAGTCAAAATAAGAATGAAGGTGGTTTTATAAGCCATTTAACAGAATTACGAAGTAGATTAATTAACTCTTTTATTTGTCTTTTCTTATTTTTTATTGTCTTTTATTTTTTTTCAGAGAATCTATATAATTTTCTTGTTAAGCCATATGCGGAAGCAGTAAAAAGTAGCGGATTAGAAAGAAGGTTGATTTTTACTGCATTACAAGAAACTTTTTTGACTTATTTAAAAGTTTCTTTTTTTGCTGCATTTTTTTTAACTAGTCCATTTATTTTGATTCAAATATGGAAATTTATTGCCCCTGGATTATATGATAATGAAAAATCAGCAATTCTTCCATATTTAGTGATAACACCTATTTTATTTTTTTTAGGTGGCGCACTTGTTTATTATTTAATAATGCCATTAGCTATTAAATTTTTTTTATCATTTGAAAGCACAGGTATTAACACTAGTTTACCCATACAATTAGAAGCGAAGGTAAACGAATATTTATCTTTAGTTATGAAGTTAATATTTGCTTTTGGATTAAGTTTTCAATTACCAGTAGTATTAAGTTTATTAGCTAGAATTGGAATAATAGATTCAGCTTTTTTAAAAAGTAGGAGAAAATATGTTGTTGTAATAATATTTGCTACTGCTGCTTTATTAACACCACCAGACCCAATAACACAGATTGGTTTAGCTATACCACTTTTAATTTTATATGAATTATCAATTTTTTCTGTAAGTTTGATAGAAAAAAAAGCAAAAAAAAATGCATAATATTAAAGATATAAGAAAAAACCCAGAATCTTTTCAAAAATCTCTTTCTAAAAGATTTGTTAATATTGATATTAAAAATATTTTAGATCTAGATGAAAAAAACAGAAAATTAATTCAAGAAAAAGAAACTCTAGAAATGGAAAAAAAAGAAATATCTAAAACTAAAGATCCGAATTTATTTGAAAAATCAAAAAAAATTTCTGAAAGTATAAATCTTATAATTAAAAACCAAAACTCTATTAAAAATGAACTTGAAGCTATTTTAAGCTCTTTACCAAATATTCCTCAAAATGAAGTACCTATAGGTAAAGATGAGTTAAGTAATGTTGAAGTATCAAAAAATGGGACAATTCCAAAATTTGATTTTAAACCTAAGTCTCATTATGACATAGGGGAGAAATTAAAAATGCTAGATTTTGATCTTGCAACTAAAACCTCAGGATCAAGATTTGTTTTTGTTACTGGCTTACTAGCTCGTTTAGAAAGGGCAATTTCAAATTTTATGCTTGATACACATATCAATACTAATGGCTATGATGAAGTTTCACCACCATTAATTGCCTCGGAAAGCACAATGTTTGGTACTGGACAATTACCAAAATTTGAAAATGATCAATTTGAAATTAAATTTGACGATAAAGGTGAAAAAAAATTTTTAATTCCTACAGCCGAAGTTATATTAACGAATATGTCAAAAAATAGGATTTTTGATTATAAAGATTTACCTATTAGATTAGTAGCTTCTACACCATGTTTTAGAAAAGAGGCAGGTAGTTATGGTAAAGATACCAAAGGTATGATCAGACAGCATCAATTTTACAAAGTAGAATTAGTGAGTATTGTTGATCCAATAAATTGTCTAGACGAATTAGAAAGAATGACTGACTGTGCAACAAAAATTCTAGATGCTCTAAAATTACCTTATAGAAAAATCATTTTATCTACTGGAGATATGGGTTTTAGTGCAGAAAAAACATACGACCTGGAGGTGTGGCTACCTTCTGAAAATAAGTATAGAGAAATTTCTAGCTGTTCTTCATGTGGTACATTTCAAGCTAGACGTATGAAAGGAAGATTTAAAAATAATAATGAAACTAATTTTCTAGGCACTTTAAATGGAAGTGGTTTGGCTGTCGGAAGAACCCTAATTGCTATTTTGGAAAATTATCAATTGGCCGATGGCTCTGTTTTAGTACCAGAAGTACTTAAACCATATATGAATAACCTTGAAAAAATTACTATTAATTAAGAGTTGTCTTAACTTTATAAGATAGTATAAACATTTAAAAACTAAGGAGTTAATTCATGGAAGGCATTGGACAATTTATACCTTTAATTTTAATTTTTGTTATTTTTTATTTCTTTTTAATAAGACCTCAACAAAAAAAGGTTAAAGAGCACAAATTAATGGTTGAGTCTCTAAAAAGAGGAGACCGAGTTATAACAGCCGGTGGTATCGTAGGAACTGTTGAAAGGGTTATGGAAAATGATAAAGCAGAGATTATGATTTCGGATAACGTTATAGTTGAGATTGTAAGATCTACAGGTATTCAAGGATTAGTAACTACGCCAGATCAAAAAAAATAATATCAATTTGGTGTGTTATATTTTTCGAATATAAGAATTTTATTTATAAGTTTAATTACTTTAATCTTAGTATATTTAGCTTCATCTAATTTTATTAAATTTGATGACAATATATTTAAAAAAAAGATTAACTTGGGTCTAGATCTACAGGGTGGTTCTTATCTATTATTAGAAATTGATAACAAGCCAGTAATACTACAGAAATTACAAACAAAACTTTCAAATATAAGAAAATTTTTAAAAGATAAAGATATTGTCTTTAGAAATTTAGTCATATCAAATGATAATACTATAATTTTCGAAGTTGATGAAAGCAAGATATCTACTGTTAAAGATTTTTTTTCAGATAAAGAAAATAACATTAATCCATATTATCAAAAATACAAATCATATGAATTAGATTTGTTAGTTGAAAACAATGAATTTAAATTAAACTTTTCAAAATATGGAATTATTGAAATTAAAAATTCATCACTTAATCAGGCATTAGAAATTGTTAGAAGAAGAATTGATGAATTAGGAACAAATGAGCCTAATATTTTAAAAAGAGGAAATGATAGAATTTTAGTTGAGCTACCAGGATTAGATGATCCTATGAGAGTTAAGAAATTATTAGGCAAAACAGCAAACTTATCCTTTAGATTTGTTACTCAAGAATTAGAGGAAACTTTTGGATCGGAGAAACTATATTTTGAAGATAATTCAGAACATGCAATAGTAAGTAAAAGAATTATTTTAAGTGGTGAAAATCTGCTTGATGCACAACCAAGAATGGACAGTCAAAATAATGAGACTGTTGTTAGTTTTTCTCTAGACAGAGTGGGAGCTAAAAGGTTTGGAAAAGCTACATCAACTGGTATCGGTAAAAGACTTGCGATTGTACTAGATGGTAAAATTATTAGTGCACCGGTTATTAGAGATACAATAGCAGGAGGAAATGGACAAATAAGTGGAAATTTTACATTTCAGAGTGCAACAGATTTAGCTTTGTTGCTTAGATCTGGCGCACTACCAGCTCCACTAGAGATTATAGAAGAAAGAACAGTTGGCCCTGATCTTGGACAAGACTCAATAAATGCAGGAATTTTTGCTTTAATGATTGGTTTTGCTTTAGTTATACTTTTTATGTTTTTAAAATATAAAATTTTTGGTTTAATTGCTAACTTTACTTTAATAGTAAATTTGTTTTTACTCATAGGCATTTTAACATTATTTGAAGCTACATTGACACTGCCAGGTATTGCTGGAATAATTTTAACTGTAGGTATGGCAGTTGACGCTAATGTTCTAATTTTTGAGAGAATTAAAGAAGAGTCAAAAAATGAAACAAATCAAATAATTGCTTTTGATAGTGGATATACAAAATCTAAGTCAACTGTAATTGATGCCAATATAACAACTCTAATAGCAGCTATAATTTTATTTTTTATGGGTTCTGGACCAATAAAAGGATTTTCTGTCACTCTTGGAGTTGGAATATTTACTACATTATTTTCAGTTTACTTTATTGCAAGATTATTGACTGCTTTATATGTAACAAAAAATAAAACTAAAGAAAAGTTGATTTAATGGAAAATAATAAAATATCATTTAATAGATTTTATAAATTGTTTAATTACTTATCTTTATTCTTGATAATTGCTTCTTTATGTTTGCTTTTATTTAAGGGTTTGAATTATGGTATAGATTTTAAAGGCGGAACTCTCATTGAACTTAGGTCAAATAATAGTGAATTAAACATTACAAAACTAAGAAAATCATTAACTAATATGAATTTAGGTGATGTCAATGTAAAGAAATTTGGAACTAAAACAGACTATTTAATAAAGTTTGAAAAAAGAAATACAAACAATCCAAATTTAATATCTGACATTAAAAAAAACCTAGTAAATGAAATAGGATCTGATTTTGATTTTAGGAGAGTTGAAAACGTAGGACCAAAAGTAAGTCAAGAACTTTTAAATTCAGGAATGATAGCCATAGGATTATCTTTAGCGGCTATGCTTTTTTATATTTGGATTAGATTTGAATGGCAATTTAGTCTTGGAGCAATTGTAGCAATATTTCATGATGTAGTCATTACTCTAGGGATTTTTTCGCTTTTTAATCTTGAAATTAATCTATCTATAGTAGCTGCAGTACTGACTATAGTTGGATATTCTATGAATGATACTGTAGTAATTTTTGATCGTGTACGAGAAAATCTAAAAAAATTTTCAGACATTAAAATTTTTGAACTTACAAACATATCTATTAATGAAACATTGTCTCGAACTATAATTACTTCAATCACTACTTTACTGGCTTTATTTTCTATTTATTTTTTTGGTGGTGAAATCTTAAAAGGTTTTTCTTTTGCAATGATTTTAGGTGTTATTTTTGGTACTTACTCATCAATTTATATAGCAAATCCAATATTGGTGTTTTTAAAAGTTTCACAAAGAACTATTATGAAAGAAGATAGTGACTAATATAAGTTTTGTGCTGCAACCATAGACAGCAACATTGGTAAAGATAGTAAAGTATTAGTTCTAGAAAAAATCATAGCTGTTTTTGCAGATTTAGCTTTTGTATCAGGATCACATTCAACTATTCCTAATGCTTTTTTTTGATTAGGCCAAATTACAAACCACACATTAAAAGCCATATATAATCCTAACCACATACCTATACCTATAGCTGTATTTTTTCCACCACCCGATGTAATGCCAAGTGACATTGCATCATGAACGTATCCATTTATATAAGCTAAAATTAAACCTGAAACTACTGTCGCTAATGCAGCCCATCTAAAATAAAATAATGCTGCAGGCGCTATTACTTTTCCAATAGCTGGTTTTTGTTCATCAGGTATTTTAGGCATGTTAGGTATTTGAACAAAGTTAAAATACCATAATAGACCAATCCACATTATTGCTACTATCACATGTATAAATCTAAATAACCAACTCCAAAAAATTCTATCAAAATCAAATCCACCATTACCAAAAAATAAACCTACAAATAAGACTATAGCTAGAACTAAAGATGCATGAATTGTTTTTGGTAGAGATGATAATAAATTAACCATATTTATGTTTATACACTATCTTTCAAATTTTTTAAGCAGTTTTTTTAAATTTTTCGCCCAACATAGGTTTTAAAAATTCCCCTGTATAACTATCTTTTATGTTGCAAATTTCTTCTGGTTTGCCTTCTGCTATTATTTTTCCACCTTTAACGCCACCTTCAGGGCCCATATCAACAATATAATCAGCAGTTTTTATTACATCTAAATTATGTTCAATGACTATTACAGTATTACCTAGTGCGACAAAAGTGTGAAGTATTTCTAGAAGTTTTTTAATATCATGTTGATGTAATCCTGTCGTAGGTTCGTCTAAGATATAAACTGTTCTTCCAGTAGATCTTTTAGAAAGCTCTTTAGCAAGTTTAATTCTTTGAGCTTCACCACCTGATAATGTTGTAGCTTGTTGGCCAATTTTTATATACCCAAGACCAACTTTTTTTAATGTTAAAAGTTTCGTTTTAATATTAGATATATTTTCAAAATAATCGCACCCTTCATCTACAGTCATGTTTAATACATCGGCTATACTCTTTTCTTTAAATTTTATCTCTAATGTTTCTCTATTGTATCTTGTTCCTTTGCATTCATCACACTGTATATAAACATCAGGTAAAAAATGCATTTCATACGTAATTACACCATCTCCTTCACAAGCCTCACATCTTCCACCTTTAACATTAAAAGAGAATCTACCAGGTTTATAACCTCTACTTTTTGACTCTGGGAGAGCTGTAAACCAATCTCTTATAGGTCCAAAAGCACCAGTATATGTTGCTGGATTAGATCTAGGAGTTCTACCAATAGGGGATTGGTCTATATCTATAACTTTATCTATCAATTCAATCCCCTTAAACCCTTTAAAAGGTTTTGGAATCTTACGAGATTTATTATTATTTAAAGTTAAATTTAAAGCATTATATAGTGTTTGTAATATCAATGTTGATTTTCCGCTTCCAGAAACTCCAGTTACGCAAGTAAAGCTACCTAGTGGAATTTTTAAATTAACATTATCTAAATTATTTCCTGTAGCACCAAGTATTTCTAAAAATCTGCCATTTTTTGCAAGTCGTCTTTTTTTGGGAATTTGGATAAATTTTTTATTTGATAGATATTGGCCTGTTATACTTTTATCATTTTTTAATATTTCGTCATAATTACCATAAGCAACTACTTCACCACCTTTGTTTCCAGCCTCTGGTCCTAAGTCTATTATATAATCGGCATTTTCCATTGTTTCAGTGTCATGCTCTACAACAATTACAGTATTACCTAAATCTCTAAGTCTTTTTAATGCATTAATTAATTTTACATTATCTTTTTGATGAAGACCAATTGATGGCTCGTCTAATACATATAAAACACCTGTTAATCCTGATCCTATTTGAGAAGCTAATCTTATTCTTTGAGCCTCACCACCAGAGAGAGTTCCTGACTCTCTAGACAAAGTTAAATAATCTAAACCAACATTTAATAAAAAATTTAGCCTTTCATTAATTTCTTTAAGTATATGTTCAGCAATTTTAAATTTTCTATTATCAAGTTTGGTCTCTAATTCTTTAAACCATTTAGCGGCATCTAGGATTGATTTTTTAGTTACGTCACTAATATTTAAATCATCTATTTTTACACACAAAGCTTCCTCTTTTAATCTATGACCGTTGCAACTTTCACAATCACTATCAGATTGATATTCAGCAATAGCCTCTCTTTTCCATTCACTATCAGTTTCAAGAAAACGTCTTTCTAAATTGTTTATTACACCTTCAAAAGTTTTTTTATGTGAATATTTTTCATATCCATCATCATATGTGAATTTTATTTCTTCATCATCTGATCCAAACAAAATAATATCTTTAATTTTTTTTGGTAATTTATTCCATTTTTCTTCTAAAGAAAATTTATAATGTTTAGCTAATGAAGATAAAGTTTGAGCATAATACAAAGTAGAAGATTTTGACCAAGGTTCTATTGCTCCATCTGCTATACTTTTTTTTTCATTCGGAATAACTAACTTAGGATTTACATTTAGCTTCATCCCTATACCCTCACATTCTTCACACGCACCATAGGGACTATTAAAAGAAAATAATCTAGGTTCTATTTCTTCAATAGTAAAACCACTTTCTGGACAAGCAAATTTTGTTGAATATATTAATTTTTCAATTTTTCTAAATTTTTTAGGTAAAGTTTCATTTTCATATTCAACAAACACTAATCCATTAGAGAGATTAACAGCTGTTTCTATTGACTCGGCTAATCTATTACCTAAGCTTGAATTTAAAACAATCCTATCAACAAGTATTGAAATATCATGTTTAATTTTCTTATTTAATTCAGGTGGTTTTTCAATGTCATAAAGAACATCATCTATCTTTATTTTTCTAAACCCTCTTTTTTTATATCCCAATATGTCTTTTTTATATTCACCTTTTCGACCTCTAACTATCGGTGCATAAAGATATATAGTTGATTTTTTTGGTATTTTTTTTATTAAATCAACTATTTGTGAAATTGTTTGAGAGGCAATGGGTTTTCCAGTCATAGGAGAATAAGGTGTTCCAGCTCTAGCATAAAGCACCCTCATATAATCATAAATTTCTGTTACAGTGGCAACAGTTGATCTTGGATTTTTCGAAGTATTTTTTTGTTCTATTGCAATAGCTGGGCTTAATCCTTCAATTAAATCTACATTTGGTTTTTTCATTTTATCTAAAAATTGCCTCGCATAAGCAGATAAACTTTCAACATATCTTCTTTGACCCTCAGCATAAATTGTATCAAAAGCTAAGGAGGATTTTCCAGAACCAGACAATCCAGTTATAACTACAAATTGGTCTTTAGGAATTTCTAAAGAAATATTCTTTAGGTTGTGTTCTTTAGCACCTTTAATAACTATCTTTTTGAGCATAAATTTTTGTTGCTTTAAATTAATAAAATTAATATTACAACTAAAGTGTGATATAATTTTATTAACAAATATAATTTAAATTAAAATATTATGGCTGGAAGTTTAAATAAAGTATTATTAATTGGTCGTTTAGGCGCAGACCCTGAAATCAAACAAATGGTTAATGGAAAAAATGTTGCTAGATTAAGTTTAGCTACAAGCCAGTCCTGGAAGGATAAATCTACAGGAGAAAAGAAAGAAAAAACAGAATGGCACCGTATAGTTGTATTTAACGAAGGTCTTGTAAATGTTGTTCAGCAATATCTTAAAAAAGGCGCTCAAATATATGTAGAGGGACAACTATCTACAAGAAAATGGAAAGATGAGCAATCAGGCCAAGACAAATATTCCACTGAAATTATAATTCAAGGTTATAATTCTTCCTTAACAATGTTGGGTGGTGGAAGTGGTGGAAATATTTCTAATGATCCTAGCAATCAATCTGGAACAAATAATCCTGAAGACACATCTCAAGTTTCTAATGATATGGATGACGAAATTCCATTTTAGTATTTATGCAAACTTCTGAAATATCTAAATCACAAAATATAAAACCTATTTCAATGCATGACGAGATGAGTTCGTCATATCTTTCTTACGCAATGAGTGTAATAGTGAGTAGAGCGTTACCAGATGTGAGAGATGGGTTAAAGCCAGTCCATAGAAGAATACTTTATGCAATGCACAAAGGTGGCTATGACTGGTCCAAGCAATATAGAAAATCAGCTAGAATTGTTGGTGATGTAATAGGTAAATATCATCCGCATGGAGATCAATCTGTATATGACGCTTTAGTAAGAATGGTTCAAGATTTCTCTATGAGTTTACCATTAGTTGATGGTCAAGGAAATTTTGGATCTGTTGATGGTGATCCACCTGCCGCAATGAGATACACCGAAACCAGATTATCAAAAGTTTCTCAATTCTTAATTGATGACATAGAAAAAAAGACTGTTGAATTTAAAAGCAATTATGATGAAACAGAAAAAGAACCAACAGTTTTACCAGCGCAATATCCTAATCTTTTAGTTAATGGAGCTGGAGGTATAGCTGTAGGAATGGCAACAAGTATACCACCACACAACCTTGGTGAAGTTATTAATGGTGCTTTAGCGCTTATTCAGAACAAAGATATTAAGGTTAATGATTTAATGAAACATATACCAGGCCCGGATTTTCCAACTGGGGGTATTATAATTGGTAAAAATATAATTAAAGAGGGTTATAAAACAGGTAGAGGTTCATTTAAAATTAGAGGTGAAATAAATGTTGAAAATCTTAAAAACGGTAGAGATAGATTGGTCATCACTTCTATTCCATATCAAGTTAACAAGTCAGTTTTAAATGAAAGAATTGCAGAACTTGTTAGAGATAAAAAAATAGAAGGTATAAGAGATATAAGAGACGAGTCTAATAGAGAAGGTATAAGAGTAGCTATTGACTTAAGAACTAACGTTGAACCTGAAACTGTTAAAAGACAACTTTTTAAATTTACTGCTATAGAAAGTTCATTTGGTTTTAATACATTAGCAATAGTTAATAATAAACCAAAGAATTGTAATTTAAAAGATTTCCTAGAAAATTTTCTATCATTTAGAGAAGATGTAGTAATTAAAAAAACGAAATTTGAATTAGCCAAAGCAGAAGAAAGAGCTCATATATTATTGGGTCTTTCAGTATCAGTTGAAAATTTAGATAAAGTTATTAAAATTATAAGATCATCAAAAACTCCCGATGATGCAAAAAAAACTCTTCTAACAACAAAATGGAAAATTAATAAATCAAAAAAATTAATTAATCTAATAGAAACAAAAAAAAATAAATCAATTTATTCTTTGACCGAACCTCAAGTTTTATCAATTTTAGAGTTAAGACTGCAAAAACTTACTGCTTTAGGGATAAATGAAATTGAAATAGAGATTAAAAAATTATCAGATTTAATCATTAAATTTAAAAAAATTATCAACTCAAAAAAAGAACTTTTAAGAGTAATAAGTGATGAACTATCAATAATAAAAGAAAAATTTTCTGTACCAAGGAGAACAAAAATAATTGACGCTGTCCTTAATTATGACATTGAAGAAACAATACAAAAAGAGTCAGTAATTATTACTGTTACACACCAGGGGTATATTAAAAGAGGTATGCTTAGTGGTGTTAAGCAACAAAAAAGAGGTGGTAAAGGTAAAACTGGTATAAAAACCAGAGAAGAGGATTCTGTTGTACAAACGTTATCTGTTAATACACATACATCGGTATTATTCTTTTCTACTGAGGGTCTTGTATATAAGGTTAAGGCTTGGAAAATACCTGAAGGTTCAACTAATTCAAAAGGCAAATCATTATTTAATATTCTGCCATTAAAGAATCATCAATCAATAAGTTCCATAATGCCATTCCCAGAAGAAGAAAATGAATGGAAAAATTTACAAATTGTTTTTGCTACAAGTCAGGGCAAAGTAAGAAAAAATAACTTAGAAGATTTTTTATCAATAAATACTGGTGGAAAAATTGCAATGAAATTAGATAATAATGATAAAATTATTGGAGTTAAAATTTGCAAAAATGATCAAGACATTATTTTAAGTACTAATCTAGGTAAATGTATAAGATTTGAGTCAAAAAAATTAAGAACCTTTAAAGGAAGATCTTCCAAAGGAATTAAGGGAATTAACTTATCAGATAAAGACTCCATAGTTTCTCTTTCAATTATTAATAGCAATATTAAAACGAATGGAAAATTAAATAAAGATGAAAAGTCTGAAATAAAAGCTAAAGAAAAATTTATTTTATCTATTACTGAAAATGGTTTTGGTAAAAGAACATCACATTACGATTTTAGAGTTACCGGAAGAGGTGGTAAGGGTATAATTGGTATTGTAAATTCAGAAAGGAATGGGAATGTTTCATCGTCATTTCCAGTTAACGAAGGTGATGAAATACTAATTTCTACAAACAAAGGAAGAGTAATAAGATGTGCAGTTAAAGAAATTAGAGTCGCAGGAAGAAATACCCAAGGTGTTAGAATAATCAAATTAACTGGAGATGAAAAAGTTGTTTCAGCAATTAAGATTGATGATAATTTAATATAATGAAAAAAAATGCAATTTATCCTGGAACATTTGACCCAATAACTTTTGGTCATATTGATGTAATTAAAAAAGCTTTAAAAATCGTTGATCATGTGATTGTTGCTGTATCAGATGGAAATAAAAAGAAATATCTATTTGATATTGAAGAAAGAATATCAATTGTTAAAAAAGCTTTATTTAAAGATTTAAAATTAAACAAAAAAAAAATTAAGATTATATCATTCAATTCATTAACAACTTCTCTATGCAAAAAATACAAATCAAATATTATTTTAAGAGGTTTGAGAGCAGTTTCTGATTTCGAATATGAGTTTCAATTAGCTGGAATGAACAGAAAACTTAATAATGAAATTGAGACTATTTTTTTGATGTCAGATGTTGAAAATCAAATTATATCATCAAATTTTGTAAAAGAAATAGCAGAACTAAATGGTGAAATTAAAAAATTTACTACTAAAAGTACAATTAAATCTTTAAAAGAAAAATTAAGATGAGATTAATATTAAAGATATTCATATTAATATTAATTTTTACAAATATAACAAATGCAAAGGAGAATATAATGATCTTAAAGTTAAAAAATGGAGAAGTTAAAATTGAGTTATTTTCAGATGTAGCCCCAAAACATGTTGAGAGAATTAAAAAATTAGCTGATGAAGGAAAATATGACAATGTCGTTTTCCATAGGGTTATAGATGGATTTATGGCACAAACAGGTGATGTTAAATTTGGTAATTCCTCATCAAACGATTTTGATCTTAGAAGAGCAGGTATGGGTGGTTCAGATTTACCAGATCTTATTCAAGAATTTAATGATTTACCACACGATAGGGGAACCTTATCAATGGCACGTTCACAGGATCCAAACAGCGCTAATAGTCAATTTTTTATATGTTTGGAACCGGCTAGTTATTTAGATAGGCAATATACAGTTTTCGGTAAAGTTCTTGAAGGAATGGAGTTTGTTGACCAAATTAAAAAAGGTGATAGCAATAACAATGGATCGGTCTCAGATCCTGATAAGATTATAAGCTTTAAATCTTTGTAAATATTTAATGACATTAAAAAAGTTCAATTTTAATGTTATTAAAAAAGATAAATATTCTAGATGTGGGATTATTTATACTCACAGAGGTGATATAAACACTCCTGCTTTTATGCCTGTAGGCACGCAAGCAACTATTAAGGCTGTAGATATAAACAATATATATCCAACTGGGTCAGAAATAATTTTATCAAATACTTATCATTTAATGATTAGACCTGGTGTTGAAAGAATTAGTTCAGTAGGTGGACTACATCAATTTATGAACTGTAAACTTCCTATATTAACTGACTCAGGAGGTTTTCAAGTTATGTCATTATCAAAACTTAATAAAGTTGATAGAGAAAAAGGTGCTATTTTTAATTCACATATAGATGGAAAAGAATTCGTATTAAGTCCTGAAGAAAGTATAAATATACAAAAAGGGTTAAATTCTGACATTTTAATGGTCATGGATGAGTGTCCAAAAAAAACAAACGATTATGAGTTAATAAAAACTTCATTAGAACTATCAATGTATTGGGCCTCAAGATCTAAAAAAGCTTTTGGTTTAAATGAACACAAAGCTCTATTTGGTATAGTCCAAGGTGGACTATTTAATGATTTAAGAATTAAATCTTTAAATGAACTAACAAAAATTGGTTTTGATGGATATGCAATCGGTGGTTTGGCTGTAGGTGAAACTCAAGATGAAATGTTTAAGGTTCTAGATGGAGTAAAAGAACATATGCCAGATGATAAGCCAAGATATTTAATGGGTGTTGGCACACCATCTGATATTTTAGGTGCTGTTAAGAGAGGTATAGATATGTTCGATTGTGTTTTACCAACAAGATCTGGAAGAACTGGTTTAGCTTTTACTTGGAATGGGAGAATTAATATAAAAAATGCTAAATATCAAAATGATAATCAGCCTCTAGATGAAAAATGTCAGACATTTGATTTAAATAAATATTCAAAAAATTATTTAAATCATCTATTTAATACTAATGAAATCTTAGCTTCTATGTTGTTAACTCTTCATAATATAAATTTCTACCAAGAATTAATGAAAGCTATTAGAGATAATATAAAAAAAGGGACTTTTGATCAATTTCACGATTTTTACATCGATAAGTTGTAACTTTTCGCATTGATTATTTTTTAAAAAACATTATAAGAATTTTAATTATGTGGGCCCTTAGCTCAGTTGGTAGAGCAATTCCCTTTTAAGGAATGGGTCGATGGTTCGAGTCCATCAGGGCTCACCAGAACATCGATGCTAGTAATTCCATGTCATTCAAATACTAAAAATTAGTAGAGTCTTTATATTAATTAGTATTTAGTTAAAATTAACTCATCTTAATTGGTGGATATTTAAGAATAATTTCATTCATCCACTCATTTATATTATTAATTCTATTAGTAGATGAAGGGTGAGTGCTCATAAACTGAGCTGGTTCTTTTCCTTTATTGGCTTCTCTCATTCTTTCCCAAATTTTTACTGTTTCTCTAATGTCATAACCAGATAATGAAGAAAAAATAAGCCCTAAATAATCAGCTTCACTTTCTTGTTTTCTACTAAAAGGATTCAAAATTCCAATCTGTGATAACAATCCAACAGTGTTCATTCCTGTAGCTCTATTAACTTGAGAAAGTTTTCCTCCAGTAAATATATCAACTAGTTGAGTTCCAGTTTGTAAAAGAGCAGATCTGCTTGCACGTTCAACAGAATGCTTAGCAACTGCGTGAGCAATTTCATGACCCATTACAGCAGCTAAACCATTTGTATTTTTTGTTATATTAAGCATTCCAGAATAAACAGCTATTTTTCCTCCGGGCATACACCAAGCATTTTTAACTTTTTTATTATCAATTAGTATATATTCCCACTGATAATTGACTGTTGGATCCTCAATATTATTTTGATAAAAATATTCACCGATTGCATATTCCATTTTTTTTCCAATTTCC
>MDSV01224206.1_pt1 | contig 20523 bp, 15 predicted proteins | sample 810851 | NCBI WGS metagenome assembly MDSV01 (sample SAMN05326640, study PRJNA326480) | marine metagenome | isolation source: seawater | place: Atlantic Ocean: North East | collected 2012 | reverse complement strand
ATGTAATGTTGATGGAAGTGAACTCAAACAAATTACTAATTTAGGAAAAGCTTTTCCTAAATTAGTAATTTGTTTGAGTTCACTTCCATCAACATTACATGTATATAATTCCATTTCAGTTGGTTTTACTAATCCTTCATTTAGTAATTTTTTATATTCTTTAATTTCATTTTCTGTTTTTGGTCTAGATGATCGAAAAATTAATTTTTTTCCATTAGGTGAAAAAAATGCACCTCCATCATATCCTAGTTGAAAAGTAACTTGTTTAATATTTTTTCCATCTATGTCCATAGTAAATAATTCTAGATCTCCTGTTCTCATAGATGTGAAAACAATTTTATTACCTAATGGAGATACAGTAGCTTCAGCATCGTATCCAATTTCATTGGTAAGTTGTTTTACTATATTACCTTCAAGGTCAGAAATAAATATATCATATGAATCATAAATCGGCCAAACATATTTTCCATCTGTTTTTTCTGGAACATGAGGGCATTGTGCATTTTCTAAATGTGTTGAAGCATAAATTATTGTAGTGTCTCCAGGCATAAAGTATGCACATGTTGTTCTTCCTAAACCTGTACTTATTATTTTTGGCATTTCATTTTTCATATTTGAATTTTTAATTTCAGTATAAAAAATTTGATCACAGTCTAACCCCCATTTTTCATAATTTGATTGAAACACTAGCTTGGTGTCATCAAATGAAAAATAAGCTTCAGCATTATCACCTCCAAATGTCAACTGTGTTATATTTTTTAGATGTTTTTCTTTATCATACTGTAAACTTTCAGTTTGTTTATTATTGTCTTGATTAGTAGAATTTTTACATGATAATAAAGTAATTGTCAAAGTTAAAATTATATTAAAAGTGTTTTTTTTCATGATTAATAAATATTTTTGACAAAATTATATTAATTATGAATAAAAAAGCCACACTAACAACTATTCTTATAGTTTTATTTTTATCAATCTTGTTTGTTTATTTTTTTCTAAATAATAAAACACAAAAAACCATTATAAGTAATATGATAAAAGATGTATCATATCTATCATCTGATGATTTAGAGGGAAGAAAAATTGGAACAAGAGGAGAGAAACTAGCTGCAGAATATATAGTTGAAAAATTTAAACAGTATGATTTAATTGAAAAAGGAATTGATGGATATTATCAATATTTTAATGCTAGTATAAGAGAAAATCCTCATTCTAGAGTTATTAAAAATAAAGTTCAAGGAATAAATGTGATTGGATTTATTGATAACAAAATGAAGGAGACAATTATTATAGGTGCACATTACGATCATCTTGGATTTGGTGGTCCAGGTTCTTTATTTTTGGATAGTATGCAGATTCATAATGGTGCTGATGATAATGCAAGTGGTGTTAGTGTTTTACTAAGCTTAATTCCAGAACTTTCTAGACATAAAATTTATAATTATTTATTTATTGCCTTTTCCGGTGAAGAGCAAGGTTTATTTGGCTCTTCATTTTATGCTAAAAATCCAACTATTGATTTGGAAAATGTACGTTTTATGTTAAATTTTGATATGGTTGGTAGATTAAGTCAAGATAATATTTTAGCAATTAATGGAACAGGAACCAGTAGTAGATGGGAAAAGTTATTACAAGATGTTAATATTGATAATTTTAATCTTAGAACCTCTGAATCTGGAACTGGTCCATCTGATCATACATCTTTTTATTTACAAAATATACCAGTTTTACATTTTTTTACTGGTCAACATCAAGATTACCATAAACCAACAGATGATGTAGAAAAGATTAATTTTAAAGGCATGTATAAAATAACCAAATATGTGAAAAATATGATTTTAAAATCATCAAAAATTACTGATTTTGATTTTAAAGAAACTGTTAGTTCAACAACTATCACACCAAAATTTAAAGTTACTCTTGGTATAATGCCTGACTATTTATTTGATGGTGTTGGACTTAGAATTGATGGCGTTTCAAAAGACAGAACAGCCTTCAAGGCTGGGATTTTAAAAGGAGATATTGTGTTATCAATGGGTGAAGATGAAGTTAATGATATCATGCAGTATATGAAAGCTTTGAGTAAATATAAAATTGGTGATTCAACTAGCGTTAAGTTATTGAGAAAAAGTGATACTTTAGTAGCGCCTATATTTTTTTTCAAATAATCGTTTAGTTTTTTTGTTATAAATGTTATGATTTTTTTTATATATTTAACAAAAAAAGATGTTTTGAATGTTTAAAAAGTAATTTAAAATGAAGAATTTATTATTGTTAATATTATTGTCCCCAATTTTTTTAAAAAGTCAAATTAATGTAGGAAATGATCAAACAATTTGTCTTGGAGACTCTGCAATGATTATTGCAACCTTGCAACAAGGTATGACTGGAGCTCCTATTGGATCTCCAATTTTAATTACAGAATGTGATCCTGGTGGACCTGATATGCTTGAAATTCAAAATGTTTCTCCTAGTGATATTGATGTAACTGGATGGAGAGTAATTGTGAGTAGTAGTTACACTGATATAAATATGGCTAGTACAACAGAACAAGTACTTTCTGGTACAATGGTGCCTGGAGAAATTAAATCATTCAGTGATGCATCAACAGCTATACCACCTACAGTTTACTGGGGAACTAATATTCTATGGAATCCTGGTTCATATCCAACTTTTGCAAGTTGGATTATTTTACTAGATAATAATAATGATGTTAAAGATGTTTTTATTGGTAATTGGTTAGCTAATGATATTACAAATTCAGCAATTAACACTTCTGTAGGTGTTGTTTCATTAGCGGGTCATTGGAACGGAGATGGTGTTAATCAAACTGGTATACCTACTTTAAATAGTTCATCAAGAATTGGAAATGAAGATAATGATGATGCTTCTGATTTTACTACTTTGTCTTCTTCGGCTAACTCAACCAATGTAAATCTTGATTTACCATTTCCATCTGGTGCTACATGGTATGATTTTAATACTAATCAGGTTATTGGATCTGGTGATACTATATACTATTCTCCAATACAATCAACATATCTTATTGGGGAAGTAATTGATTCCTTAGGAAATGTATGGACAGATACTATGTATCTTGAAGTACTTAATCCAAATATTACTTCTTCTGGTATATCATTATGTAATGGGCCATTAACATTAAATGCACCAACTTCTTTTACAAATTATAGTTGGAGCAATGGTTCATCAAACTCTTCAATAAACGCAAATAATGCTGGAGATTATTTTGTGATTTCTACAACTTCAAACGGATTTACATGTCAATCTGATATTATTACCTTATATCAATCATCTTTTCCTTTAAGTTTATCTACTGATGATTCAGTTTTTATATGTCAAGGTGATGTAGTTATAATTGATGTTCCCATTGGATATAGCACTTATCAATGGAATAACTCTAATATTACTAATTCTATTTCTGTAAATGTTACTGGTGATTATTTTGTTACTGTTACAGATGTTAATGGTTGTACAGGATACTCAGATACTACATCGATTGCTGTGTGGCCTGCAACAATAACTTTATCTTCTACTTCGACTTCATTATGTGCTGGACCAGTTACTATTGATGCAGGAGTAGGTCCAGCAACTTTTGAATGGTATAATAATAGTGCTGTTATTCCAAATGAAACAGGTCAAACTATAGTTGTAAGTGGAGCAAGTGTATATTATGCTTTAGTTACTTATCCAGGAGGATGCTCAGCAACTTCTAATATTTTAACAATAACTCCTTCTACTGGACAATTTTTCTTCAATATCAACAATGTTGGTAGTGATTCTATTTGCTTGCCTAACGATCCTGTCATTTTAGATGCTGGAGTTTATTCTTCATACCAATGGAATGTTAATTTAGGTGGAGTTCCATCTTTGATACCTAATGGAGTATCTCAAACTTTAACGGTTACTGAACCAGGAACTTATTTTGTCACTGTAATTGATGCAAATGGTTGTCAAGGAGTATCAAATCCTGCTTTTGAAGCAGTTAATGCTGTTGCAACCTCTACCATTAATGAGTTAACTCCACCAATTAATCAATTTTCTACAGATAATTTTTCAGTAACAGGCTCAAATGGATCTGTCTATGATTGGAATATTACTCCTATGTCATCAGGAAATATTGTCAGTGGTCAAGGTTCCAATCAAATTGAAGTTTATTGGAATTCAAGTGGTCCATTTACTATAACTGTTTTAGAAACTACATCTAACGGTTGTGTAGGTGAAATTATTGAGTTTAGTGGCTCTATTATTATCAGTTCAATAGATGAAATTAATTCTTCTGAAGATTATAAAAAGATTGTTAATATTTTAGGTAAAGAGGTTTCAAATAAAGGAAATTCAATATTGTTTTATTTGTATGAAAATGGGAGAGTTGAAAAGAAAATTATTTTAAAATAATTACTTTGATAATTTTTTAAGTTGTATTATTTTTTGTTGTAAAATTTTTATTTTATTTTGTGCATCAATCATTTTTTTATCTTCTCTTTCAACTAATTCTTTTGGAGCATTTTGAACAAATTTTTTGTTAGATAATTTATTAGTAACAATTTTTAAAAATCCTTGAGTATAAACTAAATCTTTTTCAAGTTTTTTTATTTCTTCTTTAAAATTTATTTTTTCATTAAAAGGTATGAAATATTCATTTGAACCAATCATAAAATTAAAGCCAATTTGAGATATTTCTGATGAGTAGTTGATATTTTCTACATTAGCTAACTTCTTAATTATTGAGTCTAAATTTTTATTAATTTTTTTATTTTCTTTTATATGGATATTAACACTTTCTTTATCCAATATATTTTTTTGTTTTCTAAAATTCCTAATAGCTGTAATTGTTTCTTTAGTTATTTCAAAATCTTTTATATTGTTTATATTGAAAATGCAATTTTTTGGCCATTCTGAAATAGTAATATCAGTATTATCGTTACACTTTATTTTACTATAAATTTCTTCTGTAATAAAAGGCATAAATGGGTGAAGTAATTTCAAAATATCTTTCAGAAAATCAATTGTTTTTTTATAAGTTAACGAATTAATTGGTGTACCATATTTAGGTTTAATTCCTTCCAAATACCATGAACAAAAATCATCCCATATTAATTTATATATTATCATTAATGCTTCTGAAATTCTGTATGATTTGAAAGATTCATCAATATTATTGATAGATTGATTTATTTTTTGTTTAAACCAATTGGTTAACTCTTTTGAACTGCTTGATTCTTCAAAACTATCATCTATTTTCCAACTACTAATCAACCTATGAGCATTCCATAACTTGTTTGCAAAATTTCTTCCTTGTTCACATAATTGCTCATTAAAAGGAAGATCATTTCCTGCAGGTGAGCATAATAACATCCCAACTCTTACTCCATCAGCTCCATATTTTTCTATTAGATTTATTGGGTCTGGTGAATTACCGAGAGATTTACTCATTTTTCTTCCTTCTTTATCTCTTACAATACCAGTTAGATACACATTTTTAAATGGGAATTCGTTTTTATATTCATATCCTGCAATAATCATCCTAGCAACCCAAAAAAATAAAATTTCTGGTGCGGTAACAAGATCATTTGTTGGATAATAATAATTTATTTCTTTGTTATTTGGATTGTTTATTCCGTCAAACACAGAAATTGGCCATAACCAGGAAGAAAACCATGTATCTAATACATCTTCATCTTGCTTTATATCATCTATTTTAATATTATTTTTTATGTCTTTTATTTTTGAAAAGGCTTCTTCTTTATTTTTTGCTATAACATAATTATTACCGTCATAATAGTATGCAGGTATTCTTTGTCCCCACCATAATTGTCTTGAGATGCACCATTCTTTAATGTTTTCTAGCCAGTATTTATATGTATTTTTGAATTTTTTTGGGTGAAGTTTAATATCATTATTCAATACATGTCTTAGAGCGGGCTTTGATATTTTATCCATTTTAAGGAACCATTGCATTGATAATTTTGGTTCAATTATAGAGTTTGTTCTTTCTGAAAAACCAATTTTATTAATATAATTTTCGGTTTTTACTAAGCAATTATTTTTTTCTAAGTCTATCGCTATTTGTTTTCTAACTTTAAAGCGGTCAATTCCTGCATATTCTTTTATTTTTTTTGAAATTGAACCATCATTATTAAGTATATCAATTGAATCTAGATTATGTTTTATTCCTATTTTGTAGTCATTTTCATCATGAGCAGGAGTTATTTTTAATACACCTGTTCCAAATTCCATATCAACATATTCATCAAAAATTATTGGTATTCTTCTATTTATCAATGGTATTTTTACAGATTTATTTTTTAAATGACGATATCTTTTATCTTTTGGATTTATACATATTGCAGTATCCCCAAGTATTGTCTCAGGTCTAGTAGTAGCAATAATAATTTTTTCTTTAGAATCTTCTATTTGATAATTTATATAATATAATTTTGATTCTACCTCTTTATATATAACTTCTTCATCTGATAATGCTGTTTGGGCTTTAGGGTCCCAATTTATCATTCTAACTCCTCTGTAAATTAATCCTTTTTTATGTAGATCAACAAATACATTTATAACAGAATCATTCATACTATCATCCATTGTAAATTTTGTTCTATTCCAATCACATGATGCACCAAGTTTTTTGAGTTGCTCTAAAATAATACCTCCATGTTCATTTTTCCAATCCCATGCATGTTTTAAGAACTCATCTCTAGATAAATCATTTTTATTAATTCCTATTTCTTTTAACTTATTTACAACTTTTGCTTCAGTAGCAATTGATGCATGATCTGTTCCAGGTACCCAACATGCATTGTATCCTTCCATTCTAGCTTTTCTTATAAGAATATCTTGTAAGGTATTGTTTAACATATGTCCCATGTGTAAAATACCAGTGACGTTAGGAGGAGGTATTACTATTGTATAAGGAATTCTATTATCAGGAAATGATTGAAAATATTTTTTAGAAATCCAATGTTGATACCATTTGCTTTCTATGTTTTTTGGATTATATTTTTGCTGGTCATTCATATTCAAATTTAATCAACGCAAATTTATAAAATATAAGTAATATGATATTAAAAATAATTATTGATAAAAGAAAATAATTTACTAAATTTGTCGTTAGTTATAAAACTAAAAAACACTAAAATGAAAAAGATATTTTTAATAAGTTTTGTTTTGCTTGGTTCTATATTAAATGGTCAACATATCCAAGACCCAAATAAGGTTAAAAATAATGTAAAACAAGAAAAGCAAAATAATGAAACCATTGAACTAGCAAATGCGACAATTGATTTTGAATCAAAAGTAGTAGATTATGGTGTTATAGATCATAATTCAAATGGAGATAGAGAATTTGTTTTTACTAATAATGGTACTGAACCTTTAATTATTAAAAATGCTAAAGGTTCTTGTGGATGTACAGTCCCAACTTGGCCAAAAGATCCTATTCAACCTGGTGTAACTGAAAAAATTAAGGTTAAGTATGCTACAAATAGAGTAGGAAAATTTACTAAAACAATTACACTAACAACTAATGTTAGTAAAAAACCAGTTATTCTAACTGTAAAAGGTGAGGTGAATCCTCCTCCAAAGGAAGTTGCTGCTCCAGTAAAAGAAAGTGGAGGAGCTCCTTTAGAGAGATAGAATTTATATAAAATAAAATTATGACATATACACCCTGCACAAGCGGGGTGTTATTATTTTAAAAACTATTTAACATGCCAAATATTTCAAGTAAAGGAAATAATATGCCTGAATCTCCAATTCGTAAATTAGTTCCGTTTGCTGAAATAGCAAAAAATAAGGGAAAAAAAATTTATCATTTAAATATAGGTCAGCCAGATATTGCGTCACCTAAAGTAGCACTAAAAGCTATAAATGATTATAATGACAATGTAGTTGAGTATTCACATTCTTCAGGATTATTAAGTTACAGGATTGGTTTATCAAAATACTATAATAGGTTAGGTGTTGATATTACCCAAGATAACATAATGATAACTACAGGAGGTTCTGAAGCTTTACTTTTTGCACTTAATGCATGTTTGGATTCAGGAGATGAGATTATTATTCCTGAGCCATTTTATGCTAATTATAATGGTTTTGCTATTTCTGCAGGTGTAAAAGTTAAACCAATATCAACCAGTATTGAAAACGGTTTTTCTTTACCTCCAATTGAAAAGTTTGAAAATTTAGTAAATGAGAAAACTAAAGCTATTTTAATTTGTAATCCAGGAAATCCAACAGGATATTTGTATACTAAAGAAGAATTAGAAATTTTAAAAAAAATAGTTGTTAAACATGATTTGTTTTTAATTGCAGACGAAGTATATAGAGAATTTACATACGATGGAAAAAAGCATTATTCAATTTTAAATTTAGATGGAATCGATAATCATACTATAGTTATTGATTCAACTTCTAAAAGATATAGTATGTGTGGAATTCGTATTGGCTGTATTGTTTCTAAAAATCTTAAGGTTCTTTCAACAGTTTTAAAATTTGCACAAGCTAGACTGTCTCCTCCTACTTTTGGTCAAGTTGCTGGAGAGGCAGCTCTTTCCACTCCGAATGAGTATTTTGTAGAAGTTATTAAAGAGTATGAACAAAGAAGAAATCTATTAGTAGAAAGATTAAATTCAATTGAAGGTGTTTTTTGTCCTAAACCTTCAGGTGCATTTTATGTTATTGCTAGCTTACCTGTAGAAAATGCAGAACATTTTGCTCAGTGGTTGCTAGAGGATTTTGATTTTCAAAATCAAACAATTATGGTGGCTCCAGCTAATGGGTTTTATTTTACCAAAAGTAGAGGCCTTAATCAAGTTAGAATAGCATATGTGTTAAACAAAGAGTCTTTAAATAAGTCTGTTGATTGCTTAGAGGAAGCCTTAAGATTATACTCTAATATCTTTTAATACAAGAGATATTTTTTTCTTATTTTTTTAAATTGGTTTAATCCAACTTTCCATGTTTCTTTTATCTCATTTGTATTTTTTCCTGAGATGATTTGCTTTTTTAACTTTTCAGTTCCAGCAAGTTTGTCAAAGAAGCTGTTGAAAAAATCCTCTTTATTACTTGTTTGATTATATGCTTCTATAAGCCAATCTAAATTTATATTACTTAAAAATGAATGGCTTTCTAAATTTACACCATAACAAGTTTTATTTTCATGTTTTGGATGTTTACTGCCAGGACCACTTTTTGGAATAAAAGAATAACTGTAGTGTATTAATTGAGGAGATCCAAAATGTTGAAAAGGTTTTTCGGTTCCTCTTCCAATATTAACATTTGTACCTTCAAATAAACACAAGCTTGGATAAAGGTTTATAGATTTACTATTTGGTAAATTTGGTGAAGGCTTAACTGATAATTTATAAGCAATTTTTCTATTGTAGTTTAACATTTTAATTATTGTTAAATCACACTTTTCTTTAATCCACTTTTCTCCAACTATCATTGTAGCATATTCTCCGATAGTCATTCCATGAACAATCGGTACTTTATGCATGCCAACAAATGATTTATAATTATTCTCAAGAATAGGGCCATCAATATAATGACCGTTAGGATTAGGTCTGTCTAAAATAATTACTTTTTTGTTCTCCTCAGAAGCTGCTTCAAGTACATAGTGCATAGTTGAAATATATGTGTAAAAACGAGCTCCAACATCTTGTATATCAAAGATTATTATATCGATATTTTTTAATTGACTTTTTTTTGGTTTTTTATTTTTGCCATATAGAGATATAATACCAATTCCAGTTTTTTTATCAATTTCATTATTAATTTTTTCCCCAGCATCTCTTTTACCTCTAAAGCCATGTTCTGGTGAAAAAACTTTTACAATATTTATATTATGCTTTAACAAACTGTCTACTAAATGAGTTTGTTTAATTAAAGATGTATGATTACCTACAATAGCAACATTTTTTTTCTCTAATAAAGGTAAGTATAACTGTGTTCTTTCTGCACCAACAATTAAATTTTCACCATAAATACTAAAATTATACAGTAGAATAAATATAAAAATAATTTGTTTTATTTTAGCCATTATATGAGTTTTGAATATTTTATTGCAAACAAAATATTTTCTACAAAGAAAAAGAATAATAGTTATACTAGACCTATATTATTAATAGCAATTTTTTCGATTGCACTATCAATATCTATAATGTTGCTTTCTGTGATGATTTTAAATGGCTTTAAAATCGATATTACAAATAAAATATCTGGATTTAGTGGACATATAAATATAACAAGTTTTTCAGATAACAATTCTTTTGAAAGTGAGTCTATTTTTGTAAGTGATGAATTATTTAATTCAATTTTAAAAAATAAAGAAGTTAGTCAAATTAATGTTTATGCAAATAAATCAGGATTAGTAAAAACTAATGATGAGATTTTAGGAGTAATTGTAAAGGGTGTATCATCTGATTTTGATTGGGATTTTTTTCAAAAATATTTATTAAATGGTAAAGTTTTAAGTATTAATGATAGTATCAAAAACAATTCTGTTTTAATTTCTCATGAAATCTCAAAGAAACTTCAGTTAAATGTAGGAGATAAATTAATAATTTATTTTATTGATAAGCAGGTGAAAGTTAGAAAAATGACAATTTGTGGCATTTATGATACAGGATTAAAAGATTTTGATGAAATGTATATAGTCGCAGATATAAAACATATTAAATCTCTTAACTCATGGCAAAGTAGTCATGTTGGTGGTTTAGAAGTAAGTATTGATAATTTTTCAAAATTAGATTTAATCGCAAATAAGATATATAATCAAATTGATTATAATTATAACGCTACTAGTATTAAAGAAAAATATCCTCAATTATTTGATTGGTTAAATTTACAAGATGTAAATGTAAAAGTGATTTTATTCATAATTTTTATTGTTGCATTAATAAATATGATAACTATTTTATTAATATTAGTAATTGATAAAACTAGATTAATAGGAATACTAAAGGCACTTGGAACACAAAATTTTAGTATAAGAAAAGTTTTTTTGTATTTAACATTAAACTTAATCCTTAAAGGATTGTTAATCGGAAATTTATTTGTTTTTTTAATTGCATTTCTTCAAAAAAAATATTCAATTATAAGTTTAAATCCTGAAATATATTATATGAGCTCTGTCCCAATAGATTTCAATTTTACACATATTTTGCTCTTAAATTTCTTGACATTTATAATTTCTATCTTAGTTGTATACATACCATCTTTTGTTATTACAAAAATCAATACAATAAAAGCAATTAGCTTTGAGTAAAATTGATAATTTTGACTTTTATTTTTTAAAATGGAATATTATAATCATATTTTAGATACTATTGGAAATACACCTTTAGTTAAAGTTGGTAAAATCATAGATTCAAACGCTTTGATATTAGTAAAGGTTGAAAGTTTTAATCCTGGTCATTCCACAAAAGACCGAATGGCTTTGAAGATGATAGAAGATGCTGAAGAAAGAGGTGTTATAAAGCCAGGAGCAACAATAATTGAAGGAACTTCAGGAAATACAGGTATGGGTCTAGCTCTTGTATGTATTGAAAGAGGCTACAAGCTTATATGTACAATTTCAGATAAGCAGTCTAAAGAAAAGATAGATATATTAAAAGCTATGGGAGCTGAAGTAGTTATATGTCCAACTAATGTTCCTCCTGATCATCCTGATTCTTATTACTCTGTTGCTAAAAGATTGAATAAAGAAATTTCAAATTCATTTTATCCTAATCAATATGATAATTTATCTAATCGTTTAGCCCACTATGAATCAACAGGACCAGAAATTTGGAAACAAACAGATGGAAAAGTAACTCATTTTGTTGTTGGTGTTGGAACTGGAGGAACTATTTCAGGTGTTGGAAAATATTTAAAAGAAATGAATAAAGAGATTAAAATCTGGGGTGTTGATTCTTACGGATCAGTCTACAAAAAATATCATGAAACTGGAATTTTTGATGATAAAGAGATTTATCCATATATAACAGAAGGTATTGGAGAAGACATTATTGCAAAGAATGTAGATTTTGATTTAATAGACCATTTTGAGAAAGTGACTGATAAGCAAGGAGCAATTTTTGCTAGGCGACTAGCAAAAGAAGAAGGAATATTTGCCGGTTATTCATGTGGTAGTGCTTTGGCAGCTGTAAATCAGTTAAAACATAAGCTTAGCAAAAATGATGTTGTAGTAGTTCTTTTACATGATCATGGAAGTAGATATGTTGGGAAAGTATTTAATGACGATTGGATGAAAGATAAAAATTTCTTATAGCTTTCTATGCGTATTTTTCTTTTTTTCTTGATTTGTAATTCTGGAATCCTTTTTGCTCAGAATGAGATAATATTATTAGATCATATGATTAATACTATATCTCAAGTCTCATCATTAGAATATGAATTACATTCAAAAGAATTAATCGATGACAAGTTAATTTATTCAATATCAAAGGTTAAATTGAGAAAAAGTCCATTTAGTATATACTGTTATATGTTACATCCAAGAAAGGGTATTGAGATTTTATTAAATGGTAAACATAATGATGCTTTAGTTAAACCAAATTCTTTTCCATATTTTAATTTAAAACTCAGTCCTTATGGAAAATTGATGCGTAATAAACAACATCATACTATCATTGATTCAGGATTTGATAATATTAAAAATATATTATTGTCTGCTATAGATAGTATAAAGTTAAACCCAAAAGCTTATATTTCCAATTTAGGAATAAAACAGAAAAATAATATTTATTTCAATGTGTTAAAAATTACAAACCCAAATTTTAAGTACTATAAGTATATAGTTAAAGATAATGAAAAAATTGATGATATTGCAAAAAGAAATCATCTGTGTGTTTATCTAATTAATCAAAAAAATAAAATTAGTTTTTTTGATAAAATAAATAATGGTGATATTATTTATCTTCCATCCTCATATGCAGAATCTTTTGAAATTTGGATTGATTTAGATACAAATCTTCCACTTATTCAAAAAGTTTTTATAAATGATAATTTATTTGAGTATTATGAGTTTAAGAACATTATTGTTAATAAAATTTTTGATGAAAATGAATTTTTAGAAAGCAACAAGTTTTATGGATTCTAATTGTTTATATTTTAAAGTTATTAACTTATTAATAATTCTATATAATTTTCTTTTTATGATTTTTTAGTTTTTCTAAATTTGGTTTCAAAATAGTGAATAAATGTTTTTGATTTTTGATACTGAAACTACAGGTTTACCAAAAAAATGGAATGCTCCATTAACTGATTTTGATAATTGGCCAAGAATGGTGCAAATTGCATGGCAAATTCATGATATAAAGGGAGAATTAGTGAAAGTTGAAAATTATATAGTAAAGCCTGAAAATTATAATATCCCTTTCAATGCAACAAAGATTCATGGAATTTCAACTGAATTAGCGAATGAAAAAGGAGTTTCATTATTAGAAGTCTTAAGTAAGTTTGTTGATGATGTAAATAATTCAAGTTTTATTATTGGTCATAATATTAGTTTTGATAATAGTATTGTTGGTTGTGAGTTGTTAAGAAAAAACTTAGAAAATATTTTAGTAAACTATGCATGCATTGATACTAAAGAAGAATCAACAAATTATTGTAAGATACCAGGTTCAAGAAAGGGTAAATATAAATGGCCAACTTTAACAGAATTATATTATAAACTTTTTAATGATGAATTTGATGAAGCCCATAATGCAGCAGCAGATGTAGAGGCTACTGCTAGATGTTTTTTAGAGTTAATTAGGAAAGAAGTTATTCCTTTTTCAAAAGTTGGTTTTAATCAATCAGATTTTACACATTTTAAAAAATTACATAATAAACCTTTTGAGTTAATTGGTTTAAATGTAAAACCATATTTAGATGATAAAACAACTAGCCCTGACCTTAGCCACCAAAATGATTCGATTGCTAAGATTTCTATAGATTCTCCGTTTTCTCATTTACGAAATCATTCTCAACATTCTATTTTACAATCTACATTAAGTATTAACTCATTAGTTGATAATGCAGTTAATGAAAAAATGCCCGCTGTTGGATTAACAGACCACACTAATATGTATGGTGTGTTTAATTTTATTGAAAAGATAATATCTCATCCAATTAATAAAAATAAAGAGTATAATGATTTTAAACTCAAGCCTGTTATTGGATGTGAATTAAATTTATGTGCAAATCATTTAGATAAAAGCAAACAAGATAATGGTTCTCAAATACCTTTTCTATGTAAAAATAAAATAGGTTTTTATAATCTTTCTAAGCTTTCCTCAAAAGGATTCCTAGATGGTTTTTATTATGTGCCAAGAATAGATAAAGAACTATTATTAAATTATAAAGATGGTTTAATTGCTTTAACAGGAGGTCTTTATGGATTAATTCCACAACTAATTTTAAATGTTGGTGAATCACAAGCTGAAAAGGAATTTAAGTGGTGGGTTGAAAATTTTGGTGATGATTTTTATGTTGAAATAAATAGGCATAATTTGGAAGAAGAAGCCTATATAAATAAGATATTATTAGATTTTGCTGATAAGTATAATGTGCAAATTATTGCTTCAAATAATGTTTATTATTTAACTAAAGAAGATGCAAAAGCTCATGATATTTTACTTTGCGTTAAAGATGGAGAAAAATTATCTACACCGATTGGAAAAGGAAGGAATTTTAGATATGGGTTTCCAAATGAAGAGTTTTATTTTAAATCTCAAAATCAGATTAAAGAAATTTTTTCAGATATTCCACAAGCAATTTATAATATTAATGAACTTGTTTCAAAAATTGAGATTTTTGATTTAAAAAGAGAGGTCTTACTTCCCAATTTTGAAATTCCTAGAAATTTTATTGATGATTTGGAAAATAATGATAAAAAATCGACCGAAAATTTATATTTACGCCATTTAACATACATTGGTGCTAAAGAAAGATATAATGAAATAACTGATGAAATTAAAGAGCGAATTGAATTTGAATTACAAGTTATAAAAGATTCTGGTTATCCAGGATATTTTTTAATAGTTCAAGATTTTATTGATCAAGCTAGAAAAATGAATGTTTCTGTAGGTCCTGGTAGAGGATCTGCTGCAGGTTCTGTTGTAGCTTATTGTATAAAGATAACTAATGTAGATCCAATAAAATATGATTTACTTTTTGAGCGTTTTTTAAATCCTGAAAGGATTTCACTTCCAGATATAGATATTGATTTTGATGATGAAGGAAGAAATCGAGTAATAGATTGGGTTGTTGATAAGTATGGTAAAGACAAAGTAGCACAAATTATTACTTATGGGACAATGGCTGCAAAGTCTTCAATTAGAGATACAGCAAGAGTTTTGGATTTACCACTAATTGAAGCTGACAAGACTGCAAAGCTTATTCCAAATATGACTTCACTTGAAAAAATTTTTAATAAAGATGAAAAGGAGTTAAAAAAAGATTTTAGAAATGATGATTTAAATAATGTCAATAAACTCTTAACATTATCTAAACAAAAAAATTTGACAGGCGAAACAATTAAGTATGCTAGAAAGCTTGAAGGAAGCATTAGAAATATTGGAACTCATGCTTGTGGAGTTATTATTACTCCTAAGCCATTAATTGATTTAATACCCATGTCTCATTCCAAAGATTCAGAATTAATGGTCACTCAATTTGACAATAATGTTGTTGAAAAAACTGGATTGTTAAAAATGGACTTTTTAGGTTTACGTAACCTAACCATAATTAAGGATTGTATAAAAATCATTAATAAGTTACATTTAAAAGAAATAGATATTGAAAATATTCCTTTAGATGATATAAAAACTTTTGAAATTTTTCAAAATGCTGAAACAACTGGAATTTTTCAATTTTCTTCTGATGGAATGAAATCTCATCTTAAAAATTTAAAGCCAGATAATTTTAATGATTTAATAGCTATGAATGCTTTGTACAGACCTGGCCCAATGGAATATATTCCAAACTATATTAAGCGGAAGCATGGAAATGAAGTTATAGAATATGATTTGCCTGAAATGGAGGAGTATCTTTCTTCAACATATGGAATTACAGTTTATCAAGAACAAGTGATGTTGCTATCTCAAAAACTAGCAGGTTTTTCTAAAGGGGATGCCGATATGTTAAGAAAAGGAATGGGTAAAAAGATAAAATCTGTCCTTGATAATTTAAAACCAAAATTTATAAAAGGATGTGAAGAAAGTGGATTTGCAACTAATATTATCGAAAAAATTTGGAAAGATTGGGAAGCTTTTGCTTCATATGCTTTTAATAAGTCACATTCAACATGTTATGCACTTATAGCTTATCAAACTGCTTATTTAAAGGCTCATTTTCCAGCTGAGCTAATGGCCTCTATCTTGACAAATCATATGCGTGATATAAAAGATGTTACTCATTTTATGGAAGAGTGTAAAAGAATGAACATCTCAGTTTTAGGACCTGATGTAAATGAAAGTTATTATAAATTTTCTGTAAATAAAAAAGGTGAAATACGTTTCGGACTTGGTGCTGTTAAAGGTGTTGGGGAAGCAGCAGTTAATGCTATTGTTGATGAGAGAAAGGAAAATAGTATATTCACTTCTTTTGAAGATTTTATTAAAAGAGTTGATTTAAGAGCTGCAAATAAAAGAACATTGGAAAGTATCGTTTGTGCTGGTGGATTTGATTCTTTTAAAATTAAAAGATCTCAGTATTTTGGTATAGATAATAACTCATTAAGTTATATTGAAAAGATGATTAGATTTGGAAATAAGATTAAAGATACTATTAATTCTAATCAATATGATATTTTTGGTGATAGTGTCGAAGATAATATTTTATCACCAGATCCTCCAGAAGTTGAGCCTTGGAATACAATGAATCTTTTGTCTAAAGAGAGGGAAGTAGTTGGTATATATATTTCTGGTCATCCTCTTGATGATTATAGTTTTGAAATTAAAAATTTATGTAATACAGATCTGTCTTTTTTATCAGATATAAATTCAATAAAAGGTAAAGAGTTACGTTTCGCTACAGTTGTTACAAACTTTGAACATAAAATTACCAAAAATAATAAACCATATGGAGTGTTACATTTAGAGGATTATGTTAATTCTCATGCTTTTTATTTATTTGGTGATGATTACTTAAATTTTAAAAAATATTTTGTAATTGGATGGCAAATACAAGTTATTGGTAGAGTAAGTAAAAAGTTTTATAATGAAGAGTTAGAATTTAAAATTTCATCAATTAATTTATTATCTGAGTTAATTGATAAAGAAGTTAGAGATGTTTTTATTAAAATTGATATTAGTAATATAAATGATGAAATAGTAAATAATTTAGTGGAAATTGTATCAAAAAATAATGGAAAACATTCATTATTTTTAAATGTTATTGATACTCCAAACATGTATAATATAAATCTATTATCTAGAAAACTAAAAGTTAATTTAGAAAAAAGTTTTATTTCTGATATTATGAAATTAAATCATGTTAAATTAGAGATAAGATCTTAAAATAATTTATAATTTTGTAAAAAAACATTAAATATGGCATTAGAATTCACAGATAAAAATTTTAAAGAATTAGTTTTAAATTCAGATAAGCCGGTACTAGTAGACTTTTGGGCGACATGGTGTGGTCCATGCAGAGCAATCGGTCCAGTTATAGAGGAATTACATAATGAATTAGAAGGTAAGGCTTTAATTGGAAAAGTAAATGTTGATGAGAATTCAGAAGTTCCAGCTTCTTATTCAGTAAGAAATATACCAACACTTCTTTTCTTCAAAAATGGAGAAGTAGTTGATAAGGTAGTTGGTAATCAACCTAAATCTAAATTATTAGAAATTTTAGAATCACATATGTGATTTTATAGTAGACATTTTTAATTTCTTTTTTTTGAACAATTTAGAGCACATTAGTTTACCTATAAGAATAGATCTTTTTGCAAAGCAAGTTGTGGAAGGTTTTATTACAGGTATGCACAAAAGCCCTTATCACGGATTTTCAGTAGAATTTGCTGAACATCGTTTATATAACAGGGGAGAAAGTACTAGACATGTCGATTGGAAATTATTTGCTAGAACAGATAAGCTTTTTCAAAAGATATATGAGGAAGAAACAAACCTGAGATGTCAAACTATTTTAGATATTTCTTCTTCAATGTACTATCCGAATTATTCTAATGCAACATTAGAAAAACCAAACAAATTACTTTTTTCTATCTATGCATCCGCTGTTTTAATGAATTTATTGAAACGACAAAGAGATGCTATAGGGCTTAGCACATATTCTGATAAACTAAATTTACATACAAATAGTAGGACAACCTTAAGACACCATAAATTTCTTTATAGTGAGCTTGAGAAGCTATTAAATATAAACCCAATTCTTAATAAAAAAGCAACTAAATCTACTAATGCAATTCATCAAATTTCAGAAATCTTAAATAAAAGATCACTAGTATTAATTTTTTCTGATTTAATTAGTGATACAGAATCACTTGAAGAACAATTTGAGGCATTTAAACATTTAAAATACAATAAACATGAAATTATTTTATTTTATCTAACTGAAACAAACACTGAAGTAAATTTAGAATTTAAAAATAATTCATATAATTTTATAGATGTAGAAAGTGGAGAATCAATCAAGTTAAATCCCAGTTATTTTAAAGAGCAATACAAGAAAAAATCTAATCAATTTATAAATGATTTGAGGCTTAAGTGTCTACAGTACAAGATAGACCTTGTAGAAGTAGATATAAATAAAGGTTTTGATCAAATTATTTATTCTTACCTTCTTAAAAGACAAAAAATATTTTGATTTTTTAAAAAACACTATATCTTTGCAAAACTTTTTTAAAAGATTGAGGTCTGGTAGTTCAGCTGGTTAGAATACATGCCTGTCACGCATGGGGTCGCGGGTTCGAGTCCCGTCCAGACCGCAACTAAAAATTGTAAACCCTTGTAATCCAATAGATTGCAGGGGTTTTTTAATTATAAGGGGAAGGATTAGCGGAAGGATTAATGACCTAGAAGGATTTTACTATTACTTTATTATAATACCAACTTTTAATTTATAGAATCAGGTTATTTCTATGTTAATAAGTTATCATTTAAATTACTTTTTAACAAAGTTGAAAAGTGGGTAATGAATTATTTGGAAAGATTTAGCATCTAACATAGGTTTGCTGTAAATTAATAAAAAATGGAGAAAATGTCTAAATCTGAAAACATATTTTTAACTGAGAAACAAGTAGCAAAGAAGTATCAAGTTTCTACAAGAACTTTACACAATTTAAGAAAGAATGGAAAGTTAGAAAATGGAATACAGTATTTCTACTTAGGCAAACAGATTAGATATAAATCTAATGAATTGCAAGAGTATTTTGAGACCTCAACATTGACTTATTAATTTTATTAAATTGTATTAAAAGGCTTATTTGAGGGGTTTACCCCCTTTAATGCTTACTATATCTAATGTTAAAGACAAATAATTATAAACTATTAATAATCAATATATTATGTATTTAAATAATCAAAGAGAAATAGTTAAGTCAATGGGTAATTGGTTAGGTGGTATGCCTTGGGATATATTCTCTACTATTACTTATAGATATGACATTAAAGCTAAGCAGAACTATAAGATAATGACTGGCTTGGAAGAGTATCTAAACTCCTTAAACAAACCTTTTAATATGTTCTGGGTAACTGAGTATACAAACTATAATTTTAACACTCATAATCATCTCTTAGTTAAAGGAGATATTGTAGGTGACATAAACTCTCATTTAAGGTCAAAGAGTCTTATATCAGATAAGGTAAAACACTTACCTTATGAAGAGGGTGCTAATATGTATGTAGCTAAATACATCTGTGATGAGAAAGTAAATTGGGGTTTAATTGAAAATAATTCTTAAGTTTGAGCCTAACTTAAAAACATACAATTGATGAAGAAAGTATTTTTAGTATTAATAGTTTTTCTATTTTCATTTTCAAATTCCTACAGTCAAAATAATATTGGTAACGCACTGATTTTAAATAGTCGTGTTGAACAAATGAAAGAAGAAGGAATATCTTATTTAGGACAATCTGAATATTTACTTGTAGAAATAGGAAGTACAGGTTTTACAGGAATGAAACGTATTATTAAAGATGCTACAAAAAAACTAGAAGATTTTGCCAAGCAATCTAATGCAGAATATGAGATTATTCATTCAGAGGAATTTAAATCAGTGATTCCTTTACCAAAAATAAAAATTACTTTTCGTCTATTAAATAAGGATGGTAGCTCTATGCTAAAGAAAGAAGAAGTTACACAGAGATTGTTGGATTTAAAGAAGTTGTTAGATGCAGGAGTAATAACTCAAGAAGAATTTGACAAAAGCGCTGCTCCTTTAAAAAAGATGCTGTTAGGCAAAGATTGATTAAATAGTTCCAACTACTTCCAAACTATCTCAGATATTCTTTATAACTTGAGGTAATTATTATGTGCATAATAACT
>MDSV01000944.1_pt1 | contig 20523 bp, 6 predicted proteins | sample 810851 | NCBI WGS metagenome assembly MDSV01 (sample SAMN05326640, study PRJNA326480) | marine metagenome | isolation source: seawater | place: Atlantic Ocean: North East | collected 2012 | reverse complement strand
CGCTTGCTCATTTTCACCTCGCCCGCGAACTTGAGCAGGTCCGCCATGGGGTCGGCGCCCGAGGAGAGCACGAACACCAAGGGCGACGTCACCGACGACTCGGCGTAGCACGCGGCGAGGTCGAACGGGGGCGGTTCGATGAATCGACGCCCGAGCCTCTCGGCGACGAAGTCCGAGACGCCCAGCATGAATCGGTCGGGGCGGATGCACCGCGTGACGAGGAGCTTCTGGAAACTGCTGAGCTTCGCGTCGAAAGCTTCGTCCAGCGCGTGCCTGTGCGCGTCCGCGGACTCGAAGTACGACCGGTAGTGCTCGACGTTCGCCGCGAACGCCTTTTCGAACCCGGCGAAGGCGGGGAGGCGCGCGCAGTTGACGATTTCGATCCACACCTTCTCCGTGACCCACGAGCTCGCGGGGTTGGGCTCGGCGATCTCGGTTTCGGTCGGCCCCGCCAGCAGGAACCGCCACTCGCGCGCGTCGATCTCGCCCTTTTGCTTGGCAATGGCGACGCAGAGCAAGAGCGAGAACATCAGCTTGTGCCTCTCGAAGAGCGAGCGGCAGATGTTGGCGTAGAGCGAGTACGTGAAAAACGCGTTGAGGATCTCGATCCGCGCGTCGACGTCGTCGTCCTTCTCCGCCTCCTCGGTGGCGCGCACGAACAGCGAGATGAACCACGTGAGCGAGTACTGGTACATGGGGTCCACCAGCGCGAGGTCGGAGATGCAGAAGAACAGCACGGACGCGCGCGTCGCCACCGGCCGATACTTCTCGCGCGTCGCGTCGATGTCCTTCTCCGTCGCCTCCGCCTCGGCAACCTTCTCGGTGATCTCGTTTGAAGTCACCTTGGACTGCGCCAGCGTGTCGATGAGCACCTCGTCGTCCAATATGTTCCCCGAGGCGTTCGAGAGCAGATGCAAAATCTTGTCCTCGATGTCCGTGAGCTGCTTCTTCATGCGCGCGTTGGACACGACGAGCGCGTTCTTCGCCTCGGCGAGATCCTCGCGCTCCTGCATCACCACCGCGCCCAAGAGCTGGTCCTCGAGGCCGTCCTGGGTGACGAAGAAGTTGAGCAAGCTCACCTTCACGGACACCTCCGGCTGGTAGTGCGGGTTGCGCATCTTGGTGGTGATGTAGAACCGGAAGTCGGGGTGGTACGGAATCACGTCGTCTCCCATCTTGATCACCTCCGTGCCGCCCTGCTTGAACGTCTGCTTCTGCAGGAGCGGTTCGAGCGCGGCGTCCAGGGTCTCGCCGACGTTCTCCAGGAGCACGGCGCGCCCGAACCGAATGCCGTTGGCGAGCGTCCGCAGGTAATCCTTTTCGGTGAGCTTGATGACGTCGACGCCGCCGAGCGTCTCGCCGGACTTGGAGTCGCGGTACTCCTTGTTCATGTTCTTCACCCACTTGTTCGCTTGCCCCTGCGGGTCGATCATCAGCGGCCACCGCCGCGCCTTGGCGACGATGATGCCGTTCTCGATCGAGACGGAATCGGACGGTAAACCCGCGATGGTCCACTGGCGAATAAGAACGGGGTCCCCCAGCGTGCTCTGGATGTCCGCGCCGGGCGTGTGCGGAAGCTTCAGCCGCGCCATCTCGCTCGACCACTCCCGCAACAGCTCGGCGCGGAACGAAGGCGTGAACGGGCCGTTGTACGCGACGACACCAGAGGAGACCACCACGTCGCCCACCACGTTCACCAGTTTCTCGCCGAGCGACTCCACCGTTTTCTCCCAGCGCGTCTTCTCCCCGCCCAAGCCGCCGATGAGCTTTCCGGCGCGGTCGAGCTGCGCCTGGCAGCGCGCCACCTCCGCTTTCAGCTCGTCCTGTTTCGCCTTTCCAGCCTCGAACCGCGAGTTGAGCTCCGCGAGGTTCGCCTCCACGCCCGCGAGCGTCGCCTTCGCCTCGGCGAGCTCACCCATGGTCACCTCCAGCGACGCCTGCGCTTCCGCCAGCGCGGCGCGCTTCGGCTCGATGGCCAGCGAGACGTTGTAGTAGGTGTGCATGGCGCGCGCCCACATGCAGATGGACGTGCACGCCTTGGACACCTTCTTGATCGCCGCGGGGTCGAAGTCCTCGCGCAGCATGTACGGGTCCGCCTTCTCGATGATCTCCGCGGAGATGGCGTCCTTGTCGTACGACAGGAGCGACTCGAGGAACTTCACCGGGTCCTTCACCAGGTCCGTGCTCTGGCCCCAGTAGTCCTGCATCTTCGCCCCAGGCTTAGCGCCCTCGCGCGTGTCCGGCACCATCTTGGGCTTGCGCCCGAAGAAGATGCACGCCACCTCCATCACCAGCCGCACGCCCGCGGGCGGGTTCTTCAGCGCCTTCACCTCCACGATGTCGTTCTTGGTCAGCAGCTTCAACGCCTGCACGGCGGCGTCGAGCGCCGGGAGCGCCTTATCCAGGTCGGCTTGGGCGTCGTCGGCGATGGCTTTCGCCTCGGCGGCTTTCTCGTTCGCCGCCTTCTCCTGCGCGAGCACTTTCGTCTTCGTCTCGTCCGCCACCGCCGTGTCCGCGGTGATCACCGCGATCATCTCCTCCACCTCCGTCGACGTCCGCGCGAGCACGGGCTGCAACTCCACAAGCTCTTTCTCCATCACCCCGACCTGCGCAGCCGTGGACTCGAGCTTGTCGAGGCCGACCCGCAGGCGCGAGCGCTGGAGTTCAATCTCGGCGCGCTTCTCTCCCAGAAGCCGGGTGAACGTGCGCAGCAGCTCCAGGTAGCTCGTGGGCGTGACGTAGTTGTACCGCCGGAGCTGCTCCAGAAACGCGCGGCTCTTGCGCTCGACGGACTGGTGGATGAACACGCAGCTCTCGACGACGGCGCCGAGCGCCTTCGGGTCCTCGAAGGATTTGGCGACGTCCGCCAAAAACGTGTTCGCCACCGAATCCAGCGCCTCCAGCGGCCACTCCGAAAACCAGTCGATGGTGCAGCAGTTCACGAGCGACGGGAACATGCGCAGGCGTTGGCGGAACGAGTCCGACACCGGGCTCATCGCGAGCACGCAGTGCAGCTTCGAGCGGACGCGCGTGATGAAGTAGGCGTTGACGGCGTTCTTGGTGGTGGGCAAGCCGAGGTTCTGCATGATCGGGCGCAGCGCCGCGCCGATGGCCTCCGTGTCCTCGGACTTGAGGAGGTTCGGCACCTCCCCCGAGTTGAGGATGTTGTTGATGTCCTCCAGGAAACTCTCCTGCACGATCTGCGTGTCCGCGAAGAGGAACACCACGTCTTTCCCTTCGCATCCGGCCATCATCAGAACCTTGCGCAGGTCGTCGCGCCACTCGTTCTTGCCGTAGCCCTTGGCCACCTCGATCTGGAACAGATCGAACTCCTCCAGCGCCGCCGCCAGCCGCGTCAGGCTCTGCCGGCCGGAGCCGCCCACGCCCAGCAGCAGCGCGTTCCCCAAAGGCAGCGAGATGACGCGGCACACGCGCGAGACGTGCTCGATGGCGTCCAGGAACATCACCAGGTTCATCGGCGCGCTCGTGACGGAGTTGTAGTCCTCCAGCGCCTCCTCCACGACTTTGCGTAGCTCCACGGCGTCATGAACGCGCTGGTACACCGGCGCGTCCGCGCCCGGCACGAGGTAGTCGCCGTAAATCAGGCGCCCGCGCGTGCCTCCGTTCGCGCCGGCGCTCGCGCCGGCGCTCTCGTCGTCGCCCGACCCGTCGACGGGCGGGGGGGCGTTCACGACGTCGTCCCACGACACGCTCAGCTTTTCGCGCGCCACGCGGTCCACGAGCGCCGTGAACCAGTCGCGGTCCTCGGCGTTCACCATCCGGTCCTGGAACACGCGCAGGTTCTCGTGCATCCACAAGCCGTACAGCTCGTTCTTGTCCGCCTGCACGAGCTTCGGGTCCGCTCTGAGCAGACCCTGGAACACTCTCGCCAGGTCTCGCAAGTTGAACGTGTAGTGACTCTTCGCCGGCGTCGGGAGCAAGTCGCGGCGCACGACGTTGTACACCTCCACCGTCGCCTCGACGAAGGTTTGGCTCAGCGCCGCGATTTCGGGCTGGAACTTCTTGACGAGAGTGGCGCCGAGGATGCTGTCGAAGATGCGCACGAGGCTCGCGTCGGACATATCCGTGAAGGACAGGAAGTTGAAGTGCCTGAGCGCGCGGTTGGACACCGGGTTGCGTCCGCCGCCCGGGGGGCCCATGCATCCGACGAGGATCACGTCCACCACCGTCTTGAACGCGCACGGCGGCGCGCGGTCGTACCACCCCTTGTGGTCCATCCACTGGCGCAGAAGCTCGATGGGGGGCTGCGCGAAGTACTTCTCGCGCATGGGCATGTTCAGGTCGTCGATGAGCACCGCGTACTTTTTGCCGGAAGGCGGGCCGAAGACCCCCTTGCGGCGCTTCTCCATCTTCCCGTCCAGAAAGTCCTGCGTCTGGTTCGCCGACGTGCGCGCGCTAAAGGTCATAAACACCGAAACGAACGCGTCCGGCATGTGGTTGGAGAGCTTGTCCATCACGTTCAGGGTCTTCCCAGTGCCCGTTTCGCCCACGCACAGCACGTGCTTGTCGTTCCGCAACAGCGCGTCGATGATGTACGTGTACCGCACGGTGTCCGCGGTCGGCACGATGATCTCGGCGAACGCCGCCTCCGGGTTCACCGCGTACTCGTCCACGGTGTGCATCCACTCGACCCACCGGCACTCGGCTTGGTCGTAGCAGAACTCGAAGATGGCGCAGTCCGAGCCGCCGGAAGTCGACGCGGGGGGCATGTGCTTCGCAAATGCGTGCGACTCCGCCTTCTCGCGGAAGAAACGCTCCAGCCTCGGGCGCCCGGGGCCGGTGACGGACGCGCCGAGGCCCCAGATGAGCGAAAACACCCAGAGCGGGAGCGCGGCGCGCTGCGCATCCTTCGTCTCCTGCTCGTCCAGGGGCGCCTGGCCGAGCGCCTCGTCGCGCTCGTACCGCTTCAGCAACGAGGACATCACGTTGAACGCGCCAGTCACCAGGCAGTTGTCCACGGTCGTGACCGTCTCTTTCAGCTGCTTCCGGATGAAGAACAGGACGCCGTCCAAGCCGGGAACGAGGCTGGTGAATATTTTCGTGAACTCCTCCTTGAACGGCTCGAACATCTCGGGCAGGGTCTGCAGGAAGCTCGTCAGAAGGGGCTCGACCCCCATGGACGTGGGCTCCATGTAGATCATGCCGCACCGGGAAACCGTGGCGGGCGACGCCACCGCCAGGTCCTCCACCTCGAACATCATCGTCATCGTCGCGGACATCTGGATGATCTCGCCGGACACGAGGCACAGCTTCTTGTTGTCGTCCAGCACGGTGTTCATGTTTTCGATCCAAATCGCGTCCACGGGGCCGTCAAACATCATCCACTTCTTGTCCGGCCCGGGCTCCTCGGAAAGGTCACGCATGTAGCACGCCAGCACGCCGTCCGTCCATTCGTGCGTCGCCTCGTCGAAGTCGCCGTACAGCTGCCCCATGGTGATGGACTTCGGGTTCAGGCACACGCACTTGGTCTTGTGGTACGTCTGCGAGCCCGAAGCCGCCAACGCCGTCTGCGCCGCGCGGAGCGCGCGGTAGCACATCGTCTTCCCCCCCCCGGTGGGCCCGACGAGCATCAGACCGTGCCGCACGACGGTCATCTCGTACAGCTGGATCACCTTGTCGATGAACGCCGGCACGGGCTGCACCTTTAAATCGCCGCACGCGACCGCGAGCGCGCCGATCAAGTCGTCGTAGTCGGCGTCGGGCTTCTTCACCCCGGGGAACAAATCAGAGATGATGCCCTCGAACAGAGGCAGGTCGTGTGCCAGAAACTTGGGCGTGTTGACGTCCATCAGCCCGCGCAACAGAAGCACCTCCTCGTCGTCCTCCGGGAAGTCGCGCTTCAAGTTCCCGGCGGCGGTGATCACGGACTTCACCGCGCGCATCCCGTAGTCGTAGTGGTCCTGCGCCGAGAGCTGCTCGGAGCAGAGCTTGAACGTCGCCACCATCTTGCGCGCGAGCGGGCGCCCGCGCTTAAACCCGAAGGACATCAGAGAAATCTCGCCGATGAGCGCGTAATCGGGCACCATCATCGCGCACGGCCGGAACAGCGCCTTGAGGTTATCGGGGAGCTCCGATCGTCCGGCGTAGCCGGGGTTCATGGTGATGAACACCGCGCACCGCGGATCGAGAGAAATCTCCGAGTCCTCGAACACGAACCGCCGCAAGCCGCGCTGGATCGCGTTCTGGATCGTCAAAATCTGCGCGGCGATCACAGACAGCACCTCGAGGTCGATGCGGTTGAACTCGTCGAAGCACGCCCACGCGCCAGACGAGGCGAGGCCCTTGAAGAACTTGGCCATCGCGAGGTAATCCAAACCGTCGGAGCAGTTGAACACCACGCACTGCATGGCCAGCCCCTTCGCGAGGTCCTTAGTGGTCTCGGTCTTGCCCGTGCCTGCCGGGCCGGCGGGCGCGCCGCCCAGGTTCAGGTGCATCGCGCCCATCAGGGTCATGTAGCACCGGTCCGTCAGGGGCGTCACGACAAGCCGCGGCTGGTTCCCCAGGTACTCGTACCCAAAAGGCAGCGACGCCTGGACCATCTTGCACCATAAGTCGCCGCCCTCGGAGGTGCCGGCGCCGCCGCCGTATCCGCCGGCGCCCTCCACGGCATCTTCGCCTTCGTCTTCGTCTTCGTCGTCTTCGTCGTCGTCGTCGTCGTCGCCCGCGGGCTTGAGCTGCGAGCTCTTCTGCTCCCAGTAGTACCGCAGCTGCGCGACCCAGTCGAAGTCCGTGAGCGCCTTGACGTTCTGACGCTGCAGAAGCCCCACGACGTCGCGCGCGTGCACGTCGATGGTGATGAGCGCGCCGAGTGTCTTGCGGTGCTGCCCGGGCAGGCGCCCGCGCACCATGTCGGTGAGCGCGTCCAGCTGCGAGACGTTCTGGTCGTACCACGCCTGCAGCGTTCCCTCGGCGATGGCCTTCTCGGTGAGCGAGGTCCAGTACGTGGCGGTGACGCCGAGCACGGTCATCGCCGGCCACTGCGTGACCCACTCCGGGCGCGGCTTGACGTTGTAGTCCGCCAGCGACTCGACGACGGAGTGGCGGCAGGACTTCTTCATGATGCGCTCCACCTCGCCCAGCCACATCTCCACCGCGCCCTTGGGCTTCATCTTCTCGGCGAAGGGCACCTTCTCGCCTTCGGCGCTGTTCATGGCGACGATGGACAGGTCGTCCTCGAAGTCCAGCGTCTGGATCGCCTCGAAGCACTTGCGCAGGTGCGGCTGCACAGCGAGCGGGTTCTTGGTCTGCGACAGGATCTGCAACAGCTCGTCGTTGGACAGGAAGAAGAAACGCGCGAACGCCAGGCGTTTCGTCTCGAGGTACTCGGCGAGGCCTTTCTGCACGCCGTCCAGCACGCGATTGGCATCCCGGAACGTCTCCAGGAGTTGACGGTCGTCGCATATCCGCAACAACCCCGGCGTCGCCTTGGCGCGAAGCAACGTCTTGCGCCACGACCGATCCACCGCGCCGAAGCGCTTGCCCTCGAGCGGCAGCTGCTCCATGATGTCGTCCGACCCGAAGATGGGCTCGAGGTACATCCAGGCGCGTTGCAGCGCGAGCCACTCGTCCAGCACCTCGCTGGTCATGCTCAGCGTGCGCTCCCACTCGTGGATGCGCGCCTCGAACGGTTTCTTGAACGGCGAGAAGCTCATCGCCTGCGCCATGACGATGTGGTCGTCCAGCATCTGCGTCACCGTCTCGTCCACCCGCACCACGTATGTCTCCGTCTCGCGGTACTCGCGAACCTCCAAGTCGACGCCTTCCCACTCCGCCACCATCTTCTCGATGGCGGTCTCGATGGCGTACTCCTTCCCCGCGATCTCGGAAACCTTGAACATCGCCTCGGCTTTCGCTTCCGAAAACGCGCCAGACTCGACCAGCTTTTCGAGCGAGAAAACCTCCACCTCGCCCTCCTCGTCCGTCGCGTGGACGTCGCCCGGGCGCGGCACGGTCAGCCCAGTGTCGGCGCTGATCTTTTGCCAGTGGCGGTCGCGCATGCCGGGCGAGCGCAGCGCTAGGCAGAGCGGCACGAACTTCTGGAACTCTTCCAGCTCCGCTCGTATCGCCTCGCAGTTGGCGGCGTTCTGCGGGAGCTTGCGCGTGGTAAACGCCTTGCCCATCTTGAACATCACCTTGAACGCGTCGGAAACCGTAGCCTCCATGTTTTCGGCGTCCAGGTCGGCGAACGGCTCGGTCCACCACCGGTTCTTGTTCGTCTTCCAGTCCCGCGCGTACGTCCAGAACTTGTAGAACGGGTCGAACGCGTCGCGCGTCGCGCGGATGTTGGAATAGTCCGTGGCCTTTTTCCCGAACACCCCCTCGCGGCTGTTGAACGTCACCGCGTGCCCCTGCGCGTTTTTCAAATCCGTGTTCAGTCGCTCCACCGTTTGCGCAATCTCCATCGTCTTGGACATGTCGGAAACCGCCGAAATCTCGTCCACGCGCTCGGCGAGCTCGCGCGTCGTCGTTTCGAAAATCTCCTGCGCCTCGTTCTGGTCCTCCTCGAACTTGCGCGCCTCTTCCAACGCCTCCGCCTCCTGCGCCGCGCGCGCGCGGCGGAGGCGCGTCGGCCAAAACTGCGCCGTCGCGCGCGTCGCGTTGTCTTCGTCCGACAGCGCGCGCCGCTGCGCCGCGAGCGCGTCGTAGAACGGCGCGCACTCGTCGAACAGAAACATCTGGTCCACGCAGAACCGCGGCACGGTCTCGCCGAGATCGCGCAGCGCCTGGATCGCCTCCGGCGTGTCTCGGGGCTGTTCCAGCTTGGCCAACAAATCGGCGAAGCGACGGTTGATCCCGTCGCAGATTTTCTTGGGCGTCTCGGCGATGAGCCCCCGGCACTTCTCCGCCAACGCCACGCGCTTCTCCAGCAGCGTCGCGCGAACCTTGGACACGTCCACGCGAAAACACCCCACGGTGATCTCGCTCGGGACGTGCTCGGCGATGCGCGCCGCGCGCGCCTCGTGGAACGCAACAGCCTCCAGGTACCGCCCCAGCCGACCCTCGTCGTCGCCCTCGTCGGTCCCGCCGCGCAGTTCGCCGATCGTCGCCGCGACGTCGAGCTCGAGCAGAGAGACGTACTCGTCGTACGTCGTCAGGTGGCGCGTCAACGCGTCCGCGGCGTGTTCCAGCGCGCGCTCCAGGCGCGCGCGCGTCGCCACCACGAGCGGGTCGTTCGCGGGGACGCTCGCGCACGAGGGCCAGAACGTCCACGCCAAACCCGTCATCACCCCCGGGTCCATCGTCTGGACGCCCGCCGTCGCCGCCGCGCCGCGATCGAACGCCTCGAGAATCGCGGAGCGCGTCGCTTCGAGGTTTTCGGTGTAACGGAAGCTGGGCGGGACCTTGCCCGCGCGCCCGAGCTTATCCACGACGGGCGCGCCGCCGGGGTCGATCGCCATCTCCAGCCGGAACAGCGGGGGGGTCGATTCGGGGCCTGAATCGTACGAGCTCTCCGCGACGGTCGCGCCGGTCGCGCCGTTCGCGGAAAGCAGGCGCGTCTCCATGAACGCCCCGAACTCGCGCACGGAGCTCTCCGCCAGAGACCGCAGCGTGTCCTCCATGCGCAGCCGCGCGACGAGCAGCACGCGCCGCATCTTGGAGAACTCGTACGCCGTGCGGTCCGTCTCGCGCAGGTTGAACCAGCCTTTGCCGCACGTCGCGAAGCTTTCCACGACGGCGGCGCGGTTGGCGGCGAACCAGTCCGTCTTGAGGTGCTCGGCGAGCTCCGCCGCGGCGACGCGCTGCGTCTCGCAAAATTCCGCGACGGAGAACGGCGCGGCGAGCTTCGTCGTCTCAGAAACCCGAACATCTTCCAGCGCCACGCAGAACGCGCGTTTTTCGCGCAGCAGCTCCAGGTGTATCTCCGCGAGCGCCGCGAAGCACCGCACAGCCTCCGGCTTGGTCAGCGTCGCGACGAACGCGAACCGCTCGCGCGACGACGCGAAGTTGTACCCCTCCGACGAGCGCGGGTCGCCGTCGGCGCGCGTTCGCGCGTCTTCGTCGTTGTCGTCCGTTTCCTCGCGCGCTTCGCGCGTCGCGAAATCCACCGCGTTCATCGCGCGCGCGAACTCGCGCCGAATCTCGCCCGCGAGCGCCTCCGCGAATCGCCCAGCCTCCGCGTCCGTCTCGACGCGCGTCCTCAAGGCGGCGGAGCTCGAGGTGGCTTTCGCGAGCATCCTGCGCGCGTCGTCCTGCGAGAGCGCCGTCGCGCCTTCGCAGGGCATGGAGTCGATTATGAGTTCCCGGCGCAGCGCCGCCGCCGCGCGCGCGCGCGCCTCCGCCGCGCGCCGTCGCCGCCGCACGAACGCCGAAGGGTCCTCCGTCTCGAAGCACACGTCCACGCGCGGGACGTCGCGCGCCACGAGACGCTCGTCGCCGTCGAGCCGGACGTCGTACCGGTCGTCACCGTCCGCCGCGGACACGCGCCCGCCCACGAGCGTCCCCGGGACCCAATCGACGCGGTCGGTGGTTCGCGCTGCGACAGCGCCGGGTGCCGCGGGGTCGGTTCCGGACCCGGCGCGCGCGGCGGAGGACGCGACGCGGCACCGCGGCGCGCCGGCGCGCCAGGCGAGCGCACGCGGGTCGAGCCACACGCTCCGCGGGTCCCGCGGCTCGAGCGTCTTGTCGTCGAACAGAGACAGCGGCAGGTGCGAGACGCCGGGGGGTGCTGGTTCGACCGCCGACGCCTCTTCGCGCCACAGCGCGTCCAGTCGCGCGAAGCCGGACGCGTACCGACGCTTGGCGCGCTCCACGGCGACTTCGCGCGGCGCGTCGCCGGGCCGCGAAAACGCCGCCAACGGGGCTTGAACCTTGGGCTCCAGCGCAAGGGGGACGCCGCTCGCCCGCGTCGGCGCGCCACCGAGCTCCGCGTCACCCCGCGCCGCGTTCGAAGGTGTCGAAGGTTTCGCAGGTGTCGAAGAAGAAGCACTCGAGGAAGACGCGGAAGAGCCGACCCGCGAGCCTTCCGCGGCGGCGGCGCCGGGATCCTCGTTCGCCGGCGAAGCGTTTTCCGAGCCGCTCCGCTGCGAGCCTCGGTCGTCGTCACGACCATGACGCACCCCGCCCGTGGCCTCGTCCGCGTCCGCGTCCGCGCCCTCCGCCGCTTCCACGCCCGCGTCCGGCTCAGTCTGTTGCTTCGCATCGCCGCCTTCGGTCGCACCCCGCGTGTCGCCCGCTCCCTCCGCGCCCTCGTCTTCGCCCGACACCTTCACTGGATCGGGATCGAAGGGCACCGGCTCCACCGCGTTCACCGCGGGCGTCTGGTTTTCCTCGTCCGAGGCGGGCGACGCGTCCGCGGCGGGCGCCTTAGCGGGCGGGCCCGCGGGTTTCGCGGGGGACTTCCGGACGAACCGCGCTGTTGGTCGAGGGCCGGGAAGGAGGGACAGATGCAATCGGGTCAGTCTCCTCGCGTGGTTCGGTTCGTAGAGGCGTCGTTTTCCAGCCTTCCTAATGCGGGATTCGACGCGCGCGAGGTCGGAAGGGCTAAATGCAGCATCGGGGGAGAGTCACGGGACGCACCTCTCGGGCCTGACACCATGGCGCGTTCGGGTCTTCGCACCCAGACCCTCTCTTCGGCGCGACCCGATCCCCGACGCCGAGGATGCGGAGGTCGCTCCGCGAGTTGTGCGCTCTGCGGGCGACGCAGCAGACGGGATGAGCGTGAGAACGGACAGGCCACAGGCGAGACGACGATCGCGTCCGAATCATGGCCGACGACTCCAAAATCGCGCTGGTTTTCGTCGTCGGCACTTTCCGACGCGGTGGCCCTACGATGGCCCCCGGAGGCGGCCCTTCCGGCGCGGGGGGCGCGCGCGCACGGAGCCAGAGCGACCTGCGGCTGGATGTCATCACCGAGTTCCTGGAGGCGGCGACGCACCACACCCTGCACGCGCGTGGCGTGTATCCCAAGGAACTCTTCGAGGCGCGAGCGTTTTACGGCGCGCGCGTGCAGAAGAGTCGCCACCCGGATCTGGACGCGTACGTGGCCGACGCGGTGCACGCGCTGCGCGGCCCGATCGCGCGCGGGGACGTGCGACGTGTGGTGCTGGTGATAAAGGACGGCGACAGCGGTGGCCCCGGCGAGCCCTTGGAACGGCACGTCTTCGACTTCGCCATGCGGGACGACTACCTTTCAAAAACGCCATCCGCCGAGGACGTCGACGCGCTCGCCAAAGCGTTCGCGGCGTGCGTGAGCAAAATCTCCTTCCTCGACGCCGTGCTGCCTCCCATCCCCGGCGGCGCGCTGCAGGGCGTCACGTTCGAGCTCGTGGCGTACGCCGACAAGCCGGGGGTGGCGCACGAGCTGGGCCTGGACCAGTGGTCGGAGGAGCGCGTCGCCGCGAGCGGCGCGAGCACAGAGGACGCCGCGGCGGATGCGCGCGCGCGCGCCGAGCCCCGGCTGGAGTTCTGGGCGGGGAACCTGCGCGGAGGCGACAAGGAAACGTACCCGGTGAAGACCACCAAGACGAACTTGATAGACATAGACGTGTTCGTGGAGAGGCGGGGGGAACCGAGGCGAAGCGAGTGTCCGTAGTCGCGTCGGTTTCGGTTCGCGACGCGCCTTTTTTTTCGCGCGCGTCGGACCTTGGCGGACGCGTCGCGTCCGCGCGTCTCATCGGAACGAACAGTAAAAGTCTACGGTACTACGAGAACGAAACAGGCATCACGCCTCTTCCCCGTCCTTCTCCTCGTCCACACGCCACGTGGGCTCGTCCTGCGCGCGGATCACGCAGTCCACCAGCCCCTCGCACGTGCGCGACGCCGGCGACGCGGCGGGCTCGCCCGCCTCGCCCGCCTCGCCCGCCTCGCCTGACTCCGCGGCTGAAACGTCGCCGACGACGCACGCGCTCTCCGAGGGCGCGCGCAGGATCGTGCCCGGCAGCTGGCAGAACTGCATGGTCTTCATGTGCTCCGCCTCGTCGTTGCGCACGTTCAGGAAGACGTCGTAGAGGTTCTCTATGACCGGCCGCCGGCGCTCGGCGCACGCGGACGCCGCCGCCGTCGGGTCGCCCGTCTGGAACTCGTCGAACAGGAACAAGTCGCCCTCGGCGTAGTACTTGCGCGCGATCGCGGGGGGGTTCGAGGCTTTGAGCTCCGCTTCGTTCCGCTTCAGGAACTCGTCGTACGTGTGGTACGCGTGCGCTTCCACCTGCTCGGACAGGTTGTAAGCCATGCGCGGGCTGGCGAGGTAGACGAGGCACGTCATCCCGTAGTACGCCACCGCCATGTGCTGCGCGAAGAACCGGTCGGCAAACTTTTTGTCGCCGCCCATCGCTTCCATGATGAGCAAATGGTGGAACTCGTTCATGGTCTGCGCGAAGTGCACCTTGAGGTAGTCCGCGCGACGCCAGAACCCCAGCGTCTCGTACAGGTGCAGCACGGACAAGAACGAAAAGTACGGCACGCGCGCCACCGTCTCCAGCGCGTAGAAGCGCGGGTAATCGCGGCCCTCGTACAGTTTGTCGATGACGAACACCGCCGAGGCGACGATGACGGCGTTGATCGAACGCTCGAGACGCGGGACGAACGCGTCGCTGTGGATCGCGTCTGCGCCGCCGTACGTCTGTCGGTCGTAATCCGCCAAAGAGGGCTCGGACGCGTCGAAACGCGGTCGGTCCGTCGCGCCGCCGCCGCGCGAGACGGCGTTGTTGGCGCCGGACGCGTCGTCATTTTCGACACGCATCTCGGCGGACGCGCCCGAGGAGGAGGAGGCGTCCTTCGCGCGCTCGCCGGACGTGCGCTCGACGGCGCGGAGCGCGGGCGCGCGGCGCCCGCGCGCGCGGCGCGAAGCGTGGAGCACGCGCGCTCGCGCGCCGAGGCATGTCGCGGAAACAGACAGGGCCACAGCCATGGCGAGGGTCCCCTTTTCTGCTTTTCTGGGCCGCCTCGAAAAAGCGTCGGCGGCAGACGAGCGGTCGGCGACGGGACGCGGCGCGAGCGGAGCCCCGGGGGCGCGGCGCCGGGCGAGACGCCCGCGTGGGTCTTTTCGAGCGCGGGGAGGGTCGAGCGCGAAAACGCGCGCGGGGCCACGCTACGAGGGCGGCTCGACGGTATGACGATACGCGCGTCTGTGCGTGACAAATATCTCGAGCAGCGCTTCCGTCGTCCGTTGCGCGCGAGATCCGGTCGGGTTTCGCGCGAAAACCAGACCGAAGGACCGGCCTCGAAGCCGCGGTCAACCGAGGTCTAAATCGAGCCCCCTCGATCAGATCGGCGCGCGCGACGAGAGACGCGCGACTGGAACTCGCGACGACGGCGCGATGGTGCTCATTCACTGCAAAGGTAAGAGTGACGACCACCAGTTCCTGTACGAGACGACGACGACGACGCCCGTCTCGACCGTGGTTCGCGAGCTCGTCGAGATCCACAACCTTCGGCTGCGCATCCAGCGCCTGAAGGTGGAGGGCGACGAGCTCGCGCAGCACGGCCCCGCGCGCCACCCAGACAAGCAAGGCCTGGACGAGGACCTCCAGGCCGAGGCTGACGGTGTGCTCGCGCCCGAGCGCGGCCCCACGTTCTGCAAGGACCCGAACGGCAAGCGCGACGGCAACGCCCCAGTGGCGCAGGTGGCGACGATGCTTCGCAAGGCTCTGGACGACGCCGCGTGCGTCGCGTCCAAAAAGCAAGTCACCGAGCGCCGCGCGGTCACGACCAAGAAGATGCTTCTGGACGCCATCGACGTCGTGCGCGGCGCGGTGATGATCGCGTACCCCATGGGAATCCCCGAGTGGGACCCCGTGCGCATGGACATCGAGGCGGACGAGAAGCCGGGCGACACGCCCGCGGGGGTGGACGTGCTCGACCCCGACGCCGCGCAGCTGTGGTGGGCCGGGAAGCAGATGATCCCGGGCAACAAGCTCGCCGCGCACGTCGGCGCCAACGAGAAGACCAAGATCATCGCGAAGCTCCAGAAGAAGGGCGGCGGCGCGCCGCAGCGTGAGGCGCCCGTGAGCGCGGAGGAGCAGAAGGCCATGATGGCGTACTACCACCGGCGGCAAGAGGAGATGGCGGCGCTGGAGGCGAACCAGGAGGATGACTACGCCAACTCGGCGTGGGCGGATTCGGGCGCGCTCAAGTCGCACTTTTCGGGCGTGGGGGGCGGGAGGGGGGGGATCTCGCTCGGGGGGATCGGGGGCAGGAGCGGGTTCAATTAGCGGCATTTCTTTCTGAATCGGTGTTTTTCTTTCGTGTGGGTATTCCTCATATGTTCCTCTCATCAGATTCCGTCGCCTCTATAGGCGTCACCCTCTCAATCCGGCGGAGCCGTCCGCCTCGTCGTCCCCCTCGCGCGCGTCGAAGAGCTGCTTGTTCCACTCCAGCACCCACTTCCCCAGCGAGTAGTACACCGCGCCGTGCCGCACGACGTACAGCGCCAGCACCGCGAAGCAGGCGAAGAACGCCTCCTGCGAGAACGCCTCCGCCGCGTCCGTCACAGTCGCCGCCCAGTCCGTGCCGTCGAGGATCAGCAACGCGGGCAACGCCGCCCACCGCGCGACGCTGGATCGCGCGCGCGGCGCCTCCACCCGCCACACCGACCGCCAACGCACCGTGCTGGCCTCGAACCCGAGACCTGCGATTTCAGACACTTCTCCCGCCTTCGCGTCGTCGCCCGCCGAGCCCACCATGCCCGCCGCCAGGCCGGGCATGTGCAGACCGCCGTACAGAAGCGCGACCCGGCGCACGCCCGGAGCGCCCAGCGCGACGCGCAGGCACTCCAGCGCGCGCTCGTTGCGCCGGCGCACTAAAACGGGAACCTCCGACCCCCCCACGGCGCCCTTGGCTTGCGCGGAGACGATCATCTGCGCGAACGCCAGCCTGCGGACGCTCTCGATCTGCCCGCTCGTCAAAAAGTCGAGCATCGCGCCGAGCACGGGCGCGGGGCGGCCGCCGCCCCACACCCAGTCGAGAAGCAGGAGGTGCGCCTCCGGACACGGCACCAGCCAACACAGAGCGCGCGTGAGCTGTTTGGCGGGGCCGCCGCCGGCGCGTCCGCGCGCCGCCACCGCGAGCGCCTCGAGCGCGGGTGGTAACGCGCCCGTGGGCGACTTGTTCGCCGCTTTTTCGAGCCGGGCGCGGTCCATCAGCGACCGGGCCTTCGCGGCGACGCCCGGGATCTCGGAGGACGGCCGACGGTCGGCGTCGCGGCGCGCCGACGCGAACGCCGCCTCGCCGGCTTCCTCCTGCGCGCGCGTCAGCTCCTCCTTCGGCATGTCCGCGACGTACCACGCCGGCCTCGTGAGGTCCAGCGCGTCCAGCTGCGCGCGCAGGCCGTGCACGTACGCCAGGTTGCGGGAATCCTCGGTCGGGGCGAGCGCGACCGCCAGGCGGGGCAAAAACGGCGTTTCGAGCGTCGAGGTTTCCATACGACGCGCGCTCGCGTCGCCTCCGGAAGCGCTTCCCGGGAGCGCATCGGTCTCTTCGAGCGTCTCTAAGGTCGCGCGACGCGCGCGTCGCGCGTCGGGCTCCTTTTTTGTCGCGCCGCGGTCCTCCGGGCGGTCGGGCAACGAGGGCGGCTCGCCGGGGACGAGGTTCTGCTCTCCCGTGATGAGCTCGAACAGCACGACGTCGTAGTTGGACTCGCACTCGTCCTGCAGCCCCGCGTAGTACTCGGCGTCGCCGACGTGCACGGTGGCGGCGAGCGTGACTTCCCGCGCGTCTCCGGGCCCGGCGCCTCGCCGGCGGAACACCGCGGTGGCGCTCTGCAGCTCCCACGCGCCGTCGGCGAGCTCCACCAGGCGGAGGTACTCGTCTAGGGAAGGTGCGGCTTTACGCGGCGCGCCGCGCATCACTCGCCGAGACGTCGCGCTCGGGACGGTCTCGTCCGTCGAGGGCTCGGTGGAGACCGCGCGCGGTCTGAGATCCCGCCGGGCGCGCGCGGGGCAGACCCGCCGCGGGGCGCGGGGCAGGCGCGAGGGGCACGTCGAGGCCGCGCACCCCGCGAAGACGAGCGCGCCGCGACAGGAAGGGCCCGCATGGACCGACATCGTCCCCGCGCCTGCGCCCGAGCGCGCGTCGCTTTGAAGCGGAGCGTCGTCGGTGCCGAGCTGGACTTTGGAAACGCGCGCGGGAAACGATTTCCCCGCGTGCAGTGAGACGCCAGGGCGCCCGCGAGCGTCACTACGCACGGCGCCATGGAGGACGACGCGGCGCTCGCGCGCCAAGTGCGAGAGGCGCGCGAGGTGGAGAGATGCGTGCTCGACGCGCTTCGCCAGGACGGCACGTTCGACGCGCTCCGCCGGAGGCTGGTGGAGGAGGCGAGCGCGAAGCAGGAGCTCCGCGGCGCGGTGGCCACCGCGCTCGCGAACAGCGCGACGGTGGCCAGGATCGATCCCGCCCGAAAACCGACCGAGAAGGCGTTGGTGGACGCTCTGCGCGAGGAGGAGGTGGTGGACGAGGACAAGCAGGTGAGGGTGAAGCTGGAGGACACGGTGATGGAAGCGTTCTCGAAGGAGCTGTGGGACCTGATGACGGACGAGCAGGAGGGGCTCGGGCGGGAGCTGTACGAGGCGGTGTACGCGGCGAGGGAGAGGTTAGCCCTCGAGCGAAAATGACCCAGACGAAAACCCGCGAATAAAAAAAGGACGTGTCGAAAAAGCCACCACGTCGTCGCGCGCGGTCCACTGCGAGACCATGTCGCCCGCTTCGCTCGCGACGGCGACCACGCGCGGGATCGCGGTATCGGTGAGACCGCGTCGTCGCGCGGCGTCGTCTCCGCCCGCGGCGGCTCGTCTCGCGAAGTCTGGCCCGCGGTCGGTGCCGACTCGAGCAAAAGCGCACTCCGGGAGAGCCGCGAGATGGAAACGCGAGCCTTCCCGAGACGCGCGAGGCGCGCGCGCCGCGTCCGCCGACCAGCGCTCCGGGGGCGCGCGCGTTTCCTCTCAAGAAGGTTCGCGTCCCCATCCCGACGCCGCGAACGCGTCGAGGCTTCTCGGGCTCCTGCGCGCGAACGCGTACGTCGAGCTGGTCGGTTCTGCGGCGGTCGCGTTTCGGCCGGACGCCGTGTTCCCCGAAATCTCATCATCCGCCGCCGGCGCGGAGTGCGCGCGGTGGTACGCCCTGGCGCTCGCGGCGTTCGCACTCGCGTCGTTCGCGTGCGGCGGAGCGGCCTCCGTCGCGGCGACGCGCGAGCTCGACGACGGCGCGTCCGTGCGAACGCTGAAGACGACGTGCTTCCCCGTCGTCGCGTCGATGGCGCTGTACCACTCCGGCGTCTCGCGGTTCGCCGCGAGCGCCGTCGCGCGAGGCGCCGCCTCCCCGGCGCTGCGCGGCGCCATCGCCGTGCACGCCCCGCTCGCGCTCGCGTTCGCGCTCGCGACCGTGTTTTGCGTGCGCGCCGGGGCCGGGCGAAGCGAGAAGCGGGAAACCTAGCGGGTCACGGCGTTCGAGGAAGACGAGCGAGGAGGCTCCGACGCGCGAGGCGTAGCCGCGATTTCGGAGACTCGTAGTAGTATTACCCGTGCGCGCGGTGCGCGCGCGTGTTTTTCTTCGAACCCCTTTCGACGCGAACGAGTCACCGGCGAAGGAACCGACGCGCCGCGACGCTCTCCGCCGAGCTCTCCGGGATACTCTTCTCCGCCGCGCCCTGCTCGCCCCACCTCTCGTACACCTGCGGATGTTTGAACTCCCAGCACTCCTCCTTGGCGTGCTCGCACTTTTTGTTCAGGTGCTCGAGCGGGTTCCGCACCCCCCCATGGTCCGGCCAGGCGGCGACGTTTCGCCCCATCACCGTCACCTGGTAGTCGCAGTCCGCCTGCGCCTTCGCGGGGACGGCGTCGTGGGGACCCTTGCGCAGCACGTCGCAGACGCCGTACTTGATGTCCGTGGACATGACACGCAGCAGCGCACGGAAGCCCTCGGACCACTCCGAGGGGTGGCGGTACCGCCACGCGTGCACTTCGTCGTACGCCTCCCGGTCCGTCGCGATGGCGTGCAGACGCGCGGCGAGCTTCTCGGGCGTGTCGAACGTCCTCAGGTCCACGAACGAGTCGTTCGACGGCATCGTGGCGATCGCCTTCTCGTCCCCGAAGTAGATGGGCACGGACCCGCGCGTGAGCGCCAGGAACACCTTCTCCGTGGCGTACGCGGGGCACGCCCCCCCGTTCTCCACCGCGAAGTAAAACATGTAGTTGGACATCAGGTCCTGGAACGCGGCGTCGCCGTCGCCGCGGCCGGGCAAGCCGAAGGGCGCCGCCGCGTTGTTCTGGCACGATCCGAGCGAGAACACGGGAAACTTGTCCGCGATCTCCTGCAAGATGGTCGCGCGCAGAGGCTTGCAGTCGGTGGCGAGCCACGCCACGCCGGGCACGCGGTTCTCGCGCGGCCGCGCGAAGAACTTGAAGTCCTGCAGCATCGAGCGCACGGTGGGCCCGAACGGCCACCACACCGCCGACGTCTCTCGGTCGAAGTACGCGAGGTAGTCAAACTGCTTCATGACGTTCTCATCCTTCAGCTCCCACCCGAACGTCCCTGCGGCTTCGTGCGCGAAGTACATGTACACCTGGTTCGGGTCGGACTTGGGTGGCAGCTCGATCGCGCCCTGCGCGTTCCTGTGCCCCCCGCCCCACAAAAACACGCCCTCGTTGAAGATCACCACGTCCGCGTTCTCGCACTCGCTCTCGGTGATCTCCGCGAAGCACACGCCGCCGCGGAACAAGTCGTACAGCGTGTTGGAGGCGTACGCCGCATCCCAAGACCCTGAGCCTTGGTCGAGGCACACCTTGAACCTGTTTGTGCCCCCGCCGCGGGGCTTCAGCGGCTGGTGCTTCCAGTTCGGGTCCTGCATGTCGAACCCCTGGAACATGGGAGGCAAGTACGCGTGTCTCTCCGGGTCGTCGCGCATCGCCTCCGCCAGCAGGTCCCGCTTGTCGCCGCCGAGAAAAGCCGCGGCGGTCGCGTCGTCGCCGTCGAAGATGTACGCGGAGGCTGCCTTCGCGTCATCGTCCCCGGCCGCGAGCGCCTTCTGGTCCGCCGCGTACCCTTTGTGGCGGAACCTGTCGTACGCGCGGTTCGAGGTCGTCGTGAACAAGGGCTGGCCGGTGTCGGAGAGGCCGCTCGACCGCGCCCGGGTGAGCGACGATTCCGAGGTAGCTTCTTGTGCCTCCTCAACAGCAGGCTGCGACGCCCCCTCGGCCGCGGGCTGCTCCTGTTCCGGAGCGGGTTGTGACGACTCCTCGACCGCGGGCTGCGCCTCCTCGGCAGTAGGCTCCTCCTCCTCTTCCGCCGCCGCCGGCTGCAACGACTCCTCGACCGCGGGCTGCTCCTGTTCCGGAGCGGGTTGTGACGACTCCTCGACCGCCGGCTGCGCCTCTTCGGCAGTAGGTTGCTCCTCCTCCGCCGCCGCCGGCGGCGGCTGCGCCTCCTCGGCAGCCGGTTCACGCTCGGTCTGCGCCTCTTCCGGGGCGGGTTCTGTCTCCTCGGGGACAGGCTCCTCCGGCGTCTCCTCCGCCTCTCGCTCGGGGGCGGGCTCGTCCTCCGCCACCGCCGATTCGGGAACCGTCTCTTCCT
>MDSV01011085.1_pt1 | contig 20524 bp, 14 predicted proteins | sample 810851 | NCBI WGS metagenome assembly MDSV01 (sample SAMN05326640, study PRJNA326480) | marine metagenome | isolation source: seawater | place: Atlantic Ocean: North East | collected 2012 | reverse complement strand
TGTGCGCGGCTTCGCGCATGAACAGGTCTCTATTATGCGGGGTTGGCAATCTGCTGCCAACGGGATCGTATTGCAGCGCGAATGAACGCGTATTTCTATCGTCGTCTACGAAATGTCGAGAACAGCTTGGTCTGGCGCCCTGAGTACTTTCAGGCCAGTACGTTGGCCCGTGACATAAAGGTGAGAACCGAATTTTCCAGGCGTCTGATTTTCGATTCGATGTGTAAGGTTTCCGGCAAATAGGTGGGTGGATCAGAGACCAGATTGCGGATGCGTAGGCTGCAGTCGAGGTTTCGGCAGATGTGGTTGCCGATGCTGCGCCGACCGTCAGAGCCAGACACGTATACGCTGAATAGGGCGGTGCCTCGGCTGCGGTAGACATGATGACACCAAGAGCACATGCGGGTTCGTGGTCTCGCACCGGCATTCAGCACCCGGCGCAGCCGCAAACTGCGGAGTTCGTCTTCAACCGGCATGACGACGAAAGCGGTAGAACCCGACGGGTGGATCCAGCCGAGGTAGTCCAGAATGCCCCAGTCAATGGGTGCCAAGTCTGGAAGCGCCAGCTCAGCACTGCTGGATTGGCGGAACAAACCTTTGATGTCGTTGATGTTGAGGGCTTCCACAAGGCCCAGTTTATGTGCTGTCTTGAGGCAGACACAAGCTGTGATGAGTCGGCGCGCAGGCGGCGCGCAGAAAAATACGTGCAAGCCGAGCCGTTGCGGGTTGAGAGATGATATCCTCTGCCGCCAATTTAACGGAGAGAAACCATGAGCGATTTACCCACGACCAGCCGCCAGATTTTGTCCTGTGTGACTTCCGGCGGCAAACTGCAATTGACCATTGGTGATACACCAGTCGTAGCCCCTGGCGATGCGGAAGTGGTCGTACGTATTGAGGCGTCGCCCATTAATCCATCCGATTTAGGCCTGCTATTGGGAATGGCTGATATTCCCAAAGCCCAGACCGTTGGCGAAAATCATGTGGAAGCCGATGTGCCCGCGAACGTACTGCCGATGCTGAAAGCGCGGTTCGACGAAGCGATGCCCGTGGGCAACGAAGGCTCCGGTGTTGTGGTTGCGGCGGGTAGCAGTGCCGAAGCTCAGGCTCTGCTGGGCAAAACCGTTGGTGTTTTGGGTGGTGCCATGTACTCAGAGTACCGCACCCTTCACACCAGCCAGTGTCTGGTGATGCACGAAGGCGTGACGCCTCGTGAGAGTGCCTCCTGCTTCGTTAATCCGCTGACGTCCTTGGGCATGGTTGAAACCATGCGTCGGGAAGGCTTCAGCGCCCTGATTCATACGGCAGCCGCTTCGAACCTCGGGCAAATGCTGCAGAAAATTTGTATCGCCGACGGTGTTGATCTGGTCAATATCGTGCGCAAACCAGAACAAGCGCAACTGTTGCGCGACATTGGTGCCACTCACGTGTGTGATTCCAGCCTGCCCTCGTTCACCGAAGACCTGAAAAATGCCATCGTCGCTACCGGCGCCTACCTAGCGTTTGATGCCACCGGCGGCGGTGAGTTGGCAAATCAGATCTTGGTTGCCATGGAAGCTGCAGCGAACGAGACAGCGACGGAGTACAGCCGTTACGGATCTTCGCAAGAAAAGCAGGTCTACATTTATGGCGGTTTGGAGCGTCGTCCAACCACGCTCACTCGCAGCTACGGTTTGCAATGGGGTGTTGGCGGTTGGTTGCTCACGCCATTTTTGCAGAAGATCGGTCGGGAACGTGCCGCCGAACTGCGTCAGCGAGTGGCCGACGAAATTAAGACCACTTTTGCCAGCAGCTATGCGCAAGAAATATCGCTGAATCAGGCGTTAGAGCTCGACGTGCTGAAGGCCTATGCGCTGCAAGCGACGGGCAAGAAGTACTTGGTGAATCCAAGCCTGTAAGTCAGGCTCCTCAGACGAGCCGCCTAGCTGGAGTGCTCGTCATCAGACTGTGCGAGTCAAAGACCCGCACAGGCTTCAAAGGCCCGCACAAGCGTCAAAGGCAATATCGTAGCTTTTGCAGCGTGCGTCATGATCGTGGATCTGCGACACGACGATCAGCTCGTCGGCCTGAGTCTTTTCCAAAAACGCGTGTACCTGACCACCGACTGAATCCTTGGTGCCGACGGCAGAGGCCGAGCTGACGTGCTGCAGCATGGCACGGTCGGTATCACTTAAGTTGGCTTCAAAATTCGGATCAGGCTTGGGTAGAGGCCCAGGATTACCCTGACGCAAATTCAAAAAAGCCTGAAGTCCGGATGAGCGTAGCAGTAGGGCTTCTTCTTCGGTGTCGGCGGCGCAGATGTTGTAGCCCAAGATGACATGTGGCTTATCGAGTTGTTCTGAGGGTTCAAATTCCTGCCGATACAGCGTAATCGCACGCATCATGGCATCCGGCGCGAAATGCGAGGCAAAGGCGAAGGGTAGACCTAAGATGGCCGCGAGCTGAGCGCCGAATAAACTGGAACCCAAAATGTACAAAGGAACCTCTGAGCCAAAACCGGGTACGGCGGTTACTCGCTGTTGAGGCTGGCAGGTGCTGCCGAGGTAGCCCTTAAGCTCAATCACATCTTGGGGAAATTGGTTCGGGTCGCTGTGCAGCGTGCGTCGAAGCGCGTGGGCGGTGACGCCATCGGTGCCCGGGGCTCGTCCCAAGCCTAAATCGATACGCCCCGGATACAGCGCCTCCAGAGTGCCAAATTGCTCGGCAACCATCAGTGGAGAGTGATTGGGAAGCATAATGCCGCCAGATCCGACCCGTATGGATTTTGTGCCAGCGGCAATGTGGCCAATGACCACGGACGTTGCAGCGCTGGCAATGCCACGCATGTTGTGGTGCTCGGCGACCCAGTAGCGATGGTAGCCCGCGCTTTCACAATGCTGAGCCAGTGCGCGAGAATTGGTCAGCGCCTGAGTGGCATCGCCGCCTTCGCAGATGGGCGACAGATCGAGTACTGATAACGTTGGCATAGAATCCCCTCAAAAACCGATAACACAGTTTGCCAGACTCTTCACATAGATGCGCTTGGGTCGGTGGGTGTCTTGCCGTATCTTCAAGGCTGTTTAGTGACGATTGGGGGATGAGGTGAAATCACGATTACCACTGGTATTCGCTCTTTTTCTGGCCGCTTGCAGTTCGCCAGCGAAAGATTTTCAAACCGACATGGACAATTCGGTCGCGTCAGAAACACCCGCTGATTTTTTGGCTCGTAGTGAGCAGGAAATGTTATCGCTCAACAAAGAAGTGGGTCTCGCCTTCTGGCTGCGCGCAACCTACATCACCCCGGATACCGGTGAGCTGGCTGCCCGGGCCAGCGAGCGATCCCTTGCATTCGATAGTGCGCTGATTGCCCAGGCCAAGGCGCTAAAAGGGGTGCCCACCGATCCAGAAAGTGCCAGAGCGATTGAGCTGATTTTACGCGGCTCTTCCATGCCGGCGCCCAACGATCCGGCGCTGCGTGCCGAGCTGGCCCAGCTGGCTACCGATCTGGAGGGCTTATACGGTGCGGGTAAGGCCTGTGATGACAACGGCGACAACTGTAAAACGCTACCCGAACTGGAAAACATACTGGCGGCTTCTCGAGATTACGACGAACAGCTTGAGGCATGGCAGGCGTGGCGCGGAGTCTCCCCTCCGATGCGGCCCATGTACCAACGCTTTGTCGAGTTGGCGAATCAAGGCGCTCGGGAACTGGGCTTTGCCAACTTAGGCGAGCAGTGGAAAGGCGGCTACGATCTATCGACTGCGGAATTTGAGGCGGAAACCCAGCGCCTCTGGGGGCAGGTGGAGCCGTTGTACGAGGCCCTGCACTGTCATGTGCGCGATACCTTGTCCGAACATTACGGTGAGGATCGAGTGTCCCTCGAAGGGCCGATTCCAGCGCATTTGCTGGGCAATATGTGGGCGCAAAGTTGGGGGAACATCTATGACCTGTTAGAACCCTATCCGGGAGTGGCTCCGCTTGATGTGACGTCGGCCTTGCAAGCGCAAAATTACGATCCTGTTCGTATGACCGAAACCGCAGAGGCCTTTTTTACTTCGCTGGGTTTGCCTGAACTGCCGCAGAGTTTTTGGGAGAACTCCATGCTGGTGGCACCGACGGATCACGACGCGGTATGTCATGCCAGTGCGTGGGATCTAGACAACGGCAATGACCCCCGTATTAAGCAATGCGTCGAGGCGAACGAAGAACAACTGGCGACGCTGCATCACGAGTTGGGTCATATTTACTACTACCTGATGTACAAAGATGTCCGGCCATTTTTCAAGGGTGGTGCACACGACGGTTTTCATGAGGCGATTGGCGACACCATTGTGCTATCGATGACACCGGACTATCTGAAGGCAAAGGGCTTGGTTGACAGCGTAGCCGTCAGCGACGAGGCAGTGATCAACCAACAGATGAAGCTGGCCTTGGATAAAATCGCCTTTCTGCCCTTTGGCAAACTGATCGACGAGTGGCGCTGGAAAGTGTTCTCAGGCGAAATTGGGCCCGAACAGTACAATAGCGGTTGGTGGGCTCTGCGAGCGTCCTATCAAGGTATCGAACCCGCCGTTGAGCGCACCGAGGACGATTTTGATCCCGGTGCCAAGTACCACATTCCCGGTAACACGCCCTATACCCGTTACTTTCTCTCCCATGTGATGCAGTTTCAGTTTCATCGGGCACTGTGTGACGCGGCGGGTTATCAGGGCCCGCTGCACAATTGCTCGATTTACAACAGCGAGGCGGCTGGGGACGCCCTGGGTGCCATGCTGGCCATGGGGGCGAGCAAGCCTTGGCCCGAAGCCATGGAGGCGCTCACTGGGCAACGACGTATGGATGCAGACGCGATCATTGATTATTTTCAGCCGCTCATGACCTGGCTCAATGAGCAAAATGCAGGCCGGCAATGTGGTTGGTAGCCGATGACCTAAATGTTATCGGGTCCAGCGCACGGGAATCATGCCTTCCAGAAGACCGTTAATGCTGAACGCGTTGATGTCTTTTTCTTCGCCCACGGAACTGGCGAAGCGCGAGTCGCCATTGGATCGCGCGAAGACATGAGATTGAGGGTACTTTTGCTTTAGCCACAGCGCGGTGCGCAGATTGTCACGACCACTACCTGTGCCGAGAATGAAAACTGTGTTCTCGTTTTCCAGATCGACCTTGGCGGCCACACGTCGCCACACTTCAGGGTTTGAAATGTCACCCCGCATGACCGAGCGCTCGTAGTTCGAGGGCAATTGCTGCTGCTCTTCAACCACCATCATGCGACGCTCAGCGTCTTGATCAATGATGACGACGTGGGCTAGCTCGCTCTCTTGAGTACGCCGGAGTTGTTCGATTACGGATTGGCCGAAGCGTCCGAAACCTGCGATGACGACATTGTCCAACCCTTCGGTGCGAGCAAACTGTTGACGCAGGTTGCGGCGCACGAAGGCCATGCCGGCCATGTTGTAGCGGTTAAAAATAACGCAGTGTCGACCCAGCGAAGTTTTTAACAATGTGCGCATGAACCGCAGATTTTGGCAGTGAATGACGACCCGGAACTTGAGGTTCGGCGCCGATTCCAGCACTCGGGTGGCGGCTTCAAAGGCTTGGAAATCGTTTTTGCCCAGCAGCAGAACGCGCTTGGCGCGCTTGAGTTTCAGCTGTTTACGCAAGAAGCCCAGCGTCAAGTCACCGACTACGGTGGCCACACCGTACTTTTGCTGCAGTTCTTGTTCACGTATGGATTCAAACTCGGTATCAACAACGATGACCCGGCAGTTACGGTTTTCACGGCGCAACAGACGCAGATAACTGATCGTCAGCTCACCCGAGCCGAATATGACCACATGGTCTTGCAAGTTTCTCAACAGCCATTGCTGAGGGTTGAGCATGCGCAGAACCGCTTCAACTACCGCAGAGGCGGTGAGCAGGGGTGCGCCGAAAAAAGCGATCCAGAGTAAGGTTTGAGCCCATACGGGTCCACCGGTCGGCATGCCAAGGTCCAGCCCCCCGACCACGAACAGTCCCAAGATGTAGTAAGTCTGTTCAAGAATCGTGGCCTGAGTGACGTCCGGTCGTGCGCTCAGTGCGACGCCATTGGCGAAGGCCACCAAGCCCATGAGAAAGATAAGAGCAACGGCCATCCATCGCCAGCCCAGGCTCGCGCCGGTTAAGCGCTTGAGCGGCGTGTCGGTTTGTGGATTAAATGACTCTGAATTGGGTGTATCTTGCACCGGGTTAACCTAGTAATAATGCTCCGCGGGCAGCGTTGCTTGTTTGCGCATGGCAGGCATTCCCGCGCTTGCTACTATGACGCAATTGTATTCCGAGGAGAGAGGGATGTCAGAGTTTTCGACCATTGTCTATGAAGTGACCGATCAGGTTGCCCGAATCACGTTGAATCGCGTGGACGTCCGCAATGCCCAGGACAAGACCATGCTTTACGAACTGAATGATGCCTTTGATTTGGCGGCACAGGATGACGACGTGAAAGTCATTGTGCTGAACGCCAATGGCCCGCATTTTTCGTCTGGTCATGATTTGGCGGATCAAACCTCCATGGCAGATTTCCAGCCGGTGTCTAACTGGGGCGGGTTTGGTAAACCCGGTGCGGAAGGCTATCAAGCCCAAGAAGAAGAAATTTATCTGGGTCTGTGCTGGCGCTGGCGCAACCTGCCCAAGCCGACCATCGCTCAAGTGCACGGTAAGGTGATTGCCGGTGGGCTGATGCTGATCTGGGTCTGCGATTTGATCATCGCCTCAGACGACGCAACATTTTCCGATCCGGTGGTCGCCTTTGGCGTGAACGGCGTCGAATATTTTGCTCACCCCTGGGAGATGGGACCGCGCAAAGCCAAGGAACTGCTGTTTACCGGTGACAAGATCAGTGCTGAGGAGGCCAAGGCATTGGGTATGGTGAATCATGTGGTGTCAGCAGACGCCCTACACGATTTCACGCAAACCATGGCCGATCGTATCGCCAGTAGACCAAGTATGGGATTGCGATTGGCTAAGCAGAGCGTCAATCAGGCGCAGGATGCCCAAGGTTTTTGGACCGCGCTGCAGGGCGCGATGTCACTGCAACAATTGGGTCATGCGAACAATCAGATCGTGCATGGCCGACTGGTGGATCCAGCCGGCGCTCAGGTGATACGGGATGATGCCAAGCGCTAGCGAGTGAGGAACGCGAGGGTTGGGTAGCGGCTAGCGACCGGTAAAGTTAGGCTTTCGTTTTTCCAAAAATGCCTTCAGCCCTTCCTCAAAGTCCTCGCTGGCAAACATGCCTGCTAGGTGCACCATGAGGTGGTCTACCGCGGTGTCGTAGGATTCTTCCAAGCCCATTCGCATCATACGCTTGGTGGTTTGTACGGCCATCGGTGCGTTATCGGCCACTTCTTGGGCCCAGGCCATGGCTGTGGGGAGCAGTTCATCGTGAGGCACCACAGCGTTAACGAGGCCGAGTTCGAGGCACTCATCGGCCATCACGGTTCGACCTCGGTAATACAGTTCGGCAGATTTCGCCCAACCCACCAATCTTGGGAGTAACCATGTGCCGCCGCTTTCTGGCACCACATTCCGTCTGGCAGTAATGGCCGCCATTTTGCCGTGCTCGGACATGATGCGCATGTCGCAGAGCAGGGTGAGATCCATGCCGTAGCCAGCGGCTGCGCCATTGACGGCGCAAATGATCGGCGTGTCGCAATGCCACATCACATTGATGGGGGCGTCTCGAAGATCAAACAATTTACGCGGCGGACGGTTGTGATTGCCGGTTTCCTCATCGCCTTGCTCGTTTTCACGTCGCTTGTTCGTGTCGATGAGGTCCAAGCCGGCGCAGAAGCCTTTGCCTTCGCCGGTGAGAACGATGCAGCGAATGTCTGGGTCTTTATCCGCTGCTACGACCTTGGCAGACAGTTCATCGAGCATGTCGCGGCTGATGGCGTTGAGGCGATCCGGGCGATTTAACTTAATTAACAGCACGCGATCATGCTGCTCCAATATCAGTTGGTCGGTAGTCGACTGGGTAATGCTCATGCACCTCTCTCCTCAAATTTCTGATGATGTTTTCAGATGAAAAGATCCACGGATCCACCGCTGGGGTCAAGTCGCCAAGAAAGACGCAATCTATTAATTCCCGTTCAAATATTGGAAAATGGCAGGCTGCCCTCGGTTCGTAGTTTTACTGTCGAGTTGCTCCACGGTTGTTGTGTATTTTTTGGGAGGATGTTTTGTCCCGATCCGTTTTGCCCCGATTTTCTCTCGGCTTCAGTCTGCTGTTGGCTCTAGTCCTTGGTTCTGCAACCGCTCTTTCAGCACCCGCTGAGGGCCAAAGGCTGGGTGCAGAGGGAGTCGTCATTGGCAGTTTCAGTGAGCGGGATAATGCTGAGCGCCGTGTTCGGGGCCTGGCTCCGAAGATGGCAGCCATCGATGTAGTGCTGTCGGTGTTGCCCGACGGTCGCGGGCTGTTCCGTGTTGTTGCCCAGTCTCAGGATATGGCCAGTCGGCGTTTACTTCAGCGCTTGCGCATCAGCGGTTTTCCTGACGCGTGGCATATCAGCGACAGCGCCCTTCTTGGCGCAGCGCGAGTCCCGTCGGCTCCTGCCCCAGTGCGCGTGGTGACTCCGAACAAGACGGAGTCGAAAGTAAAAACTGCCGGGCCGACAAAGCAGGGTGAGCCCGCCGTCCTCGTCGATAGCGCCCTTGCCGACGCAGCTGGACGTGGCGAGCAGACGGTTTTCGGCACCGAGGCTGGTGTGGATTTGCATCAGCTTAAGATCCAAACCGTGGACCATACGAGTGCATCGATCACCATCGATGGTCGTATCGACGAGGCGGTTTGGCAAGGTATTCCATACTACGACAACATGGGTGTTTCGATCCCAGATCTGGGCACAGACGCAGAGTTCTCCACCAAAATACGACTCTTAGCTACGGAAAAAGGTTTGTATGTGAGTGCGGACATGGAGCAGCCCGTGGACACCCTGGTTGAACGATTGACGCGGCGTGATGACTGGGTAGACCGAGATCTTTTCGGTGTCACCATTGATGCCTCGGGCGAAGGAAAGCTCGGATATTGGTTCTATGTTGCGTTAGGCAACAGTCTCAACGACGGTAAGGTGCTGCCTGAACGCCGTTTTCAACGAGATTGGGACGGACATTGGACGGCGGAGGCCGCGCGTACCGACACCGGCTGGAGTGCAGAAATGTATTTGCCTTGGTCGATGATGGACATGCCTCAGCGCGAAGGCTTGCGCAATATGGGTTTCGTGGCCAGCCGCATGGTGTCTCATCGGAATCAGCGTTATCAGTGGCCTCGTTATGGAGTAACCACCAAGCGTTACGTCTCAGCGTTCAATCGGATGCAGATGGAAGGGGTAAAGCCCGTGCCACAAAAGTCGATTATTCCCTTTATCGCCGCCACCCAAGACGAGGTCTATGGTGACACAGAATTCCGCGTTGGCGCTGACTTCACGTGGAAGCCATCGCCCAAGGCGCAAATCTCGGGCTCCATCAATCCCGACTTCGGTGCGGTGGAATCTGATGACGTGGTGCTGAATCTCACCGCAAGCGAAACATTTTTCCCGGAGAAACGGCTGTTCTTCCTCGAAGGCAGTGAGGTATTTAATGTGATGCCGCGAGACGATTTCAGCTCGATCAGCCGTATTGCGCTGAACGAGGATTTTTCAACCACATCTCGTCGGGTCTATCTGCAAGAGCATGTACCCTTGCCGATTTCATTGCTCAACACCCGTCGCATCGGTGGTACAGCCAGCCAAATGATGGTGCCTGATGGCGTCACGCTGGATCGCGGCCAGCGGGACGTGCCTACTGACCTGATTGGCGCGGCGAAGGTCACTGGCAGCACCGACAGTCTGCGCTACGGTGTGCTGGCAGCCTTTGAAGACGATGTGGAGTGGTTGGCTCGAGATGCCAATGATCAGCCGGTGACGTTGACCGGGACAGGGCGGGACTTCGCAGTGGCGCGACTGATGTATACAGCGCCGGAGACAACCTCATGGGGGTATATGGGCACCTTTATGAGCGGCAGTCGGTTTGATACCAGCGTGCACAGCCTTGATGGGCATTTACAGAGTAAGGACGGCTCGCTCAACGCAGACGCACAATGGATCATGAGCGATCGTGATGGTGTTACCGGTTATGGGGCGATGTTCGATGCACTGTATGCAGTGAGCCCCAATTTGCGACACAAGTTCGAAGTGGATGTGATGGATGAAGATATCGACTTTAACGATCTTGGGTTTTTGCGTCGTAACGACTACGTCAAAGGCCGCTATGTGTTGCTGTACAACAAACAAAACTTGGGCGCCAATCTGAGCAACTATCGGACAACGTTGGTGGTAAAGCACCAGCAAAATCTGAGCGAGAACCAGATTACCGACAGTGCTGTGCTGTGGCGCTCCTCAGTTGTCCTGCCCGGGCGCAACACGTTGCGAGCGGGTGTGGGCTATTTTCCCAAACGGTATGAAGACATTGACAGCCGTGGCAACGGTGCTTATCGCGTAGACGGCGGTGGCTGGTTTGAAAGCGTTTTGTCCACAGATGCGGGCAAAAAAGCCAGCTTCAGTTTTGGTGTGGGTGGGGCGCAGGAGCATCTGGGCGACTGGTCCTATAACGCCACCATGGGCGTCACCTACCTGCCCATCGATCAACTCAGTGTATCCATGGACCTTCGCTACAAGGATCGCAGTGGTTGGTTAGTCTATCAGGGGGGGCGTAATTTCGGTGCCTTCGATGCAGATGAGTGGCAGCCGTCCCTAGACATCAACTGGTTTATCGCGCCGGGTCATCAACTGCGCTGGAACCTGCAGTGGGCGGGTGTTCGAGCGACGGATAAGGGCTTCTTTGCCGTGCCCTTGGGCGACGGCGATCTGATAGCAGCAGAGCGTGAACGTGATAACTACGATTTCAACATCACCCGCTTGACGACGCAGTTGCGCTATCGATGGGCGATTGCGCCTTTGACAGATTTCTACTTGGTGTATAACCGTGGTAACGCGCTAAAACCACAGGACGAATTTGACGTGTTAGATTTGTTTGACGAGAGCTTCAGCGAGCCAGTAATCAATACCTTTGTCGCTAAGTTGCGTTATCGCTTCGGTAATTGATGGCCAAAAAGGCTAAATAGGAGGGTGGGTTAAATGAAACGACTAATTTTCGTCTTAGTGGCGGTTTGTATGCTGACGACGGGCCCCGTCTCGGCACGGGAGATTTCCGACAGTTCACCCGAACGACAGGGTTTTTCCAGTGAACGGCTTGATCGCCTGACAGAATTTATGGACGGCAAGGTAGCGGATGGCACCATGGTCGGCGGCATGGGTTTGATCGCGCGCAATGGCAAGATCGTTTACAGCCAGACCTATGGTCAAGCTGACCGTGAAACCGAACGGGCGATGGAAACCGATGCAATCTACCGCATTTATTCCATGACAAAGCCGATCACCGGCGTGGCGCTGATGATGCTTTACGAAGAAGGTAAGTTTCGTCTAAACGATCCTGTGGCTATGTATATTCCAGAGTTGGCGAATTTGGAGGTCGCGCTATCGACTGCCGGTACAGGCGTTGTCTCAGACGGCACCGTCAGCCGTGGGGTCGGTGAGAGTAAAACCGAGCTGCTGGGTCAAACACGCAAACCAGCCCGCCAGCCGACGATTCGAGATCTCATGCTCCATACCGCCGGATTTACCTATGGCGTTTTTGGCAATACAGAAGTAGATCAGATGTACCGGAAAGCCGGGTTGATGGGCGATATGGATCTGCAAGCATTCGTGGCAGCCCTTGGCAAGATTCCTCTGCAATACGAGCCAGGTGCCCAGTGGCACTACAGTGTGTCTGTGGATATTCAGGGGCGATTGGTTGAAGTGCTGTCGGGTATGAAATTCAGTGATTTTTTACAGGAACGGTTGTTTGGGCCGCTGGATATGCGGGATACCGCGTTTTCAGTCGACGCAGACCAGATGCCGAGACTGGCGCAGCTCTACAAGCCCAAGGGGATGACAGGCAATAACTTTATGGCGCCTTCAACCGGCCCCGGACTGGATGTTGCGGATGCCTGGGTCAGTGCGGGTTTTGTCCAGCCGCCAAAATTTGAGAGTGGTGGCGGTGGCCTGGTTTCCACCGCTCGCGACTACCTGCGATTTTCGCAAATGATGCTCAATGGCGGTGAGCTTGATGGTGTGCGTATTTTGTCACCTAAAACCGTGCAGCTGATGACGACCAATCACTTGGGTGATCTGCCCATGGGCTTTGCGCGTAGAGGCGGTGGCTTTGGCCTGGGTTTTGGTGTCTTGCTCAATCCGGGAGATGTCGGCGAAGTGGGTTCTGCCGGCGAATACAACTGGGGTGGCGCAGCGGGCACGCGTTTCTGGATCGACCCCCAAGAGAACTTGATCGGGATCTTCATGGTGCAGAGCATTCCTCACCGAACTCGGCTGGCTGGTGATTTTAAAGTGCTGACCTACAGTGCCATGACACAGAGTCAGATGGACGATAAGTAGCGCGATAAGGCGCTCGGCGTAAATGCGACCGCCCGGTGCCTAACCGGGCGGCTTTCTGTCAGGGGTCTGGCGATGCGATCTTTGTTAGTTTTTTCCATACTGGTCGGCCTGGGCATGCTGGGTATGTCCACTGTCGGCATGTCGCCAACGAGCTTGGTGGCAAATGTGGCAGTCGGTACCGGCATGGGGGCAAAGCTCGCCTGCTCCGGGCATTTCCTGAGTGGTTTCGATGAAGCGCAGATTCGTCAGGATTTAGCCTCCTACAGCCCGGCCTACGATTGGCTCTCGCTGGACATTGACGAACAGTCGCAACGCGCTCGTGTGAGCTTGATGGGGTTTGCGGAGACAAGCGCCATCTATCGCGAAGGTATCGGCTGCACGTTGGACCTAGGGGATGGCGATTTGCTGACACAGCTCAACGCCCCTAAGGCGCCTTTGGTTGATAACACCCTGCCTTGGCCTGCTGGCTCAGCAGAGCCTTTATTGAATGAAGCACTCATGCAGACGCTTGCGGCATCGATGGCACAGGATCAGGCAGAAGGATTGCAAACGCGCGCCTTGGTTCTGGTTCAGCACGGCCAGATTCGAGCGGAGGCCTACGCATCAGGTATCACACCTGATACCCCCCTGATGGGTTGGTCCATGGGCAAAAGCCTCACGGCCTTGATGCTTGGGTGGCTGGAGCAGCGGGGCCAACTGACCGTTGAAGAGGAGCGTCTGTTCGACGAATGGTCGCAGGATGAACGAGCGTCAATCCAGATAAAGGACCTGCTGCAGATGGCCAGCGGCCTCGACTTTTCAGAGGTGTATGTGCCGGGTTCAGATGCTACGCGTATGTTGTTTATGGAGCCCAGTGCCGCCAGCGTGCCGCTGCAGAGCCCGTTGAAATATCCGCCAGGAACTCGATTCTCCTATTCGTCGGGTACGACCAACTTACTGTCGCTACTCTTTACCCAGCGCGTGGGCGGTCCGCAAAACGCGATCAATCACCTGTATCAGGACATTCTGTGGCCTATGGGTATGCACGATACGACGCTGGAACCGGATGCCAGTGGCGTCTTTGTTGGTAGCTCGAATATCTATGCAACGGCTCGAGATTGGGCGCGTTTGGGCGAGATCTTTTTACATGAGGGTGAACTTAACGGGGTTCGCATTGCGCCCAAGAGCTACATGCGAGAGCTGGTGCAGCCGAACACAAGCAATAACGATCGTGCTTATGGGTATCAGGTTTGGCTGAACCGCGGCGAAATGGAAAGGTACTGGCCGGATCTGCCCGAAGACGCCTATGGGTTCACGGGTAACCGGGGTCAGGCAGTGATGATACTTCCTACCCAGCAGGCGGTAATGGTGCGTCTGGGCTGGAGCGCGAAAAACTACCCTCGCAATAAACGGTTTGCGGATTGGTTAAACGCCTTGCCTAGCCAAGGCTGAGAGCCCTCTGGCCGGCTAACGCCTACCGGCTATGGCCGTGATCGCGGCGAATGAACTCCGCTCCGCGCTCCGCAATCATCACTGTCGGTGCATTGGTATTGCCGGACGTGATCGTGGGCATGATCGAGGCATCAATGACCCGCAAGCCTTTGATGCCATGCACACGGAGTTCATCATCAACCACCGCGTTGGTGTCATGTCGCGGTCCCATCTTGCAGGTGCCAACTGGATGAAAGATGGTGGTGCCTAAGTCGCCGGCAGCGCGCTTTAAATCGTCTTCTGACTGAATCTCCGGTCCGGGCTTGAGTTCGGTTGGGTTAAACGGTGCCAGGGCCGGAGCGGCCATAATTTCTCGGGTGTACCTCAAGCCAGCCACAGCAACATCGAGATCGTCAGTTGTGCTGAGGTAATTCGGCGCGATAGCCGGCGCGTCGTGTGGGTTAGCCGATTTGAGAGTGACCGTGCCCCGGCTGGATGGACGCAAATTGCATACAGAGGGTGTAATGGCGTTGTACCGATGCAGAGGCGATCCAAACTTATCCAAGGACAGTGGCTGGACATGCCACTCGATGTTCGCCGACGGTTGGGAAGGATCGCTTTTCGCGAAGGCACCTAGCTGGGACGGCGGCATCGTCAGTGGCCCGGTTTTGTTAAAAAAGTACTCCAGCCCCATCATGGCCATGCCCCAAGGGGTGCGCGCGCGCTGATTCAAAGTGACCGTATTGTCCACTTGATAGATGGTGCGAATCTGCAAATGGTCTTGAAGGTTTTGACCGACGCCAGGCAGCGTATGGTGCACGGGAATACCATGGGCCTGTAACTGATCCGCCGTGCCGATGCCCGAGAGCTGCAACAACTGCGGCGAAGCAATCGCACCTGCCGCAAGAATGACTTCAGCGTCAGCAAAGATCTGCTGGCGCTCTCCCTTGTGAATGAGTTGAACTCCGGTGGTGGTGAGGCCGTCGCCCTGTTTTTCCAGGATCAGCGTTTCGGCCGTGGCCTCAGTCATGATCGTTAGGTTGGGTCGATTGCGCACATCGTCCAAGAAGGCTCGGGTAGCGCTCCAGCGTTTGCCCGTGCGTTGGTTCATTTGGAAGTAGGCGTTACCGAAGTTGTCGCCCCGATTGAACTCATCAATTTTGGGTATGCCGCATTGTTCCGCCGCGTCGCGCCACACGTCGAGAATCTCCCAGTTTACCCGTCGCTCTTCTACCCTCAGCTCGCCACCGCTGCCATGAAAATCGTCGGAGCCGTGTTGGTAATCTTCAGACCGCCGGAAAATGGGTAGCACGTCGCTCCAGCCCCAACCGCGGTTGCCCAATTCGGCCCAATGATCGTAATCGGACTTCTGGCCGCGCATGTAAATCATAGCATTAATCGAGGAGCAACCGCCCAGCACCTTACCCCGTGCGTAGCCAATGCTGCGACCGTTCAGGCCCGCTTCGGGTTCGGTCTCAAAACACCAGTCGGTACGTGGATTACCAATCGTGTAGAGATAGCCAACGGGAATGTCTATCCAGAAGTAATTGTCTTTCTTGCCGGCTTCCAGCAGCAGGACACGCTTGCTTGGATCCTTAGACAGGCGATTTGCCAATACGCAGCCTGCAGTGCCTGCGCCAACAATAATGTAATCAAAACGATCCATAGTAAGCCTTACGTCATCAGGACGAGTGCCCCCGATTCGAGTGGGATGGGTTTAGGTGCTCGCCAGCAAATCCAGACGCTGCAGGTCTTGGTAGCGCTGTGGCGGGTGAATATTCAGTTGGGCTCTGACGGCGCCTATTGGCTGGGTTAGCAGAGACTCCCAGTCTTGCGCTGGCAGCCAAGCCGCTTTTTTTCCGTCTTGGTAGGCGCGGTAAGCAGCGCCGTATACACCTCGGCCATAACGCTTGGATAGTTGGAATATGCCCACCAAGGCGATAAAGGCCAAGCCCCGATTCGGGCTCTGGGCGCAGGTAAAGGCGAGCAAGCAAACCTCGCCCAACTCGTCGCGGCCATAGTGGGTGAGGGTATGCCACAAGTCGTGCATATCCCGCTGCCGATTGGCAAAGAGCAGAGTGTCGGCGTCCAGATTTTTCATCGCGCTCATGCCTTCGCTTGGTGCCACCAGACCTTCGGCGCGGATGTTCTCCTTGGTGACGAAGTTCAGGTAGTGGGCGGCCAATGAGTGTTGCGGCAGGGTTGCCAGATACTCTCGATTCAGCAGCGTTTCCAACAGCGACCGGCGGTCGACCAATATTTCACGGCCTAAATCTGTGGTTACGAAGCGACTGAACCCTTTCTGCAACGAGTTCCCGGAAAGGGCCTCAATGATGGTGAATACTTCATCCGTGGCATCCGGGTTTTTGATCAGACGGCGCATGGCACTGAACGCGTTGCGCCATTCGATGGGACGTTTCGGTGGGGATGAGGCCAATGTCGTTTTCATCTGCTCGGTCGGCTCGTAAGTGGATATCAGAATCCTAGGTACTCACTGCATACGGCGCAAGCCTAGAGCGTCCGGGTCGGCGCTTGAGCAGGTCTTCGGTGCGGTAAATTTGCTGGACATGATTGACCAGCCGGTGCTTGATAAGGACATGAATTACTGAGGTGAAGCATGATGATGAAACTGTATGGAGTACCTGCCGCACCAAATCCAACCAAGGTGATGCTGTATCTGGCCGAGCGTGAAACTCGGGGCGCGCAGATGGACATCGAACAGGTTCGAGTGAACACGCTGAAGGGCGAGCAAAATCAGCCTGAGCACTTGGCACGTAACGTCTTCGGCGCCCTGCCCACGCTGGAATTGGAGGATGGACGATTTATTGTTGAGTCGCTGGCGATCATATATTTCCTGGAAGATCGGTTTCCCGAAGGCGCGTTGCAGCCGGTCGAGCCGGTGGCGAGGGGTCTGGCCCGGGACATGGAACGCACTATCGAAACCCGGTTTGCTAACAATTTGGGGCGCTACGTACACGCCGTGAACTCCCCCTTAGGCTTGCCCAAGGATCCTAAGATTGCCGGCGAGATTGAGGCCGCCATGCCGAAGGCGCTGGGCTATATCGAGAACGTTCTCAGCGATGGTCGTTCCTTGCTTGGTGGAGATGATGTTTCTATCGCCGACTGTACGCTGCAGTCGGCGCTGCAGTTTGCGCGGTTCGGCAAGGTAGATGTTATTGCGGATTACGCGGGGATTCGTGCTTGGGATGAACGCTACCGGCAACGGCCGGCAGCTCAAGCGGTGCTGAAGTTTTAGGCTAGCTTTTGGCTGCCCAGTACTGATCTTTGAGAAGGCGTTTGTACAGTTTTCCGGTGGGTAAACGGGGGAGAGCATCGGTGAAATCAACGGATCTGGGCACCTTGTAGCCCGCCAAATGCACCTTGGCGTACGCTATTAAGTCATCCGCTATGCTCTCGGATGGCGTTTGATCCGGAGCTAGCTCGACCACGGCTTTGACTTCCTCGCCGAAGTCGGCGTTGGGCACACCAAAGACGGCAACGTCTTGAACCGCCGGGTGCAGGACCAAGGCGTCTTCGATTTCCTGAGGATAAATGTTCACTCCACCGGAAATGATCATGTAAGCCTTACGGTCAGTTAGGTATAAAAAGCCGTCTTCATCTACGTAGCCCACATCCCCCAGCGACGTCCAATTGTCATGAATGGGGTGGGTGGCCGACTGGGTTTTGTCCGGAGCGTTATGGTATTCGAAGGTGCGTTTCGGCTGCTCGAAGTAAACCATTCCCTCTTCGCCGGCCGGCACATCGGCACCGCTTTCGTCGCAAATGTGCAGAATGCTGGCAATGGCTCGACCCACAGAGCCGGGGTGCTCAAGCCATTCCTGTGGGGATATCACCGTGGTTCCGTTACGCTCCGTGCCAGCGTAGTACTCCCACAGAATGGGCCCCCACCAATCCATCATTTGGTGTTTTATTTCCTTAGGGCAGGGTGCCGCTGCGTGAATCGCGCATTGGTGGCTGCTCAAGTCGTACTGTCCGCGGAGTTTTTCGTCCAGCTTCAACATTCGGATGAACATGGTCGGCACCCATTGGGAATGGGTTATCGAGTACTGCTGGATATGGCGTAAGGAAGCTTCCGGATCAAAGCCCCGCATCATGACTACGGTGCCGCCCAGGGCCAGTGTCCGCGTGCAAAAGCCAAAGGGTGCCGCGTGGTACAGCGGTGCGGGCGACAGGTAAATGGTGTCTGGGTTCATGCCGTAGGGATTGTCTACCTCGACGCCGGGCAGACCATGTCCCACATGATCGCCGGTAAGCGGGCGCTTAATACCCTTGGGGCGTCCCGTGGTACCGGAACTGTATAGCATGGTGTCGCCCGCACGCTCATCGGCGATGGGTGTGGTAGGCATCGCTGCGATGGCCTCAGCCGCATCAGTAAAGCCAGCTATGTTGCCGCCAACGCTGAATCGATGCGGACAACTAGGTATCAGTTGAGGTAGTTCTTGGCTCTGAGCTAGTTCCGATGACGCAAATAAAACCTGACTGGTGGAATCTTCGACGATATAAGCCGCTTCATCCGGGGTGAGATACCGGTTGATACAGGTTAAGTACATGCCCGAGCGCAGCACTCCCCAGGCAATGGAGAAATACTCAAGATTGTTCTCCATTAGAATTGATACGTGGCCACCCACCCTCAAACCAAGATCTTCCAGAAGACGGGCCACTTGATTTGATCGCCGGTCAAGCTCCAGCCACGTGACTTGTTCACCGCTGGCCGCGTCGATAACGGCCGGTTTATTGGGTTTTACGCTGGCCCAGTGTCCTGGATACATACTTAATCTCCGGTTTGGTGCGTTTGACCGTATCCTGCGTTGCTAGATCGATCTGATTGAGTGGCTTCAAAGGGCGGTTGGATCGTTTGCACAGGTGGGCGGCTCGGATCAACCCTATTGCCGAGCCGTACCGAGCGCTTGCTAGCTTGCCTGTGCTAGTCGTTCGTTCATTGCCTCAGTCTCGAGCAAGTCTCCACGCATGGTGCGAGCCCCTACGAAGTAGTGCACACCAGCCCATAAATTGACTAACACCGCTACGCACAGGGCGTAACGAATGGACTCAATGCCAAAGGTAGGGTTGAGTAGATCGCTTAGAATCCCGACCAAATAAGGGCCTAATCCCATGCCAATGAGGTTGAGAACAAACAGCAAGATTGCCGACGCTACGGCTCGCATGCGTAAAGACACCAAGGCCTGAGTCATCGCAAAGGAAGGGCCGAGGTAGACGGGGCCAAGGATGCCGACTATGCATAGGCTCGCGATGGCGGCGACGGTGCCGTCATAGAGATAGGCCACTAATTGAAATGGCACCATAAGGGCAGTGGCAATGCCGGGAACCCAGAAGTACCAACGTTTGTCGCCGGTGCGGTCCGACAGCTTATCGCTGAGGTAGCCTCCGGCAAATGTGCCGATGGCGCCGACGCCGGCGACAAGGGCCAGAGCAGCTCCGAGGTCGGTGGAAGACATGTTATGCACCCGAGTAAAGAACGGGGCGTTCCAAGTGCTCGCGCCATAGCTAACAAAGGCGTGCAAGCCTGCCGCGAAGGACAAGTGTCGGAAGGAAACTTTTGCCCACAGAAATGCCAGTACCTCCTTCACGGCAGGGGCTTCGACCTTCGGTGCGGCGCCAGGCATGTCAGCTGCTGATAGCTTGCCGTCAGACATACCTCGCGGCGGTTCGCGCAGGGTAAAAAGAATGACTGTGGCGACAAAAATACCCGGCAGGCCGACGAGAAAAAAAGTGTTCCGCCAGCCGATGGTATCTGCCCCCCAGCCACCGACGTAGCTGCCGATCATGGTGCCAAAGGGAATGCCAAGGGCATAAATAGACAACGCGGTCGCGCGCTTCTCGATGGGGAAGTAGTCGGATATCAGCGAATGGCTTGGCGGGCTGGCACCCGCTTCGCCGACACCCACACCAATTCTCGCCAAAAGCAAGCCCCAGAAGTTGGCTGCCAGACCACACAGAGCGGTCATCGCGCTCCAAATAACCATGGACACCGCGAGGATCTTTACTCGGCTGCGTCGATCCGCCAAGGCGGCGATAGGAATACCTAAAAACGTGTAAAAAACCGCAAACGCCAGCCCGCCCAGCAGTCCAAGCTGGCTGTCGCTTAACGACAATTCGATCTTAATGGGTTCCAGCAGGAGAGAGAGGATCGAACGGTCAACAAAGTTGACGATGTAACCGACGAACAAAATGCCAAGCGCGTAGTTGCGATACGCGGGGCTAAATTCCCGCTGTTCTTTCAGTGGTTCCGACAAAACGCTCTCCCCGTTTATCTCGACTAAAAAAAGCTACCGCCTGATGCGGTTTGATAGCCACCAACGCATGGTCTCACTGACCAGCGCAGAAGCATCCTGCTGTACGAAATGCCCCGCCCCCGGAACAGTCACGATAGTGACATCTTTTTCAGCCCAATCCCAAGTGTTATTGAGGCCGTCGGAATGCAGGGCCGTATCGTCCAATCCATGGAAAATCAGCAGTGGCATGGCCAAAAGCGGGGGCGGTGTGCTGGGTGCTACCGCAGAGCTTGAGCCGCGTCTTGGATAGTTGGCTTTGTAGAAATTCAGCATGGCGGCGAAGTTGCTGCGCTCGAAAGCCTGCAAGTATTGCT
>MDSV01035268.1_pt1 | contig 20534 bp, 9 predicted proteins | sample 810851 | NCBI WGS metagenome assembly MDSV01 (sample SAMN05326640, study PRJNA326480) | marine metagenome | isolation source: seawater | place: Atlantic Ocean: North East | collected 2012 | reverse complement strand
TTACCGGCTAACGCGGCTGGAATATCATCTATTTGATTTCCTACTTGTTTTATTGCGTTGCCTACATCAGCTAGTTCTTTAGCTGTAAGTTTATATCTTTTTTGTATTTCTTCTAAAGTTGATATTACTTTTTCATCAATATCAGTTTTACTCCACATGTAATTCCACATGTCTTTCCAGTATTGTTTTGTTAATTTCCACATAATTTTTAAAATTTTATTTTTGGTTTTAAATCTAAATCTTTATCAAAATCTATATTAGGGCCAAAATCTAATTCATTAGATCTGCCTCTTCTTGTATTGCCTTGTTCAAGGCCTAAGTTCCAAGTACTATAACCCATTAAAAACATAAGTCTTAATAATATTCTATAATCACTACTCATAGCATTACTTACATTTTCCATTTTTCTATAAATTCTTCCTAATGGAGCGTTTGTAAATCCTTCAATCATTTGAAGAGCCGCAGCAAGTTGATACTTATTTTTTAAACTAAAACGACCATGTTGTTCTATCAACCACTCACTCTCCTTTTTGTTCCAAACTAAAGTTTGATAAGCACTAAATATTTTTCTTAATTTTATATTTAAAGGAATCAAACCATCAGTTAAAGCTAAAACAACTTCTTGTCCTTTGTATGGTGATTTAGGATCATTATATGTATTATACATACCAAGCGCAGCGTTCTTAGCCCATGCAACATATGCTAGTTTCAATCCTCCACCTCTTAAATAGTTATCTAACCATCCATGCCAGAATCTTTGTTGTTGTTTGTCATATTTACCAGTTGGCCATCTTTCTTCATCGTCATCAAACCATTTCATAAATAAAGCATTTTGTAAAAAAGAGAAAATAGCATATTGAATTCCACCATAATATGTTATTTTAGTTAACTTATTCCAAGTACCCGTATTCCATTTATCAGTGTTTTTTAGTTTTTTACCTCTACCGTTTATAATATCTACTATATCCCTTTTCATAACTCTACTATATTGTAAAGGAGTATTTTGAAAAGCTAACATCCATCTCCCCATCATACCAGCTTGGTTCATAGATATTTTTGAAGGATCTCCAGATTGTTGAGTTTCTTCTGTTATCAAAAACCAATCATAATAAGCTTTTTGTTCTGCTTCCTTTTCATTAAAACCATCTTTTATATAAGTATTAATTCTGTTTCTATAAAATGAAGCTCCACCAAACGCAATTGCAATACTATCAAAAATTCTAGTTAATAAAAATCCTTTTTTAAGCGACCAATTAGTAGCTTGGTGAAGAATATCAATAGGATTTTTAGAATCATTGTTAAAAATAATAGCTTGAATTTCTTGTTCTTGCAGATCATTTAACATTCCTGTTCTTCTATCTTGTAAATAATCAGAGTTCCATAAGTACGCAATATCTTTTCTTAGTTGAGGTAAATTAGCCATAGCTGTACCAAAAGATAATGGATTATTATCACTTGTGTTTATATAGTTTAATGTAGAGACAAGCTGTAACAAACCTGATCTAGAGTTAAAGAACATTGTAACACCTACAGAACCTCTTATCCAATGCATAAAACCTTTTGTAGCATTGTCCAATTGCATGTCTTTGTTTGTAGTAGCCATTGTTTCAGTTCTATAAAGCATATCTTCTAAAGCCTCTCTATATACTTTTCCATATACAGCCTCTATTTTATTTAAATTATCTGCATTAAAAGCCATTTCAACTGCATAAAGATAATCTTTTAACCATTTTTTTCTTTGTTGTATTTTTAATTTATCAGCAACATCCATTTGTATAGTGCTGATAAACCAATCTCCTTGTGGTTCAATATATCCATTAGGTTGCTTAGTTAGTATTGATAGCTCTTCAGCAAAAGATCGTAGCTCTGGATCTTTTCTTACAAAGTTTGATAATTCAAACATGTTTTTCTTATTTATATAACCAGGTTGACCTTTACTAGGCATTTGAAATTTACCTTTATTCCATAAATAAACCCTTATAGCTTGATCAATTGTAAAACTTCCAAATCCAGGAACTTCTTTTTTTAACCTATCTTTTATAGCTGGATATTTATTCATCAAGTTAACAAAGTCTTTGTTAGTTTTGTTTCTTGCAGTAGCTATATTTAAATGACCTTGTGTGTAAGGTGCTAATATATTGTCATATAACCAATCTAATTGTTGATCAGCTTTTTTACCTTTTGTTCTAACTAGTTGCCATAATAATCCTTTTAAATCCTGATCACCTGGCCCTAACCACCAACTATTATTATATTTTCCAAACTTTTTACCCCGGTTCCTTGCTTCAATATTATCAAATACTTTTTTAGGATCTATACCTTCACCTTCAGCTATAATTTGATTTATTGCTTGACTTATATCTGTACTATATTCGTCAAAATTAAAATCACTATTAAACTTAACATCTCCTTCTTCTAATAATTTATTTGTAAGTTTACCTTTAGAGTTTTCTATATTTCTAAATTCAAAATTATTATAACCTTTAGAAAATTTATCTATTAAATAAAACGCTATTACTTCGTCTTTCATGTTACCTAAATTAGGAACAGAAAACTTTATAGAATTTTTAAGTTCATGATTTTTAGATTTTATCTGCACGTTTAGCTGAGCATCCTGCATAACACTACCCATTAGAAATTGTTGTAGTACAGTTCTTCCTTTAAAGAAAGGGCTAAGCTCATTGTTTAAACTAAATTTAACAACAGATGATTTTCCACTAGCCATATCATTTAAAACATCAGCTATTATATTGTCATTTTTTAATTGATTATATAAGTTAGTATTTTTTTTACCTATTTCATTTAAAAAAGATTGACTTCTTAATGATTTTCTAGCTTGTTGTAAAACAAAAACATTACTTAATAATTCCATTAAAGCCGTTCTTCTATCATAAACTCCTGTTAGACCTATTTCTCTACCAGTTTTACGACTTATTTCTGTAGAAACTAATTGCTTTAATTCTTTTGCTGGTGTTTTACTATATTTTTTTATTATTTCAGTAGCTTTAGTTTTACCATAATATGTTTGTAAAAATAATGCTCTTGTTACTTTTTTTCTTTTAATTCTTCTACCCTCTTCATTAAACTCTTTTAAAGATTCCGGCATCATTTTAGCAGCATATGTAGCTTGTCCTGTTACAGGATCAAACGGGTTATTAATAACGTCTAATAATAATTTCCAATGAGTATACATAAACTCATCTAAAAAAGGACCTTTTTGAAATGTAACTTTTCTTAATAAAGGATATATGATTTTTTGAAGCTTATTTTGAAAATTATAAAATTGAAGTGTTTCTACATTTGGTGCTCTTAATATTTGATTTTCAACCTCTTTTATAAGCATGTCAACAGGTTTTTGAGGTACGCTAAGTGCTTTAAACGTTTTCAAGACTCCTCTAGAACCTAAATCATAGACTTCAAAATCTTTTAATTTTTTTAATTCATCGTTTTCAGCTTTAGTTCTACCTTTTATAGCTTCTAATTCTAAACCTCTTCTTAAATCTCTTTTCTGTTGCTCTAATTCTTTTTTAATTTTAGGGTCTTCTTCAGCTGCTATTCTTCTATTTATAGTTACATCAACATCGTCTATTGTTTCTAAAGTAATTGCTCTATCACCTAATGGTAGTGTTTCTATAATAATAGGATCTCCATTTACATCTACAAAACCAAAAATAGGATCACTTAATAGTTCAACTAGTTTTTCTTGATCTTCTTCAAACTTCATTTTTTGCTCACCAACTTTAGACTCTTCGTCTATTTCACCTAAAGTTCTTTCATCTATTTCACTTGTAAATTTTTCAGTAGTAATTCCTGGTCTTTTTAAAGCTTGTTTTATTTTGTTATTAAGTTGAGAGTTTATCCATGCATTTAAATCATTGTTCTCAGTTATTAACTCACCTTTTGAATTTTTATAACCTTTATCGTCTTGAGCCTCAACTCTTTTAGTTATTTCAGCCTTACTCAAACCTTTAGCAGCTAGTTGATCTTTAAATTTATCTCTTAATTTTAAAAACTCTTTATTAAAATTTCTAATATGTTTTATTAATTCAAAATTAGTTTCAAACAATAAATCTTCTTTTGCAATATTAGGTAATGAACTATATCTAGATTCTATTCTATATTCAATAACTGTTTCGTACTCTTGCATTATATCATAAAGAACACTATCAATACCAGTTTTTGTAGAAAAAACATCGCGATCATAATAGTTGTTTATGTTTTCTTTAAAATTTTCTGGAGTTAATTTTTTATCTACTCTTAAAGAAAACTTATCATTAATTTTATTAGCTAAATCACTTTCTTCTTCATCAATGTTAGCAGCGGCAACAGCTGTTGTTATAGCTTTTTTCTTTGCTGCTTTTCTTTTCTTTCTTGTATCCGCAATTTCATCTGCTAATTTTATATTGGCTAAGTCTTTTTTTATCTGTTCAGCTTGCTTTTCTTTTTGTCTATCTAATTTCTTTTTTAATTTAGGTATAGTTTTTTCGTCAAGTTCTTTTTCTTCTTCTTTTAATTTCTTTTTTTCTTCTTCTGTTAAACCTTGTTTTTCTCCTAATTTTTTAAATGCCCTGTTGTATTTTAGCATTCCTGATTTAACACTTTTATTATAATCCTGTAACATGTTAAAAACAGCTTTACCACTTCCTAAATCTATATCTCTAGCTCCTACAAACTGTAATGCTCTTCTCCAAGAGTTTCTAATTTGTTCTATAGCTGAAGCATCATATTTTAAATTTACATCAGGATCTCCAATTGCTTCTGAGTATAAGTTCATAGCCTCTTCCCATGTATCACTATATTTTTGTTCTAAAATTTGATCAGCTTTTTGTTTACTAATAATTTTGTTTTTTACTTGTCTATTTACTTTATCTTTAATAGTTTCAAAACGAGTTAAATATCCTTTTAATCTTCTTTTGAAATCAGATGGCATAACACTTTGATCTAAATCATCTTCTAATTGTAAATCAAGTTTACCTAGTTCATTAAACAATGCTTTACCTAATAATCTACCTGCTTCAGCATCATTTGAAACTACTTCATTTATTAAAGCGTGAAAAAATTCATGCTGAGCTGTTTGAGTCATACGTTTACCACCTTTACTTTTTGCAGCATTGTATTTAAATTCAAGAGCATATTTAGTACCATCTTGAGTAAACATAGCTCCAAAAGAACCACCTTTAAAGAATCTATTTTTTAAATACCTTTCAAATTCTTGGTTTGTTCTATCTCTACCTTTTTCTTTATCAAACTTGCTAATAGTATTTTTTAAATATTCTAAAGCTTCTTCTTCAGAGTTAAAGTCTTTATATATAGTTTTACCTGCAACACCAGCTCTAGCTGCTGCCATTATACCTTTTCGTTGAGCTTTAGTTAACTCGTCATAATAAGTATTATTTATTCTATCTTTTAATTGTTGAATTTCATCATCAAAACCTGTAAAACCTTTTGGTGCTTTTTTCTTATCGTTTTCAAGTTTGTTTAACTGCTGTATATCTCCTAGTATTGTAGAAGCAGCATTTGCTGACATATTAGGCGGTACATGATTTATTGTATTTCTATATTGATCAACTTCTCCAAGTAAATTATCAGCTTCTTCTTGAGTATAAAGACCTTGATCAATTTGACTTGCTAATAATTTTTTTAAATCAGACTCATGGTAAGCCATATAAGCCAATGAGTTAAATCTATCAACAGCATCCCAACCCATAAACTCTCTTATTTGTTGGTTTGAAGAATTTACAATCTTTCCAGCCCCTGGCATAAAAGCGCCAGCTGTAAAAGACAATGCAGAAGTGTGTATAAAATCTTCTAAAGTATAATTTGATTTAAGTAATTGTTGACCAGCTTGTCTATTTATATCAGCTCCTATTGCTAGAGTTTCACCAGCTTGCTGTATATTTTCTTGAAAAAGTTCTTTCCAACCTTCTCTCTGAATCATATCACCTGTTCTAAGAATACCTTTTCCAGTTTCTTTTAAACCTTCTCTAGTTCCAAATCTTTGACCTTGTGTTTTCCAAAACTCATTCCACCCTTTCCAACCTTGTTTCATATAAGTTTGAACAGCTACGTCAATATTCTCTTTAACAGGTTTTCCAAATAATAAATTTTGAGCTTTAGTTTGAGGACTAATAGGTGCTGTAATAGCATACCAAAAACCTGTTTGAACAGAAGCGTTTGCAGCTAATTCTCTTGATTCATCATCTGGTAAACCAGCAGATCTAGCAGCTAATAAAGTGTCTTCATAACCTCTTACAAAACCAATTGTTCCTTGAGCTATAATAGCATCAGCAACCTGACTTTTAACAGGTAATGATTTTAAAAAGTTTTTAGTTGGACCTAAAACTCCTAACCCTCTAGTAAATTTACCAAGAGCAGTTTTTGTTTTACCTATACCTCTAGTTAAAGCTATTTGACCAAATAAATCACCAATAACTCTAGATGATTCAAAGGCTAAACCATAACTAGAAAATGAACTACCTGTTCTACCATCTTTTCTTGTTCTTTCAACTATATTATTTCTTTGTTGTGGTGTTAAAAAAGATGTAGCCTCTATTTTGTTTCCATCATCAAATATTCTTCCATCATCACTAACTAAATATGTTGTTCCGTATTCTGGGAACTCTAATATTTTACCTCTTTTATATGCGTATCTTAATTGGTCTCCTCTTTCAAAGTTATTAATTAAAGTATTACGTCTCCAGTTTTCTGCAATTTCATCAGTATATTCACCGGGTAAAACATCCATTGCGTATGTAGCAAGTGGAGTAGTAAAATCATGCCAAAAACCTACCCAAGCATTTGAGCTTATTTTATTTAAAAATTCACCCGCTCCAACATTACCTCCTGAACTTAAAACGTTTTGATATTCTTTTTCTAATCTTAATTGGTTTTGTTCCAAATGATTATATACATAAGGTGTTTCTGTTTTCATCCAATTTTTTATAAAATCTGGATTAAAATTTTTAGGTGACATGTAAAACTGTATTCCCTCTGTATCAGCATCTCTAGTAGGATTAGCTTTTTCCCACATTAGTTTTTGCTGTAATAAATCTCTATTTATTTGTTCGTTTAAATATAAATTTAAACCTTGTAGTTTTAAAAGTTCTCTAGCTTTTAAAGCATTATCACTATTATCGTTTTCTATTTTAGCTAGTTGTTCTTGTAAATAATTTTTGTGACCTCTGTTTGCTAGAAAACCATTAAAATCTTTTATATTAAAATCGGGATCTTGAGATAAAGCTTCGGTGCTAAAAAAACCTTCTATAAACCCATCATCTTCAGCAAACTCTTCATATATATACGGTTGGTTTAGTTTTTGTAAATCAATAATAGATTCTATTTGACCAGGTGTTTTTAATACAAATCTATTAACTTTTTTTCTTGATTCTCTTTTTAATCTTTCTACATCTGTATTAAACGGCATATCTGTTTGCCACATTATTTCATAAACCTCAGCATTGGATAATTCATATCCTTCAGGTGTTGTAATACCTGACATGCCAGATATTTCTTTACTAGCATTTTTTGGCCATGCAGTATAACCAGGATACATACCGTTTTGTAAATCACCAACTGTAATCATACCTTCTTCCAAAGCTAACTTAATACTAGGTTGATTAATAAAGGTTTGTCTATCAATCTTACCGTACACAGCGCTATCTCTATCTTCTTGGCTATAACTATCAATACCGCTAGCTAATTCTCCCTCTAGTCCAGGAATTCTTTCATCAAATTCACCAAAAATATTTTTTTGTAAATCAATATAATTTTTAATAACTGCATCTTTAACATCTTCTCTTTTAAGATCTTCTAAAGATAAATTAAGTTTAGTATCAAATTTTTCATCAGAATCAAAACCACCCATTTTTCTATCATATTTTTCAATATCTTTACTAAAAAGTTGATTTGTCATTTCAGTTAAATCAAAATCTTGATAACCTTGAGGCAAGGATGGGCCATACATATCTGACCCTATTTCTGACTCTGGTGTTATACCTCCTGGAATACCAAAAATACTAGTATCTAAAGCTATTTCATCACCCTTAGGCTCTACTGCTTCTGCTTCGGAATTTTCTGCCAACCAAATAAACTTATAGTCATCAGGCCAATTAGTTATGTCAACCCTTTGTCCATCAGGTAATTGATAGATCTCTAGTTCTTCCATATTTTAATAATTCTTTTTGAATTCTTTTTTGTAGGCTTTTTTCATTCGCTCTACGTACTCATTTAAAGTTTCTCCTTCATTCTTTTTATTACTAGCTTTCCAATCTGTAGCCCAAGCTAATTTTCTTAATTTACTCTTATCATTTATAAGTGATCTTTCACTCGATGTTAATGAGTTTAATATATAATTAAGCCTATCTTCCGCGCTATCAAAGTTATAATCACCTACAGAAGAAACTCTACCGCCTTTAACTTCAAATAAATTACCACTTTTTACTTGTTGATTAAACGCTGTTCTTGCATCAGGTGTATCTTCTAAGTTATAATAATCTCTATTTGTAGGCGCGTTGCTTTTTAAATCTTCTGCTGGAGCAGCATTTAACCAAATATCATATATTTCGTCAGCTGTATAAATATCTCTGTTAGCCATTTTCTTAATAACTGACTTTGTTGCATCTAATGGGTTTGATCCTCCTAACAAAATAGCTCCTTGTATTGTATCAACTCTATAGCTATCTGGAGTTTTTGTTGGAGTACGTGGACTTGGTTTGTTAATAGATTTATTACTTTCCATAAATATATTACCATTATCATCTTTAGTTATACCGTCATAACTAGTTAAACTCTCAATTATATTATCAAACAATGCTGTTTCCATAGCTAAGCTATCTGGTAACATTTCTTGATAAGAATTTTGAAATCCTTCATTTAACTTTTTTAAATCTATATTCCAAAAATTAGCTATTTGCTGTGGTCCCGTAGAAACAACACCCCCTATTTTCTGTTTTAAAAGACCAGCCATATCTTTTCTTAACAAATCTAAATTCAATTGTTTTCTTATAGCAGCTGTTGTATAACCTTTATTTAAATTTCCAGTTACAATTTCTTCACCTATCCAGTATTTGTCAGATATAACTCCTTTATTATTTAATATACCTAAACCATCTCCTTCTGGAGTTTTTATTTTAGGATATAACTTTTTAATTGTTTCATTAACAATTTGAGGAACATTTGAAACAAAACCAAAATCTTTTCCTTCACCAGTTCTAGCGTTAAACGCTCTAGCACTCATTATTTTTTCTCTATAATCTCCTTGAACCATTTTACCATCTACTAAATCATGTTCATATCCAGAAACCTTTATCATTATATCATTATTTTCTTTATCGAAAAGCATTTCGAACTGAGCATCGTCATAAATACCTCCTAAAGCATTAACGAAATATTGATTATTAGCCATTTCTTCTTCATCATTACCTATAATAGTAATAGCACTTCCAATAGTTGGAGCTTTTTCTTTCCAATAAGAACCTAATGCTGTGAAATTAGTTACTGTATTTTTAGTAAGAGCTAACAAATCATAATAATCATTAATAGCTTTTTGAGCAGACTTTCTTTTCCCTTTATCTCCAAATTGAGTCTTTAAATAAACTTGAGCTTGTGTAGCTATATCTATCCTACCTTGTAAAGTATCTTGTAATTGATCTTGAATAGCAGAAGTTTGAGGAATAGTTTGTAGATTACTCATCTGCTCTAGATTCCAGAGATCAGCATTAGTTTGAACTCTTTGCATATTTTCTATAATAGCTAACTGTTTTTTTTCTTTTTTCTCTTCCTCTAATTTTCTTGCTGCTTCTTGGTCTTGACGTAATTTGTCCCCTGCTTGTAAAACGTTTACCATAGCAGCTGCTGGAGGTAGTGATCTCCCTCTTTTTGGATTAGAATATTGATTATAATTTACACTAGGTAAACTAACTCCTGGTAAAGGATAACTTGATGATTGTTTTGTTGCCATAATTTTATTTTTAACCTCCTATTAAACCTCCTATACCACCAACTACGTTGCTTAATGAGCTGTACATTTGTGCTTCTGCACCTGCTTCAGCGGTTCTAGCATCTCTTAAGTCTTGATTTGCATTGTCTAACATACCTGCGGTTCTATTAAGTTCAGCTACTTCTCTTTGTTCTTTTGCACCAAACATAAATTGTTTACCCATGACCCCAGCTGATTGTAATCTTTGTTCTTCTTGCATTTTAGCTTGATTTAATCTTTCTTCTCCTTGAGCATATAGTTTTTGATTTTGAGCTTCTTGTAATTGTATACTAGCAGATACTTGTTTTTTACTTTGTAACGCTGCTTGAGCTAAAGCTGTAGCGCCACCTGCGCTAGCTCCGGTTGCTCTTAATGTATCAAGGGTATTAGCTAAAGAAATATCAGCTTGCTCTGCTTGAAATTTAGCAGCTTCTGTTGCTACACCTAAATTAGCATACGTGTTTGATAGTTCACCGCTAGTATCTGTTACGTCTTCGTACGGATTTATAATAGGTTGTCTTGTATTTTCTAGCGTTCTCAACTCACCTTTAAGACGGTCGGTTTCTTGTTGAGCTCTTCTTCTATCGGCTGCAGCCCTTCGCTGCGCGGCTCCTGCTCCAAGTAGGCCAACTGCCCCGCTGATTACTCCTGATGCTGCTCCCATATTTATGAATATTTATATATTATGTTGTGTTTTTTATCTAATACTTTGTAGTTTAATTTCTTAACCTTGTCTACTATACTTGTATTAGCTGTAGTAGCCCATACAAATTTACAACCTTTACTTAAAGCTTTTTGAACCATGTGATCAATTAGCGTTGTTATTAAAGTGTTTCTATCTTTTTCTCTATATTTTATATTAGAAATAACAAAATCAACATAAGCTATTTTAGCATTGGTATAATATAAATAACCAGCTGCTACTTTAATGTTTTTGTTAATAATAACATAACCTTTCTTAGGTAGACATTCTTGATCAGGAATTTTTAAACCCCAATCTTTCCACCAATTAATGATTTCATTATCACTATTGGTTTTAAATTTTTTTACTATCATTTAATTTAATATGATGATTGCACGTATTCTGTAGATACTGCAAATAATTCGTTTGTTTGATCTGCGCCAGCTGTATTAGTAGCACTAAATGTAGCTATACCATAAAATCCTTTTACGCCAGATATATCAGCTCCATAAATAACTTCTCCTTGATTTACCGGACTAGTATTTAATAAATTAGCAAAATATTTATTTTCTTTTGCTTTAAAAGTATTTTGTAGCAATGCACTTTCCATATCTGCTAAAGTAGTAGGAACTGTGTATACGTCTATTTTACTAGCTGTGTCTGATGTATTAGTTAAGTATGTTACAAAAGAACTTAAAGACCAATTACTATCACCCTCGTAATTAACTGTTTTAAATGTTTTACTCATAGATGGTTGAGCGTTAAATATTGTAGTAACAGTAGAGGAGTTGTTTGTTCCATAAAAATTAGCTCTATTTATATTCTCTGAATAATGTTGATATATATCACCTGTTAAATCAAAACTATAAAATCTATTATCTACACTAAAAGTATATGCTGGAATATAACTATAAAAACTAGTCCAACCTTTAGTTTTTTCATCAAAAGAAAGAGTAACTGCTCTTGCACCACTTGATTTACCTACAGATGGTTGAATTGATAATACATACTGTTTGCTATGAATGTCCCAACCACCTACTAACCTACCTGTTTCACCCATGTTACTTAAACTTAGATTGTCTCTAAAATAATCATACATTCCATAGCTAGATATTTCTGTTAAACCATCTTGAGATAATCTCATTACAGCGCTTTTATTAGCATCAGTAAAATATTTTCTATAACCATACACGGCAAATGATTCTGGATTTGTAGCAATACCATATTCACCCGCATATGATTGTACTTGACCTATAACTAAATTACTACTTGTAGTTAAAGGTTGACCTTCGGCTGTGTAGATTGCGTCTTTATCTATTAAAGCTCTATTAACTTTATATTCTTGGAATATTATTAAGTTAGTATCTTCAGCATATAATAATTGTATAGTTCCTTTAGAAGGATCTACGGTTCTTGTAATATCGTTAGCAACTGAAAATTGATTTGTTTCATTAACATCTGTTCTAGAATTAAAAACTCCAGAATATATAATACTATTACCAAATGATTCTTGATATTTATTCTCTGTAGCTAAATAAGCTCTAGGAGCAATACCAGAAAACTTACCATTAAAATCACCTTTTATTCTTGATTCTTCAACATACCAATCATATTGAGCGTTTGTTCTATCCATATTACCAGTAGAAGAATTCCATGTTTGGTTTATCTTCTTTAAAATATAGGTATTATAGTATTTTATCTGTAGTGTCGTTGCCATCTATTATAATCACTTATTTATTTAATATTTTACTATGCTCCTGGCCAGCCGGTTGTTTTATACCAAACACTGGTATGAAATGGTGGAACACCTGACGCTGCTGTTACGTTTTGTGGACTAACCGGCGTAGGATTTCCTACTAAATCATAAACCAATGTTACTCTAGCGCCAGCAGTACAATCAGTAAAATTTGTCCATGCAAGTTTACAGTTTATCCACGCAGACTCTTTAAAGTTTTGACTAGCTCCAAATGAAGCAGATGCATTATCCCCTGGTACTACACCAGCGTTTGTAGCAGCTGCGGTTGGAGTAAACGGTTCTAAAGAACCTACTATATGATAGGATACTCCTGCAGTATCATAAGCTAATGTAACTGGTCCTTCTGTTGCACCTCCAAAACCATTTGTTCCATCTCCATATGCTGGAGCCTTCATTGTTGAAGTTGTATCTGTATTGTATCCTCCAAAAGTTCCACCTAATACAAAGGCTGGAGCAGGAAAAACAGTACTATATACTTTCATGTATATATATACTTTATTAGTTGTCCAGTTCTGTATACCTCCTACCCATGTTGGTTTTGATGGTTGGGAATATGGAGTAGCACAACCAGCATACATCCCTCCCCCGGTTGGTGTTGCAAGCCAAGGATTTTCTATGTAAGTTGGATCAGTATTATCTGAGGAAGATGAGTAATAATTAGAAACAACTCCTGTGTATGTTACCGCTGAAGGTGTAAATTGAACAGCTAGTGTTTCAGATTCACTAGTACCATTTGTATCACTTAATTGAATAACAACCTCATGTAGTGTAGATGAAAAGAAATCACCTTGTAAAGTTCCTATACTACCACTTACATCTGCTTTTCTTTCTAACCATATACCATAATAATTTTCTGGACTACCTCCACTACAACTAGATGCGTTTTGTTCTGCTTGTGCTTTTATGTAAAAATACGTAGCAATATCTGTAGAAGCTAAAGGAGCAGAGGTGTTAGTACCTGTTATTTCACTATACCAATCACCAGTTACAACACTTTTCCATCTACAACTTTGTATTGTCCAAACTAAATCTTTAGATTTATCACATGAATCACAACTCCCATTGTATCCTTTTACTAAACCTATCCCATTAAAACCAGTACCTGTCGGTTTTAAAATAGTAGTATCAGTGGCAGAAGGTTGAGGTGCGGCTGCTAAATCTATAATAGGTGTATCGTTTATTAATGTTCTAGTAAAACTTTGATTAGAAATAGTACCATCAGCTTGAGTAAATTGTATATTAAATTGATATTTTTGCAACCATTCAAAATTGGTTAAACACGCGTTTGTTGCTGTATTTTGCAATTTCCACGCACCACCACCAGCAGCCACTATTTGAAATTCATCATTTCTATTAATACTTGTATCTAAATTTTGAGATGAAGGATCATAAGAATAAACAGATGATAATATAGCTGTTACATTTACATCATTACCTTGAGGTGTTTGCGCAAAGAAAGCTGTTGTTATATCAGCTCCAACACAATCTCCTTCATTGTATTCCCAATTAAAAGTACTTAATCCTGTTATAGCTGTTCCTGATCCTACTACTCCTTCGTTTATATCTGAAATTAAACCTGTTGTAGAACTTTCCCAAAATAAATCAAGATTAGAGACTGTTGGTGAAGTTTCATAAACAGATAAAGACATAACATCAGGATATTCAGCACTACCCGTTGTGGTATTAAAATCTCCTTGAGGAACTCCTATAGCTTTTTGTACACTTATTTTTGCTACAAATGGTTTTTGATCTAAATCAAAAATAGAATTAGAATTTATATAAGGCGCACTACCACTAGTTCCAAAAGTTACATCAGGAAATACATCTTTAATACCACCTATTAATTCAACTGAATCAGGAGTTGTATTTGGAGAAAATTGCTCGTTATTTCCAGCCGCCGTAGCTGTGTTGTTAGTTACTCTACCAAACCAAGTAAGATCACTATTAAATTGAACATCTTGATTACTAATTTCTGTTAATTGTCTCGGTACTTTATTTATGTTATCATGTACTAACACACAGAAAGCTGTACTACCTATTTCAGTAGTGTTACCTTGTATTGGATAACCGCTTATAATTCCAGGTAGATAAACATTATAAAATTCTTGTTGCTGTTGCTTTACTACTACTCTATATGAATAAAAACCGTTTACATTTATATTATAAGTAAAATTACTTACTTGTTTGTCTGTTTTTGGTTCTGTCCTAGTAGTTGGATTACTAGCGGGGTCAGTGTCTCCTTGAAACATATAATTGTCTGAAATTTCATCATCAGTATATATATTAAACACATCAGTTGTTCCAACTTGTGCAAATGTTTTTACCTCTGTATAATCTACATATTTACCTCTTAAACTTCTACCTACTCCAAATAAAGCTGTTGTATTAGCTATGCTAGCAGTAGTATCAGCATCTAACTTTAAATAATCTAATTGATACCTGTATTTACCCGCTTGATTAGTAGTTCCTTCAAATAAATATTCTAATTTAATTTTTAAACCACTAACAGACAAACTAGCGCCGCTATTAAAACAAGTTTGTAATTGACCGCTACCGTTGGTAGATGCTGTAAATGGTAAAGTGACTTCTACCCATCCAGCTCCATCGTTTGTATAAAGCTTTAAAGTGTTACCTGAAGCAACAGTACCTACTAACATATTTGTCCAAGCATAACAAACTTGACCTGCTACAGTATTCTGTTCTTGCACGCTATAATTTAAAAATCCAGCCCATGGAGAAGCATATGTTGGAGCTGAGGAGCTACCAATTGTATATAGGCTTGGTTGTGCATATAAAGCACTACTATCACCATTTATATTTATTACACTGTCAAATGTTATATTTAAGTTTTCACCTGTCCAAGTTCTTGTTAATTCTGCATTTTCTACAGCTCTATAATTTGTAAAATAATTAGAACCTTCAGTTGGTTCACCACCAGCAACTAATACGTTGTCTTTAGATGAAAGGATTACATCTGTTTGTCTTCCCCATTTATCTGCAAGAATTAACCCTACTTGATAGTTTCTATTTTGTTTAACTGAATGTTGAGGATATTCTTCAGCGTTTTGAGCTGTTCTATCTCCAGATGCAATAGCATAATCTAATCCCAAAGGAGCATTATAACCTTGTATAAAGTTTCCATACATTACTCTATTACCTGTTGTTTCTTGAGTTAAAGCTCTTACTGGAACTTTATCATACACTCTAGTAGTTTCGTCTGTAGGTAAAGTTTTAAAAGGAATAGTTGACTGATATGTGTACTGATATATATTAGTATTATTTAGATTCGTTATAAATTGAGGAGTTATTTCTATACTCTGTAGTATTTTATAAGCAAGAGAATCTGACTCTTTATATATAATATCTATATCACTAACTTGATAATCATTTACAATATCTAATGAAGGTAATTGTATATTTAAAACAATATTATTAATACTATTTTGCATAAATTTAATAATAGTTGATCTCATCGCGTCATCTTCATCGTTGTTTAAAAACAAACCTTCTTGTTGTGGTATAAAACATTCTTGTGTAAAAGGAGCAATGATTGAATACTCTCCATCTGCAAATTTAAATCTATAACTAAATCTAACAAACTTATCTTTTATAAATTCAGGGTCACCTTGCCATCCTTTAAATCCAGTGTTTTGTGTTACTCTTACAGCATAACCTTCTTTTGTTGAGGTTGAATTAGAAACAATAGTTGGCGCATTGGAATTGTCCTCGATTAAAAAATACTTGTTAGCGTCAGATACCCAGTATCTAGCTTCAGTTGTCAAATTAGCAAAATCATCGTTAACAGCAGTAGCTTTTCTTTGACCTGAAGGAGTTCCATCAAAACCTCTAGTATTATTAGAAGCACTAGATGTACTTGTCCATAAATCTGTGGATTTTATATTAGCCGGAGTTCCTGTTGCTGTTTCTGTTTTAAGATTACTCCACATAGCTTCTGTAGCTAATGTATAACCATAGGGCGCTAAATTCCTAGCATCTGTTACAGCGTGTCTATTATATAGCTTTTGATAAACAACACCGTTGCTTAATTGATTTTCATAATAACACCAACAACCTGTGCCTGCGGTATCATAAGCAATCCAATCAGTATAAGATTCAGCTTGTGGTATTAAATCACCATTTCTATATCTATTTACATCTAAGTTGTTTGTAGCCCATGTATATGTACCTATAGTTATAACAGGTAAATTTTCAGCATCAGACATTGTGCTAGGTTTTAAATCACTAGTACTTCTAAGATCTATTAAATCAGGGGCTAAATAAGGTGCAAACTTACACACTGTTATACTGGTTTCACTATTGTAATAAGAATTATTTAAAGATGCTGTTACGACATTTATAACTCTAGGTTGATTTCTATTATCAGTCCAAAATAATAAGTTTTCTAATAAGTTAACACCAGTAACTCTACTAGTTGTTGAAAAGTTTAAGAAAACACCTGATACCAAAGTTTGAGGCGTAGAAGTGTTTGAACTTGGTTGCCATCTTAATATTTTACATTTTTTAGTAGAATTAGGTAAAAGAGTAGCAGATTCAGTATTATCTGTCATAAAATAATATATATACCCACTAGCCTCGTCAACATATTTTCCAATACATTGAGTACCGTCTGAGGTATCTATAACTTTTTCATTACCTAAAACAGCTTCTAACGCACCAACATCTTGGTCTTCAGATCTAGAAACCGCTATGTTTTGAGCGTCTCTGTATTCATTATTTGGTACTAGTCTATCGTCTAAGTCTTTATTCATCTTAGACTTGATAAAGCTATTTTTATTTTCTGCCATATTTAATTTTTAATCCACTTAGATTTGTTGCGCATAACTTGTACTATCTCATCTAGTTTGATATTAGATAATCTAATTTTAGCATTTCTTAATTTAGCTGCTTTTTCTTTTTTAAGTCTTAAAACAACATATTCAGGTTGATTAATTCTACTAGCTATAATAGAGTATATTATATAAGAATACATAGCGTCTTCAGCAAGTTTAGGAACTTTACTATCTAAATCATAAGCTAATCCATCTGAAACATATTCAAAAACCATTAAATTTCCTGCTAAATTACTAGAAAAAGATAATTTATTTTCTCTTTCATTTATATTAAACCAACCATTCATTTGAGAAGCCGAAGGCTCTAAACCATATCTTTGACCCCAACCATATCCGGTTCCAAGACCCCAACCATATCCATACCCATAAAAATCTGGGTCAATACCATTTGTTATCTCAGCATCAGTTAAATTATTATTTATTAAAGTTGTGTTTGCGTCGTGCCATCTTTCTTGTGTAAGTGATGTACCTTCTGTATCATTACCGAAATTATCTTGAGTAGGTACTCCTTGATCATCTTGCAATTGCGTATAATATGGACTAATAGTTATATTGTTAGTAGGGTATATAATATGTTTAACGCCTAAATCATCTATCCATGAACATCTAACATAATTTACATAGTCTTGAGGTAATATTAATGTTAAATTAGAAGGAATTGTTAGCTCTGCAGATTTTATACTTTTTAGTGTATCATAACTAAACTCTTGCATTGCTCGTTTAGCATGGAAAATTACATCTGTTCTTTTAACATCTGGGATTAATTTATCTTTTCCTACATATCCAACTAAGAAGTTGTTTACAACATCATTTAGTTTTATGTATTGATAACTACCGTAGTTGTCCTCTACAGCTTGACCATAAGCTTTATCTGCTTGAGTGTTACCATATTTACCGCCGGATAAACTTTTTAATTGAACAACAATAAAAACATTAGCACCTGGATTTCCAGTTATAGTAATAACATTATTAGCTAGCGTGTAAGCTGCTGTGTATTCTGTCCAAGTTCCTGGGGTTCCTAATACACTAGTGTATATTTTAAAATTATTTAAAGCATAATCAGTTGTAGTAGGATCATAATTACCTAAATACAAATCAGTATCAAAGGTTGTTTCTAGTTTTTGTGCAGCGGTGTTACCGGCGTCACCTTTAAAGTTTTGAGATCCTGAATAGTATTGTTGTGCTGTTTCGCTTATCATACCATTGTTAGGTGGTTTTATTATACTTGCCATAACTTATTATTGTTTTTCATTTATTTCATTAGCAGCTAATTCTTGTGAAGCTGCTTGAACTATCATTGGATCTTTAATTGTGATACCAGCATATTTTAATATTTCTAAAATAACTGTAGTTTGTTCAGATACATCTAGTTCAAAGTCTACTGAAGTTGTAGGATTCCAAACGTAATAACCTGTAGTAGATGTAAAATTCCACGTTACATCTGCAGGTTTTCTTATATAGCTTACTGAAACGTCAGACGTTATTGTTTGTGGATATATTATTATATAATTATTATCATAAACATATACTGGAAAATATTCAGAAGGTTTAGTAATAGTAGACATGTTCATTTGAGCTAATTCATTTCTTTGAACACATTGAACTTCTTTATTATCTTTGTAAAATACAGTTCCAAGTTTATAAAAATCTTGTGGATACAACGTAATTAATAAAGTAGAACCTGCAGCAATAGAACCAGCTGTTAAATTAAATACACCGCCAGTTATATTGTAATTAGTATAAGCAACACCATTCAAGGTAACTACTACATTACTATCTTCTACTTGAGCTTGTGTTATTGTTGTTAGTGTATAAGCGGTTTGTGTATTAACTGTTGGGAAAGTTTGTGATCCGCTAGCCACTCCTGAAGAATTTGGGTGGGTAAAATAATTAGGTGTTGCGACAACATAAGAAGCATTGCCTAACACTTTGAATATATCAAGTTTTTCTTGAACCGTTTTATATCTGTTACCGTACTCACTTTCATTTTGTGGTACGCGCATTTGTTGATTTAATGTTTCAAAATAACTTTCAAATATTTCTAATTGAACTTGAGTAGCAATTTTATTAAACTCGTCAGGAGTTAAATAACCTCTTTGTTCTTTATTTATTATTAGTAAGACTGTTTTGTAAACTTTATCTACGTTTATAGCCATTTAATTTTTTTTTAAAATTATAGTGCAGGGCCCAAAGACCCTGACTATATTATTATAATTACAGGTATTTATAGTTTTTTATCTATAGATTTGTAAATTTCTACACCTTCATCTGTTTTGAAAAACGCAGCCATTGCTGAGTACGGGTTTTCATCAAAAGGAACATTCATAAGTTTTCTATTATTAGAAGCCCATGAAAAAGATCTTTGATCTTGAGATAATTTTATAATACCAACTTCAGTTGCTCTAATAGCTACATTTCTTAATTGAACATTTTCATCTTGTACTAAATCTATAAACAAAACAGGTTTTGATCTAGCGAATATAAGTAAATCTCTTCTTAATTCTTTAGAAGACATTGAGTTTACTTTTGACCCTATTTCAACACGAAGTATTGCTTCAGCTATATTTATATCTATTTCTCTAGCCATATTCAAAGCTGTTACTTGTAAATCAAGTAATGCTAATTCGTCTGTTGCTTCTTCTACAGCATCAAATTCTGAATAAGTATGTTTTCTAGCTGGATGATATAGTGATAACAACTTTTGTAAGTTTTGCTTTTCTTTAGGAACCATCAATACACCTTCTTTAAAAACAATATGACCTAATGTAGCCTCACCTTTTTGTTCATCAACAAAAGGAGAATCTTGATTTGTAGCGTATCTTAATTCTCTTTGACTACCTTTTTTTTCATCAAAATATAACAAAGAGTGTTTACTGGTATGTTTTGATGGTATTGTAAATGTTAAAGGCGATTTATTATCCTGAAGATAATACCTTCTATCTTTTATTTCCCAACTTGGTTTAGTTGGTTTTTTTGGAGGTGCAACCTCTACAATTTTTTCTGCTGTTTCTTTTTTTGACATAATATAATATAATTAAATAATTAAAAGGTATATGGGCGCCGAAGCGCCCTAACCTTTATAAATCAACTACACACCTTTGAATAATACAAAGTTGTTAGCTGCTTGAGTTACTAGACATCTTTCTGATAAGAAGTTAACTTCCATAGCATCAAGAGTAGAAGTGTAAGCACCGCCAACAGAACCTGTTAACCATGATTTCATTCTTCTATCATCAGCTTGAGAAGCTCTATATCTTACATGTAAGAAAG
>MDSV01235888.1_pt1 | contig 20535 bp, 22 predicted proteins | sample 810851 | NCBI WGS metagenome assembly MDSV01 (sample SAMN05326640, study PRJNA326480) | marine metagenome | isolation source: seawater | place: Atlantic Ocean: North East | collected 2012 | reverse complement strand
TAAGTTTATTTCATTCAAAAGTTATAACTTAAAAAATTTAAAATAGCTATGTCTGTATATACTAAAATTACTGAAGATGAACTATCTAAACACTTGATGAAATATTCTATAGGTAATGCTATTAATTTAACTGGCATATCTGATGGTATTGAAAATACCAACTATTCATTAAAAACTAGCCAAAGTGAGTATATTTTTACTATTTTTGAAAACCTTTCAGATCACAATATTAGCCAATACTTGGAGTTTATGAATCATTTAAATGGTAAAGGGCTACTTTGTCCAAAAGTAATAGGTTCTAGTAATAATCAACTATTTGTTGCAATTAAAGGAAAACCTTCGGCAATTATTGAAAAACTTGAGGGTAAGTCATTAACTACACCAAATTTACAAGACTGTGCTTTGATAGGTGATTTACTGGGTAAATTTCATAATTATGGTGCTGATTTTGATAGGGATTTAATTAATAGTAGAGATCTTGCATGGTGTAAATCTTCATCTAAGAAATTAAATGCTATTGTTTCGGCAACCCAGTCAACACTTATTGCAGAAGCTCTAATAATACAAAGTCAGATGGAAAAAGAGAGCTTACCTATAGGGATGATACATGCTGATTTATTTAAAGATAATGTTCTATTTAATAAACATGATGTTTCTGGAATGATAGACTTTTACTATTCATGCAGAGGTTTTCTAATTTATGATTTAGCTGTAGTGGCGAATGATTGGTGTTGTGATAGAAATGGTAAAATAATAAAAAAAAATCTTATGAGTTTATTAGCTGCATATGATAAACAAAGAAAAATTCAAGAAAATGAAAAACAATATTGGCGTCATGCATTGATATCAGCTTCTCTTAGATTCTTTTTATCGCGTCTTCTAGATTTGCATTATCCAAAAATAGGAGAAATGACTCATATTAAAGACCCAAATGTATTTGAAAATATACTAATGGATAGAATGAATAATTCTCATGTAATGTAAAAATGAATAATTTTTCTAAGATCATAGATTATATAACAGAAAAAATAAGCGACTTTTTAATTCTTACCATTCTATTGATGATAAGTTTAATATTTATTTCTATAATATTCAGATTTCTGTTTAATATTAATTCTGTAGCAATTCAAGAATTAGTTATGTATCTTCATGCATTTATTTTTATGTTTGGCATAAGCTATGCAATTAAGAAAAATACACATGTACAGATAGATATATTTTATAGTAAATTATCCATAAAATTTAAAACGTTAATCTCAATAGCTGGTTTATTTTTTTTTATTGCTCCAACTTCTGTTTTCATTATATATATTAGTTTAGATATGGTTAGTCAGTCCTGGTCAATCTTTGAAGGATCTAGTGAAGCTGGCGGTTTAGACTTAGTATTTCTTCTAAAAACACTTATTCCATTAATGGGTTTATTAATATTCTTACAGGCTATATCTGAAATTATAAAATATATAGAGATCTATAAAAATGGACATTGAAGTATTTGCAATCATATTTATAGCATTTACTTTTTTGTTTCTGCTATCTGGAATACCAGTAGCTTTTATACTATCAGGTAGCGCATTAATGTTTTCATTAATAGGTATCTACTTTGATTTTTTTGATTCTAGCTATCTATTAGCCATTCCTAGTAGGATATATGGGATTATGATAAATCAAAATTTAATTGCCGTGCCTTTATTTATTTTTATGGGTTTAATTTTAGAAAAAACTAAAATAGCAGAGCAATTACTTCTCTCAATGAATACACTCTATAAAGATACTAGTGGAGGGTTTGCAATTTCAGTTGTATTAGTCGGAGCTTTAATGGGTGCTAGCACGGGTATTGTTGGAGCAAGCGTAGTCACGTTAGGGCTATTATCACTGCCAGTAATGTTGAGAAATAATTATCCATCAGACCTCTCATGTGGAGTTATTTGTGCATCTGGAACTTTAGGGCAAATTATTCCTCCTTCTCTAGTTTTGATATTACTTGCAGATGTTTTATCATCTGCGTATCAACAAGCACAATTAAATTTAGGAATATTCTCTCCAGAAACAGTGACTATTGCGGATCTCTTTGCAGCTGCAGTTATTCCCGGGCTGCTACTACCCATCATGTATATTATTTATATTAAATTTCTAAATATAAAAAAATTAGATCATATCAATGATAGTAAAATCAATAACTTTAATAATACTAATTTTTTAATTGCTTTTGCTCCACCGCTGTTACTCATATTTATCGTTTTAGGATCTATAATATTTGGAATAGCAACACCATCAGAAGCAGCTGCACTTGGAGCGGTAGGTGCGCTCATTATATCAATTATGCAAAACAGATTATCTTTTAAAATAATCAGAAAATCTGCTAAGGGTACAATTGAACTTACAAGTATGGTGTTTGCAATACTAATTGGTGCAACATTCTTCTCATTGGTTTTTAGGGGGCTAGAAGGTGAAGAATTAATACAAAAACTTCTACAACATGGTCCTGATAATAAATATTTATCATTATTAATAACTTTGGGAATAATGTTTCTTTTGGGGTTTATTCTAGATTTTATAGAAATCATTTTTATTATAATACCATTATTTGGCCCAGTATTATTTTCATTTGGTTTTGATCCAGTATGGGTTGGAATATTGATAGCTATGGTTCTGCAAACATCATTCTTAACTCCACCTTTTGGATTTTCATTATTTTATTTGCGGGGTGTAGCTCCTCAAACAATTGCAACTTCAGAGATATATAAAGGCGTACTACCCTTTATCATTATGCAAGTGATAGCTATATTAATAATTTTTGTATTTCCAGAAATAATTAACTGGATACCATGGTTAATTTCAAATTAGATATTTAAAAATGCTTTATCAGAAATATTAGTCCATGGCGAAACATCTTCTTTAAATTTCATATAAGAATTATAGACTTCTTTAGTTATATCATCTGTTTGACTAATTTCAGCGAGTATTTCATCTGATATTTCTTTGAGCCTCAATAACACTTCATCCGGAAATTTAAGAATTTTGATATTTTCAGATTTCAAAAATTGCAGTGCCATATTATTCTTTGCAGTATAGTCTGAAAGCATATCTATATTCACAGCTTTACATGCTATATCTATTATTAATTTTAAATCGTCCGGCACCATATTATATTTATCTTTATTAATAATACATTCAATTGTAGGACCTGGTTCATGCCATCCAGGATAATAGTAATAACGCGCAGCCTTATGTAGACCAAAAGCTCTATCATTATAGGGGCCAACCCACTCTGTGGCATCTATTATGCCGGTCTGCAAGGCTGTAAATATTTCTGCTCCAGCTAATGTAATGGGCACTCCTCCAGCTCGTGATAAGACCTCTCCGCCCAATCCTGGTATTCTCATCTTCAAACCTTTTAAATCATCAACAGATTTAATTTTCTTGTTAAACCACCCTCCCATTTGGACTCCAGTGTTACCAGCAGGTCTTGGTATTAAATTAAATTTATTATATAGTTTCTCCCAAAGCATGATTCCGTCACCATAATATAGCCAAGCATTCATTTCCTGAGAATTCATTCCAAAGGGTACAGATGAAAAAAACTGGCAAGCCTCGCTTTTACCTTTCCAATAATATGCACCAGAATGTCCAATTTCAGCTCCGCCATTAGATACAAAGTCAAAAACCTCTAATGGAGGTATAAGCTCATTGGCGCCAAATACTTTAATCTTTATTCTATTATTAGATAGACCATTTATTAGTTTAGCTAAATTCTCTGCGCCAGTACCTAAGCCTGGAAAATTTTTAGGCCATGAAGTTACCATTTTCCATTTATACTCAGTTTTTTCTGATGATCTTGATGAAGTAGATGCTAGCAACGATGTTAATGCTAATGAACCCCCAAGTGATTTTAAAAATTTCCTTCTTTTCATTTTAAATAACTCTATGTTTTAATCCAAAAATTTTAAATGTGCATATGATAGAACAAGTTCTTTTTTACCGTAATTCTCAAAATTTATCATTAATTTCAAAGCATCTCCTTTACCAGTATATCTAAGTATAACGCCATGGCCAAATTTCATATGACTAACTCTTTGTCCAATTTTAATAAATGAATATTCTTCCTCTTGAGAAAAACTATCAAAGTTGTCCTCTTGTGAATACATGTCATCATACTTTGTTTTGTTATTATATTTATTGAGTTGTTGCATATGAGTAGTTTTTATTAGCTCTAGTAATCCATCATCAATTTCGCTTATAAACCTTGATGGTATGAGAAAATTATTGTTGCCATGCATATATCTCATATTTGCATGAGTAATATACAAACTTTCCATTGCCCTTGTAATTGCAACATAACATAACCTTCTTTCTTCTTCTAAAAAACCTTTTTTGAGGTTTCTATTCTCATTAGGAAATATACCTTCGTCCATTCCTGTTAAAAATACTATTGGAAACTCGAGACCTTTAGCTGAGTGTATTGTCATTAATTGAACGGGATCTTCATGAGTCTTAGATTGATATTCCCCGGCCTCTAAGGCTGCATTATCTAAGAAATCTCCCAGTATATCCTCGCTGTCTATATTATTCTGATAAAACCTTTCTGCGGTAGATAGTAATTCTTCCAAATTTTCTTGTTTTGATAGGGATTCTTCATTTTTTTTAGATTCATAGTATTTATTTAAACTTGAAAGTTCTATAACTTTTTTTATTAAATCTGCTAGATGAAGTTCACTCAAGAGACAATTTAAATTTTTAATAATAACTATAAAATCAGCAAATGAGTTTAATGCTCGTGTATTCTTTATATCCGTCTTTTCAATTTGAGAAATGGTTTCCCACATTGATATTGAATGTTTTTTTGAATATTCCCGAACTGCTTGGATAGTTTTTTCACCAAGGCCTCTGGGTGGGTTATTGACTGTTCGTTCAAATGCAGCGTCATCTAAAGAATTAGCTGCTAACCTCAGATAAGCTATAACATCTTTAACCTCAGCTCTCTCAAAAAATCTAAACCCGCCATAAATTTTATAGGGTATGCTTCTTGAGTTTAATTCTTCCTCTAATCTTCTGGAAAGAAAGTTTGATCTATATAGTAAAGCAATATTAGATCTCTTGTATCCCTTACTAACATATTCTTGTATTTTATCAATAATAAATTTTGATTCATCATCGCCATTATATGCTTCATATAAATACACCGGGTTTCCTTTCTCGGTCTTAGTCCATAAATTCTTTCCTAATCTCTCTGTGTTTTTAGATATAAGGCTATTTGCAACTGATAAGATTTCATTAGTGGATCTATAATTTTGTTCTAATTTAAATATCTCTACATCGTTAAATTCATCCTCAAAAAATTGTATATTTCTACTTCTGGCTCCTCTCCAGCCATATATTGACTGGTCATCATCTCCTACTGCGTATAATGATCCAGTTTTTCCGTTAATAAGTTTTAGTAAATTAAATTGTAAAGTATTGGTATCCTGAAACTCATCTACCATAATATTTTGAAATCTATTTATATAATATTTCAATATAATAGGATTATTATTAAACATCTCATACGTTAAAAGTATGAGATCTGCAAAATCTACTGAATTAGTCTGGCGGCAAGCAGAATCATATTCTTTATATATTTCAATATATTTGTCATCATCATTATTAGCATCATTATATCTTTTGCCTTTATCTTTCTGAGTATTTATAAATGATTGTAATGCTTTTGGATCATATAAGTTTTCATCTAAATTTTTTGATTTAACTATTCTTTTGATCATTCTTAATTGATCTTGCGAATCTAAAATTGTGAAATATTCCGATATACCTGCCTCCTTCCAATGTATTTTCAATAAGCGTCTGCATATTCCATGAAATGTTCCAAACCATAAACCTTGCGAAGATATTTTTAATATTTTCTCAAGTCTTTGTTTCATTTCATTGGATGCTTTATTTGTAAAAGTTAAAGCTAAAATATCGCTCGGCCTAACTTCAAAGGAGTTTATAAGTTTTGCAACTCTACATGTCAATACTCTTGTTTTGCCACTACCAGCGCCTGCAAGAATTAACTTATTACCTAGAGAACAATTTACAGCTGCTAGTTGTTGATCATTTAAATCATGAAAAACTTCATCAATATCCATTATTATTTTTTCCTAGGCCTAAACAAAATAACTATTAGTGATATAAGGAATATATACCAATAGATTAGTTGATAATGAATATTGAGATGAACTAAGTATGTAGCAACTATTGCAAATAGTGAAAATATTAATACTGCTATCATCCAATAGTTACGTCTTGTGCTTTTAAAAATCGATTTTTCAATCTGTTCCAATTTTTTCAAATTATTATCAAGATTGAGTTGATCATTATTAATCAAATTAATGAGTTTACGTATGGTTCCAGGTAATTCTGGTATAAGATCAACCATATCCGAAGAATTATCTCGTATATTTTTTATAATAGCTGAAAAGCCTTTTTGTTTTTTCATCCATTTTTCAAGTATTGGCTTGGATGTTTTCCATAAATCTAACTCAGGATGAAATTCTCTCCCTAACCCTTCAGTATATAGAAGAGCTTTCTGCATTAGTATCAACTGAGGTTGAACTTCTAATTTAAATTTCCTGGCTGTATCAAATAATCCTAAGATGATATCACTCAGAGATACATCTTTAATAGACTTATCTAACATAGATTCACAGTTGTCTCTTATAGCTTTTTCCAATAATGATACATTTGTGTCTTTGGGAACCCATTCACATTCAATATGCAATCTAGCAACTTTTTCATAATCCCTATTAAAAAAAGCAACGAAGTTTTCAGCTAAATACCTTTTGTCAAACTTACTTAATGAACCCATAATCCCAAAATCGACTAAAACAAATTGAACATCATCGCCAACTTTATTTACAAAAATATTTCCTGGATGCATATCTGCATGAAAAAAGTTATGTTCAAAGACTTGTATAAAAAAACTTTCAACAGCATTAGTTGCTAGTTTTTCAAAATCAATACCCTGTCGAACTAATTCTTCTTTGTCGTTTATAGGAGTTGCAAATGTTCTTTCCATAACCAAAATATTTCTGGTTACATAATCCCAATATATTTCTGGTATGTAGATTAATTTAGAATTCTTAAAATTATCCTTGATCTTTTTTGCATTTGTTGATTCTTTTATCAAATCAGTTTCATCATATACAAGTAGTTCATAATCATTTACAACTTCTATTAGATGCATTCGTTTAAAATCATCTGATAAAGATGTTAAAAATATAGCAATTCTTTTCATTAATAATAAGTCTTTCTCAATAGCTTTATGAACATCAGGTCTAACAACTTTCACAATAACGTCTTTGCCATTCTTCAACTGTGCAGCATGTACCTGTGCTATTGAAGCTGATGCCAAAGGTTCTGCAGTAAAATCACTAAATATATTTGTTATCTTATCTCCTAGTTCTTTTTCTATAATTTGCATTGATATATCTTTAGGGAATGGTTTTACATGATCTTGTAGTTTTGATAGTTCATAAGCTATATCATCTGATAATAAATCTTTTCTTGTTGATATTACTTGGCCAAGCTTAACAAAAATAGGCCCAAGTTCTTCGAACATCATTCTAATTTTTAAAGGTATATTATCTACATGTCTCTTTCTAAACCAATTCCAAGGGAGCATATAAAAATAAAACTTACACTTACCGCTTCCGCAATTCACAAGCATTTTATCTACATCATATTTAATAAATAGGCGTGTAATCTGAAGGACCCTGAGGATATTATTTAACATTTTTATACTTCTTATAAAGTTGATCAGTTCTACTCTTTAAATCATCTACATCATCAAGATATTTATTAATTTCTTTTTCTGACGGAAGAATGTTTAGATCATCAATTAATGTGTCAACTAAATCACTATTAGAGTCATTAATAAATTCTGTCAAAGCAGATTTGATGTCAATGAATGTATGCTCTAATCTCATAGCATTTTTTTCACCAAGAATATGATTAGTAACCTCCCTGAGTTTATTGGAATTACTTAAAAAATTATTAAATTTATTTGCTGTATCTATATCGCCGTTTATTACTATTTTACTGGAAAATTTATCAGATCCTTTCGTGAGGATAAACATTATAAAAACTATTGGACTTATAATAAGTTCTGCATCAACGTCTTTATCATTATCTAATATTGTAATATTATTATCATGAATATAAATAACTAAACTAAATGCTGTGTCCTTGAAAGTAAGTTTAATAATTTTTTTATCTATATCGTCTAAAAACTTATCTGGGATAGATTTAGAAAATATATCGCTATGGAATATTTTATTAATATAATAAGCTAGACTTAAATCTTCTTTTAACATTTATATCCTATGTGTATTGTGACCATATCTCCTGGCAATCTCTCATATCGGGTTTTAATGAAGCCAGTTCTCTCAAGTAGTTTTTTAACCTCATCAGGCTTGAAATATGATGAAATCGACTCCGCTAAATATTTATAACTATCATAATCATTTGCAATATACTTTCCTAAATTAGGTATAATTTTATGAGTATATTTTTCAAATATCTCTTTTATTAATTTATTTTTTGGCGTTGAGAATTCCAAGATAATAAGTCTACCGCCTGGAGCCAAAGCGTTAAATAATTTTGTTAAAGATTTTTCATGATCAGTAAAATTTCTAAAACCAAAAGCTATCGTAGCTAAAGAAAAGCGATTATTTCCAAGTTGAGCATCTTCAATGGAACTATTTATGAAATCAATATTCTTCAAAAACCCATGATCTATAAATCTGTCTTTACATATATCTAACATTTCTTTATTTTCATCAAGGCAAGTAATATTAATATTCTTGTTCTTCATCATTAATTTAATAGCTATATCACCAGTACCAGTGGCAACATCCAAAACCATATCATTGCTTTTTAATTTTGATACTGCTAACATCCTTTTCTTCCAGTTTCTATGTAAACCAAAAGACATTACATCATTCATTATATCGTATTTATTTGCAACAGAGCTAAAGATGTTAGATACTAATTCAATCTTATCCGATTTAGCTACTTTTGCAGATCCGAAATTTACTTTTTCATCCATTTAACTTTTTTTCCTTTGTACATTTAGTATATTTTTATTTTTTTTCAATTTTCCAATTAATTTATTTAAAGCCTTAATATCACCTACAGAAATAATGAATATCATAATATTATTTCCCGTCTCCTTTGTATCATCATATGTGACACTTTCTATATTACAATCATTCTGTGCTATTTGGGATGAAATTAATGCAAGCACACCTCTTACATTCTCTACTTCTACTTTGATTGATGCATTGAAACTATCCTCTATGTTATCATCCCAGGACATATCTAGTTTTTCTTCCATAGTTTTTTTGACATGTTTAATGCTTCTGCATACTTGTCTATGTACAACAATACCCTTTTCTTGACTAATATGACCAATAATTGGGTCTCCAGGAATTGGATAACAACACTTAGCATATGAGACAACAAGCCCTTCTGTGCCTCTTATTTGAATTCCTCCGGATGGATTAGAATTTTGTGATGATGTATCTGTCGGCGCAAACCTCATAGCCACAAGTTTTGCAATTCTATTTCCTAAACCAATTTCTGAATATAAATCATCAATATTTTGACATTGATACTCCTCTAATACAATTTTTAAAGTTTTTTGAGGAATATCCTGTAAAGAAATTTTGAAATCCGAAAGAGAATAGTCTAGAAGTTTTTTACCAAGATCTATTGCATCATTTTTTTTAATCAATTTTAAAGATGCTCTTATAGAATGACGGGCTTTTTCTGTAACAACAAAATTTAACCAACCAGGGTCTGGTCTAAGGTTTTTTTTTGTTGTAATTTCGACCCTCTGCCCATTTTTCAATATGGTATTAGCAGAAACTTGTATATTATCTACTTTAGCTGAATTAAAGTTATTTCCAAGATCTGTATGAACGGCATAAGCATAATCAATAATGGTAGAACGTTTTGGTAATTCTAAAATATTACCTTTGGGAGTGAATACATAAACCTTGCCAGGATGTAAATCTGCTTTTATGCTTTTCAAGTATTCTTGAGGATTACCAGAATCACGCTGTATATTCAATAAATTAGTTATCCACTGTTGTTCTTTTGTATAATTTTTTAGTGATGGAATATTTTTACTCTTATAAAACCAATGAGATGCAATTCCAGATTCTGCGAGAATGTCCATATCTTCTGTCCTAATCTGGATTTCAATTGGCAAACCATGAGGTCCAATTATAGATGTATGCAAAGACTGATAGCCATTAGATTTTGGTATTGCAATATAATCTTTGAATCTACCTGGGATGGGTGTGTATAGATTATGAATAATGCCTAATGAGCGGTAACAATCATCAACAGTTTTAGATATTACCCTTACACCGAACAAATCATTGATATGAGTAAATTTAAACTCTTTAAGTTTCATTTTTTTATAGATTCCATAAACATGTTTTTCTCTTGCAATTACATCCGTTTCTAATCCTTCTTCTTTTAGTTTAATTTGAATAATATTTCTAATCTTTCCCATCAACTCATTTCTATTTCCTCTAGATTTCTTAATTTCATTTTTTAGAATTTGAAATCTGAGTGGATATACACTTTGAAATGCCAAATCCTCTAGTTCTTTATTTAATGAATGGATTCCAAGCCTCAGAGCAATTGGAGCAAATATTTCTAACGTTTCCTTTCCAATTATCCTTCTTTTATTACTACTTAGGGCATTTATAGTTTCAAGGTTATGTTTTCTATCGGCTAGCTTAATTAAAATTACTCTTATATCCTGACTCATGGCTAGAAGCATCTTTCTTAAATTTGCAGCATCAGCCTCTTCTTTAGTTGAAAAATTAATTTTGTCTAATTTACTTACACCATCAACCAACTCGGAAACTTTTGTTCCAAAATTTTTCTTTAAATTCTCCTTCTCCAACTCTGTATCCTCTATGACATCATGTAATATAGCGGCCATAATGGATTCATGGTCGAGTTGAAAATCAGCTAAAATAGATGCAGCAGAAAGAGGGTGATGTATATATTCTTCTCCGGACTTTCTTAGCTGCCCTCTATGAGCTTCTTTGGCTACTCCGAAAGCTTTTTCAATTTTTTTTATTTGATAAGGATTTAGATATTTTTGTAGTTTTTTTTTAAATTTAATATAGGTTTTACTAGATATATCAAATTCACTGGAATTTTTATTTTTTTGGCTATTGTCCATTAGTGATAATGGCCTAAAATTATTCTGATTTGCTATTATCAGTACTATCTTCAATATTTTCAGATTCTACTTCTGAATTATTTATCTCTTTGGGTATCTGATTTTCATCAGAACTGGGAGCTGCAATTTTTTCCGAAGCATTTTGACCATCAGGTAAATCATCTAGTTGATTTGATAATTCTTCTATAACCTCTTCTTCGCTAATCCCTGATCCATCACCAAACAGCTGGCTTTCAATTTTTTCTTTATTGCTAATATCAAAATAGTCCATATTAATTTTTTGACCAGCTATTTCTCTGAGCGCTATCACGGTAGGTTTGTCTTTAGAGTCAATCATTGCCTCAGCTCCTGACGATAAATCTTTAGCTCTTTTGCCAGCTAAAGCACATATATCAAAAGCATTGTCTATTTCTTTTAAACAGTCTTCAATCGTAATTCTAGCCATGATTATACCTATATTTCTTGATGATATTGTACCAGATAAAAGTATTTAAACAACGTGCTTATTTAAGTCGAGAAGTTGATGAGCCCACTCATTTATAGAGTTTGTTTCCACTTTATTAATTAAAATGATAGCGATAAGACTGTTTAAGGCATGCTGGAAATTATCATTGATTATCGTGTAATCTGCATACTCTGCATATCTCAGCTCTTTCTCAGCTGATGATACACGAAGAAATATAGTTTTTTCTTCATCTTCTCCTCTTTTTTGTAATCTTTCTTTTAATACATGAATACTTGGAGGAAGAATATAAATAGCTATGGCATCAGGTATAGATTTTTTTACCGCCATCATTCCTTTATAATCTATTTCAAGAACTACATCATTATCCTTTTTTAGTACCGACTTGATGGATTCTGTAGTTGATCCATAGAGATTTCCATAGACAGTTTGATGTTCTAAAAATTCATTATTTTTAATTTTTCTCTCAAATTCACTTTTATTGATAAAAAAATAATCTTCACCGTCTAATTCTGATTCCCTTATTTTTCTTGTGGTATATGATATAGATGTCCTAATAAAAGCCAACTTATCGGTTAAACCCTTAACTAAGCTTGTTTTTCCTGCACCAGAGGGTGCGCTAATAATAAAAATCTTGCCCATTTAATTAAATTATTGATTATCCATAATTACAAAATTGAATTATAATACAAATTAGTAACATGAGGAGATAATTATGGGAGATCCATGGAAATCAATTAGTCCGGAAGGTGTAAGAGCTTTTACTTATGGTGCATTATCAGTCACTTTACTATGGTTATGGACTGAGGGATATCTACTAATTGTAAATGATTTAATTACAATGGTTGGTTTGACGCCTCTAATGGCAACTTCGATAATGGCAAGCACTGTCATATCACTCTTATTAATCATGATTATGTATGGCCTCCATGGAAAGATGCCTACGACATTAATGTTGCAACATATGACATGGGTAAAAAATCCGGATAAGTTTTTGATCTTTTTTTATCTCTGGATAAACTTTATTGCAGCAGGCCTACTAAATGTGCTTGAACTTAATACGTTTTATCAATTTGTTAGCTTGTTCGTTATATTTTTACTTCCATCATTGATACTAGGCTTAGGAATCCAAAAGAAAGGTGGTAATATCTGACTAGTCTTTGTAACTCTTAGGCAAAATATCAATGCCTAATTTTTTTCCAACTTTTACTAGAAAAGCAATGGCGACCAAGCCACCGGGGAGAGCGAAAACCCCTAAAAGCCCAGCATTTTTAATTATATCAGCAAATTGATCATTAGCGCTTTCCATTTCTGATTTAGTTATTTTCTCCCCTGAAATATATTTTTTATAAATATCTAACATTTTAGATGTTTGCTCGGATTCAGCCGCCAAAATTGACTTTAACTTATTCAGACCATCAGATATCTTATCTTTATTAGATATATATTTCTTCATTATTGACTTATATATTGATGATTCTTCGATATTCATAAATTTTACTTTTAATATTTACATAAAATGTCTAAAATTAAATTATAGTTTATGTTAACAGCATTTTTTAGATTCAAATAGTCAAATAAGGTAACATTTATGTCAAAAGAAGATAATAATATTTCCATATCAATAGATACAACGTACTTACAACAAGAGTCTGATCCTGAAAATAATAAATTTTATTTCTTATATACAGTGTCGATTGTCAATAAAGGTAATATTGGTGCTAAATTACTTTCTAGACACTGGGTTATAGAGGATGCTAATGGAAAAATACAAAATGTAAAAGGCGAGGGTGTTGTTGGAGATCAGCCTTATATAAACCCTGGGGATGAGTACCAATATACTAGTGGTACGGTGCTTGAAACATCTCTTGGTACAATGAAAGGTAGTTATCAAATGATTAATGATTCAGAGAATTATTTTGATGCTATCATTCCTGAATTTATTTTGACGATCCCTAGGACTATTCATTAAATTTAGAATAAATTTTGATAGAATAGTTTGTATTGGTCTCTTTATTAAAAAAATCTTTATTATCTAGTATTTCCCATTTAAGTAAGTCAATCTTTGGAAACCAGGCATCCCCATTAAAAATTTTATCAATATGAGTAATGTAAAGTTTATGTGCAAACGGCATAGCTAGGTTATAAATTTCAGAACCACCAATAATCATAATTTCTGGAAATTTAATATAATCTTCAATTACATTTTCAAGACTGTTATATACCTTAATACCCTTTTTATTGAACGACTTATTCAAAGATAAAACAATATTTTCTCTACCTATCAAAACCCTTCCAATTGATTCATGTGTTTTTCTTCCCATGACTATTGGCTTTCCCATGGTGACCTCTTTAAATCTTTTTAACTCTCCCGGAATAATCCAGGGGATTTTATTTCCATCACCAATTAAATTATTCTTATCCATAGCAGCTATTAATGAAATTAGTGGTTTCCGATTATTCATATGGATACATCAGCCTTTATGTGATCATGCGGATTATAATTCTCTAAGGTAAAATCATCAAATTGATAATCAAATATCGATAATATATTTTTTTTAAGTATCATCCGAGGTAAAGCTCTGATATCTCTTTTTAGTTGTTTCTCAACCTGCGATTTATGGTTTGAATAAATATGAGCATCTCCAAAAGTATGTATAAATTCACCATATTCTAGATTAGTTTGATCTGCTATCATCATAGTCAATAATGCATATGAAGCAATATTAAAAGGCACTCCAAGAAAAGCATCCGCACTTCTTTGATATAGTTGACAAGAAAGTTTGTTATTACTAACATAAAATTGAAAAAGAATATGACATGGTGGTAACTTCATTTTGTCTATATCACCTACATTCCATGCAGAGACAATATGTCTCCTTGAGTCTGGGTTATTTTTAAGATTGTTAATTACAGCATCTATTTGGTCATATGTTTTACCATCCGATGAAACCCATGATCGCCATTGATTACCATATATTGGTCCTAGCTCACCATTTTCATCCGCCCATTCATCCCAAATTTTCACTTTATTCTCTTTCAAATAAGCAATATTAGTACTTCCACGTAAAAACCATAAGAGTTCATAAATAATTGACTTTAAATGAATTTTTTTTGTTGTAATTAAAGGAAACCCATCTTGGAGATTAAATCTCATTTGATAACCAAATATTGATATAGTGCCAGTGCCAGTTCTGTCTGATTTTTCTTCACCGCAATTGAGTATCTTGTTTAATAAATCATGGTATTGATGCATTATCTTATTCTACCTTTAATTGAGAAATATAATAGAGTTATGCCTGCTAAAAACATCGGTAGACTAAGAATCATGCCCATGGTTAACCAATTAGAATATAAATAACCAATCTGAATATCGGGAACTCTTACTAGCTCTATGGAGGATCTAAATACCGAATATATAATTAAAAAAGATGAAGTTAAAACTCCTTGTTTTTGTTTGAACTTTGATAACATTAATAATATATAAAATAGGATTAGGCCTTCTAATAATGCCTCATACAACATTGAGGGGTGTCTGGGCGCATCATCAATTAATGGGAAAATAACGCCCCAACCACTCTCAGTGGGTGAACCATATAATTCTGAGTTAATAAAATTTCCAATTCTGCCCAAAAACAAGCCTATTGGAACATAGATAACAATAAAGTCAGTGAGGTTTAAAAATTTAATTTTTTCTTTGATACTAATAAAAAATAAACCAATCATAATACCTATCAAGGCACCGTGAAATGACATACCGCCCTCCCAAATAAAAAATATTTTATGGATATTTTCGGAATAATAATTAAAATTATAAAATAATACATATCCTAGCCTGCCGCCAATCAGCAGAGACACTAAAGAAACTATCAGTATTTTGTCAATTAAGAGAATAGTAAATATATTATTATTCATATTATCTTTTTTCATAAGATAATCTATTAAGATAAAAGATATAGCATACATTGCGCCATACCAATATAAGTCTATAAAACCTATAGAAATTAGAATGGGGCTGATGTCATGCGTATATATCATTTATTAAATTTGAATTACATTAATAAGTATAATAGCCTATGATGCTATACTATAAAATCAAATAATGAATAGATTAAAAAATGAAAAAAGTGACTATTTACTTCAACATGCAGATAATCCTGTAGATTGGTTTGCTTGGTCAGATGAAGCTTTTGAAAAAGCCAGGAAAGAAAATAAGCCTATAATATTGTCTATTGGATATTCAGCATGTCATTGGTGTCACGTCATGGCTCATGAGTCATTTGAAGATGACGAAACTGCCAGCATTATGAATAGAGAATTTGTAAATATAAAATTAGACAAAGAAGAAAGACCAGACTTAGATAAAATTTACCAGATGTCCCAAACAATTATAACTGGCAAAACTGGAGGTTGGCCTTTAACAGTATTTATGACTCCATCCAAGTATCCATTTTTTGCAGGAACTTATTTCCCTACTGTAGAAAGGTATGGTCTTCCTTCCTTTAAAGATATTTTGTCAAGAGTATCTGATTTTTATAAAAATCAACAAGAAGATATAAAACAACAAAATATACAGATTACGAATATATTTGAAAATCTTAATAAAACAAAAGAATCAAAGAATATAATAAATGATGATTTTATATTGAAGATGAAAATGGATTTAATTTCCTCAATAGACAAAGTTCATGGTGGCTTTGGTTCCGCTCCAAAATTTCCCCATATTACAAACTTAGAGTTTTTAATAAAGCTTAACGATAAAGACCCAGAAATTTTAAAAATAATTCAACTGACATTAACACGTATGTGTTGTGGTGGAATTTATGATCATCTTAAAGGTGGGTTTTTTAGATATTCTGTTGATGAATTATGGATGATTCCTCATTTTGAGAAGATGTTATATGACAATGGTCCCATGATAGGAGTTTTAAGCGACGCATATAAAATCACCAGAAATAGTTTATTTTTAGAAAAAATGAATGAATCTTGTGAATGGTTAATAGATGAGATGCAAGATGATTTGGGTGGATATTACTCTACTATCGATGCAGATTCTGAAAATGTTGAAGGCAAGTATTATGCTTGGTCAGATAAAGAATTAAAAGACAATTTATCAAAAAAAGAATATGAATTATTTCAAAAGATTTTTGTTGTTTATAATAAACCAAATTTCGAGGGTAAATATCATCTGCATGTGACCAAGTCTAACCAACAGCTCTACTTAGATAATAAAATACAAGCTTCGGTTATATGCAAAAAACTTCTTAAAATACGTGACACCAGAGTAAGGCCTGGGACTGATAAAAAAATATTAGTTTCTTGGAATGCTGTAACAATAATTGGGTTGTTAAATGCATATAAAGTGGATAAGAATGATAAATATTATAATTCTGCAAGGAGGTGTTTTGAGTTTATAAAAGAAAATATGTGGAAAAAAAATAAACTATATGCATGCTATCATGATAAACCATGTTTTGATGCATATTTAGATGACTATGCGCTATTAGCTAAGTCATGTATTGAGTTTTTAAAAATAGATTGGAAAAATCAAGATTTTAATTTTCTTATAAAACTAATAGATAATATCCTTTGTAAGTTTCAAGATGAAATTAATGGAGGTTTCTATTTCACCTCTGCAGACCATGAAAAATTAATCTATAGACCAAAATCATATATGGATGAATCCTTGCCTTCTGGGAATAGCATTTGTATAGAAGTTCTAAATGAGCTATATGAATTAACGGGCAACAAAAAATACTTTGATGTAATAGATAAATCCATATGTTCCGCGAATGACTCTATAAATAGATCTAATTTTTCTCATTGCAGTTTATATTTAGCAACTCCAAGTCCTATTATGTCAAAAAAAATTGTTATAATAAGATATGATAGAAATAATAAAGAAAAATATCAAAAAGAATTATTTAAATTGCATAATATAAAAGATAGTATCTATTTTATTTCTAATGATATTAGTGATCTTGTAGAAGGAGTATCCAGCAAAGTAGGTCATGGTGAATTCACAGCTTATATATGTCAAAATAATATATGTTCTGAGCCAGTTAATAATGTAAAAAAACTAAATGATTTACTATCGAAATGAAATTATTTTATTTAACTATTAGGTTTCCGCTTGTAATTATACATATTTTATTTGGATTAATAATACTAATATTCTTTCCTAGAAATATTAGTGGTCTCAAAAAGATTCATCATAAAATCAGTTTGTATTGGATGAAAGTTCTAGTTAGATTATTTGGCTTAAAAATTATTCTCAAAGGCAATATATCAAAAAAAGCAAAAGCTTTTGTTTCTAATCATATAAGTTTTTTAGATATCATAGTATTAAACTCCATAGTTCCATCAAATTTTGTAGCTAAATCTGAAATTAGATCATGGCCAGTTATAGGGCACTTAGCTGGCAAAACTGGAACTATATTCATAAAGAGGGGCGATACTGAAGATAATGATAGTGTGATCGATTTAATGAAAAAATATTTATCTAAAGATAAAAAAATAATTTTTTTTCCTGAAGGGAGAATTGGGGATGGGGTTAAAATAAAAAAATTTCATAGTAAATTATTTCATTCAGTATCAGAAAGTAACAACAATTTACAATCAATATTTATTAGATACCCAGTCAATTATCCAGAAGATATGAGTTCTGATAATAGTGTATGTTGGGCAGATAAAACGCAAACTCTTCTAAAAATTACTTTTAGATGTTTAGGGAGAAAAAATACCAAGGTTTTATTATGTTTTGGTGATTTAATTGAAACTTCTGATTTGAGTGCTTATGAGTTAGCAAAGATATCTGCTAACTCAGTTTTAAACTCACTTAATCAGATTTAAAATACTAGATCTGTCCTCTACAATCGCCTTCTGTACCAATAGCAACTTCAACTTCCATATCTCCACCTTTTGGATACCACTGGCAAGCTATTACCATGCCTTTTTCAGTTTCCTCTGGTGTTAATAAAGTTGTTGGATCACATGGACTAGATGGATAATAACCATTACCTGAAACTATAGTAGTCCTGCAAGACCCACAACTACCAACTTTACATGAATGTGGCCACGCTACTTTAGCAGCTATTGCTGCCTTCATAAGGTTTACGCCAGGTTGTACAACGAATGTTTCCCCTGAACCTTTTACGGTAACATTAGTTGGTTCCGCCTTCTTAAATAGATCTCCAAAAAATCCCATTTTACTCTCTCCTTTGATAGCTTAGATTAAAAATATTTTCTAATATATCATAAATATGATGAACTGTAATCAGTATAAGTTAAAATTCTAAAAACTTGTTTTGTTTCATATATTTATGCAAAATTATACTCAAAAATAAACTTCTCAACCCAAAAAATATTGCAAATGAAAGCCATAAAAAATCATTATTCCCTCCTAAAAGTGTTGTTTCTAAAATGAAAAATATAGAGCCTGATAAAATCATGATATTTCTGAGTAATTTGACTTTAATTGCTCCGATAAAAACACCGTCTAGCCAAAATGCTATAGTGGCAAATATAAAGATAAGATACATATAGAACATGTAGGAATTAGCTAAGTAATTAATTATTTCTATATCTGTAATGAATGCAATGATAGGTTTAGATAAAATCAAAAAAAATATTATATAGAATATCATCAGATAAGCTGATAGTTTTCCCGTGGAATATATTGATTGCTTTAAAATAGTTTTATTTTTTTTCCCAATAGAATTTCCTACAAGGACTTCAGCAGAATGAGCAAATCCATCTATTCCATGAGAAAAAATGAAAAAAAAGTTTAGTAGTATTGTGTTCGCTGCTAATACATCATTCCCATAACTAGCACCCATACTCATAAAATATACAAATATAGTCATGAGTAGGAATGATCTTATGAACATATCTGTATTAACGATAACTTTGCTTTTAATCTTATCCCAATTAAATATACTGCTTATATTAATGTCTAGCTTAGAAAATATTTTTTCAGTCTTAAAAGCATAAATAATAAATAGTATTACTGAATACTCTGCAATCAATGATGCAATCGCCACACCTTCTATATTAAATCCTAAATAAAAAATAAAAATATAATCTAATATTATATTTATAAGGTTAACTGAAATACTGATTAGCATGGCGATTCGAGTTTGTTGAGAACCTATATAATAACCAATCAATATATCTCTAAAAAATATTGCTGGGACTGACCAAATCCTATAATCTAAATAAATTTTAGCTCCCTGAGCAACCTCCAATGAAGGATTCATTAAAGTGAGTGAGAGGTGAATTATTTCTTCTCTAAAAAAGAGAATTATAAATGAAATGGATATAGAAATGAGCACAAAGTGTGCTATTGACAATAAGAGCTTTTGATCAGACCTACTCCCACTATGTTGAGATACAAAGCCTGTCGTTAATGATTTTATAAAGCCAAAACTAAATAATATATAACTAATAATTATTGCGCCTATTCCAATAGCGCCAATGTATACTATTGAACCAAGAGAGCCCATCATTACATTGTCGACGAAACCAACCAATGGGATAGTTATATTTGATATAATTAAAGGTATCGCTATCCTGAGTGTATTTCGATCTACGGAATTTATATTTAGAAACAATATGGCCTACGTTATTTCAATCATATCAAAGTCTTCTTTGCCAGCTCCACAATCAGGGCATACCCAATTTTCTGGCACATTTTCCCATTTCGTACCAGGCTCAATACCGTCATCCGGCCATCCGTCAGCCTCATCATAAATTAAACCACAAATTAAACAAAGATATCTTTTCATAATATTAGAGAGTAGTTTCTCATAATTCTTTGATAAACCCAATTAAT
>MDSV01240049.1_pt1 | contig 20536 bp, 21 predicted proteins | sample 810851 | NCBI WGS metagenome assembly MDSV01 (sample SAMN05326640, study PRJNA326480) | marine metagenome | isolation source: seawater | place: Atlantic Ocean: North East | collected 2012 | reverse complement strand
TTCAATTTGGTATCATAATTCATTAAGAAAAATTTCTAGATATTTTTTAAGTAAAATTCATACTATTATAGTACCATCAGATTATATATATAACAATGTCTGTGAAATAGTTTCTCAAAAAAATATAACAATTTCTAAAGATACAAGATTTAATCAAGTAGCCTATAATTTACACAAAACATCATTTGGTGTAAATTCAATTTTCAAACAATTATATCCTAATAATCTTCATGATCAAGTTATGATATTTGGCAGTATAGATAGTGAAGATGAAAAAATAATTAATGATTTGCATGCCATCGTAAAAGTTAAAAAAATTATTTTAGTCCCTCATGAAGTTGATTTTAAAACTATCAGGAGATTAGAAAATAAAATAATATCAACAAACATTCCATATTTGAAATATACAACGCTAGAAAAAGATTTGAATCATAACAGAAATATAAAAATTAAAACTCCTCAAATACTCTTAGTTGATTCAATAGGATTATTAGCTTCTTTATATTCACTTGGATCAACTGCCTATATTGGTGGAGGATTTATTAAAGGCGTTCATTCTGTATTAGAACCTGCAGTTTACGGTTGTCAAATCTGTTGTGGTCCCAATATTGAAATGTTAGATGAGGCTAAGCTATTTAAAGATATAGGTTTTTTAAATATTATTCAAAATCATAATGATTTATTAAATTTCATTAATCAAGATTATTCATTAAATGATTATTTTGGAAACCATTCTTTAATTTCCGAATCAATGATAAAATTATTAACTCGTTAAAAGTACACAATGAAATTTTATATCATATATTATTTATTATTTTTTTCCATTGGTTTGTCAGTAAACATGAAAAAATTTATTTATAAAACAAAATTTAAATCTTTTAATGTTGGAACTACTGAAATAACAATTAAAAACAATGATTTAAAAAATCATAAAATTATTACTATTGATTCATTTAGTAATCGATGGATTGATTTAATATATAAGTTACGCCATCACTCTACTTTAGTTGTAAATCAAGATGATTATTCTTTATTAATGATGACTCAAAAAGTACAACAAGCTGATTATAGAGATTCCTTTAGTGCTACTGTAAATTATGATGAAAAAATAATCTATTATGAAAATTTAGATAATACTTCTTCAAATTTAGATAAGGAATCATTTATTTTACCTATAGATGGAAAAGTTTATGATCCATTTGCAATTATATATTATTTACAAAATATTGATATCAGCTTAAATCAACAATATTTATTTAATTTTTATAGTAAAACAAATATTAAATCTTTAAAATTAGAATCTATAGAACGTGAACAAATTGCTACTCCTTATATTACCAGTTTATGTTATTTGGTAGTCCCCAATTCAGAAGAAGGTCAGCCATTATTAAAAAATAAAGGAGAAATGAGTATTTGGTACACTGATGATGAATACCAACTTCCAATTAAAATTCAACAAAAAATGAGGCATGGCATCATGGAACTATTGCTTATTGATTATTTTGAAGAATAAAATATTTTTATTAATTATCAATCCTAATAGTGGTACAAAGAAATATCGAACCTCTGTTGATTTTATTGTTAGCTATTTTAAAAATCATAATATTATTTTAAAATTGTTTTATACTAAATATAAAGGTCATGCAAGAGAGCATTGTAAAAATATTAATCAAGAATTATTTTCTACTATATTAATCTATGGAGGAGATGGAACATTTAATGAAGTAATAAACGGAATACTTTCTAGAGAAGATCAATATTTACCAACTTTAGGTTTATTACCAGGAGGATCAGGTAATGCGGTAATGCATCATTTAAATAAATTAACTATTCAAGATGCTTGTAAAGTTATAATAAATAATAAAGTTAAAAAAATTGATATGATGAAAATGAAATTTTCAAATCATATAGAATATTCGATTAATATATTAGGTTGGGGCATGGTAACAGATATTGGTATTCTTGCAGAAAAGATACGTTGGCTAGGAACAGTAAGATATACTATTTCAAGTTTATTTTATATTTTTAATATTAAAAAAAGATATGGTACTCTTTTTATTAATAATAAAAAATTTAAAGAAAATTATTTATTTGTATTGATTGCAAACACTAAGTATACCGGAAAAGGAATGTTAATTGCACCAGATGCAAATCTTAATGATGGATTACTAGATTTAATTATTGTAAAAAATAATATTAATAAATTTGCATTAATTAAATTATTACCAAAGCTGTTTACTGGAGAGCATATTTCTTCACAGTATGTAGAATATAAGCAGGTTAAATCAATTGAAATTATACCTGAAAAAAATGAATGTTTAAATATAGATGGAGAAATATATGGAACTACACCTGTTAAAGTAAATATTAGTAATAAAAAATTGCCTATTTATTTTTATTAAACTTTTTACTAATAGCCAGCCTATTTTTAGCTCTAAGGATTGCATCATTAGCTCTATTCAAATCAGTACTTGGATCCTTTAATCTATTTTTTGCTCTATCTAAAGAATTTTGAGCCCGATTTTCATTTACATTTTTAGCTTTTTCAGCAGTTTCTAATAGGAGTTGAACTCCTTCGGTAGCAATATCTGCAAAACCACCTGAAGTAGAGTAAAAATATTGTTTATTATTTTTTGTTATACGTACTTCTCCTATACCTAATCCAATCATAGCTTGTGCATGTTTTGCTTTAATACCAATTAGTCCATCTAATGAAGGTATACGAACATAATCTACACTATCAAAAGACTCTATACTAGTTGGAGTTATAATATCTAAATGAAATTTTTTCACTTTTATTTTTTAGCTTTTTCAAAAGCTTCATCAATGGTTCCAACATACATAAAAGCACTTTCTGGTAATTCGTCACAGTCTCCATTTAAAATTGCTTCAAATCCTGCAATCGTATCTTCTTTTGACACATATCTTCCAGGAGTACCAGTAAACTGTTCAGCTACAAAGAATGGTTGAGAGAAAAATCTTTGAATCCTTCTAGCTCGATTTACCGTAACTTTATCTTCGTCAGATAATTCATCCATACCTAAAATTGCAATGATACCTTGTAATTCATTATAATTTTGTAGAATAGTTTGAACAGAGCGAGCCACATTATAATGTCTATCACCAATAACACGAGGATCTAAAATTCTAGAGCTGGATGCTAAAGGATCTACAGCTGGATAGATACCTAATTCTGATATTTTTCTTTCTAAAACTGATGTTGCATCTAAATGTGCAAATGCTGTTGCTGGTGCTGGGTCAGTTAAATCATCAGCTGGAACATATACAGCTTGAACAGATGTCACAGAACCGCTTTTTGTTGATGTGATTCTTTCTTGTAAATCCCCCATTTCTGTACCTAAGGTTGGTTGATAGCCAACTGCTGATGGCATTCTTCCTAACAGTGCAGATACTTCTGATCCAGCTTGTGTAAATCTAAAAATATTATCTACAAATAATAAAACGTCTTTTCCTTCTTCATCTCTAAAATATTCAGCCATAGATAAAGCGCTAAGAGCCACTCTTAATCGTGCTCCAGGTGGCTCATTCATTTGACCAAACACCATTGCTGTTTTATCAATAACTCCAGATTCTTCCATTTCTCTATATAAATCATTACCTTCTCTAGTTCTTTCTCCTACTCCTGCAAATACAGAATATCCACCATGTTCGGTTGCAATATTTCTAATTAATTCTTGAATCAAAACTGTTTTTCCAACACCAGCTCCACCAAATAATCCTGTTTTCCCTCCCTTAGTGTAAGGCTCCATTAAATCTACAACTTTGATACCAGTAACTAACATTTCAGCTTCTGTTGTCAAATTTTCTAACTTAGGAGCAGGACGATGAATAGGATATTTTTTAGTATCTTTAATGGGATCTTTTCCATCTATTGTATTACCTATTACATCAAATAATCTACCTAATACTTTATCTCCAACAGGTACAGAGATTGGTTCACCTGAATCTTGAACAGGAAAGCCTCTAACAAGACCATCTGTAGAATCCATGGCTACTGTTCTAACAGTGGAATCTCCAAGATGTTGAGCTACTTCTAAAACAAGTTCACTTTTATCTTCTTTAGTAATCTTTAATGCATTCATGATTTTTGGTAGATTTCCATCTGGAAATTCAACATCTACTACAGCACCCATTATTTGTGATATTTTACCCTGCATAATAAATTTATCCTTTCATTAATTTGATAAAGCTTCTGCACCACCAACTATTTCAAGCATTTCTGTTGTGATAGCCGTTTGACGCGCTTTGTTAAATTGTAATTTTAAGTCACTAATCATATCTTTTGCATTTTCAGTAGCATTATCCATTGCCAGCATCCTCGCAGCCTGCTCACTAGCAAAAGATTCTAGTAAACATTGCCAAATCTGAGTATTGAAATATTTAGGGACTAATGTTTTAATTATATCAATTTTTGATGGTTCATATATAATATCTTGAATTGATGAATCGGTATTCTTATCTAAATGAATTGGCAAAAATTGGTTATAGATAACTTCTTGTGTTGCAGCACTCTTAAAAAAATTATAAACAACATCCAATGAATCAAATTCTTTATTGAGGTATGATTTTACCAAGTCTCTACCAATCTCAATTGCTTGATTATAATTTAAATTATCCCATGTTTTTGAATATGAATAATCTACTTTATAATTCCTATTTGTAAAATATTCATAGCATTTCTTACCAATGCAAATTAATAAAATATTTTCCTTACCTCTTTTAATAGCCTCCTCTTCAACCCTCTTAATAATATTTGAATTAAATGAGCCAGCCAAACCTCTATCAGAAGTAATCACAAGCAATGCATGTTTATTAATGTTTTTTCTTCTTTTTAATAACAGTAGAATATTAGGATTAGCATCTAATAATAAATTACTAATTAGGCCTTCAAGTTTTTCAGAATATGGCCTAGCTTGTTCCATGCGTTCCTGGGCACGCTTTAACTTAGCAGCAGCTACCATTTTCATAGCCTTTGTGACTTTTTGAATACTAGAAACTGATTTTATTTGAGATTGTATATGTTTTAAATTAGCCATTCCTTGTTATTCTACTACCTCTTTTTGATTGCTTTTTTTTGTAAAAGTTTTATTAAAGTTTTCAATACCATCTTTAAGTTCATCAGCAACGTCACCTTCTATTTTACCAGACTGTGATATAGTCTCTATCATTTGTGATTTATTAGCTGATAAATATTCAATCAAACTTTTTTCATAGTCTTCAACTTGACTAATATCAATATCGTCCATATATCCATTAACACCAGCAAATATAATCATTACTTGATTTTCAACCCCCATCGGTACATATTGTTTTTGTTTTAAAATTTCCACCATGATTTTTCCACGATTTAATTGCTTAAGAGTAGAATCATCCACGGATCCAAATTTCGCAAATGCTTCTAATTCTCTAAATTGTGCTAAATCTAATTTCAATGTACCAGCAACTTTTTTCATAGCTTTAATTTGTGCGGATCCACCAACTCTTGAAACAGAAATTCCGACATCAACAGCAGGACGAATACCAGAGTTAAACAAGTTGGTATCTAAAAATATTTGACCATCTGTAATAGAAATTACATTTGTAGGGATATATGCTGAAACATCACCTTCTTGTGTTTCTATAACGGGTAAAGCAGTTAATGAGCCTCCACCTAAATCATCACTTAGTTTACTTGATCTTTCTAGTAAACGACTATGAATATAGAATACATCACCAGGGTATGCTTCACGGCCTGGAGGCCTTCTCAATAGTAATGACATTTGTCTATAAGCACTTGCCTGTTTTGATAAATCATCATAAACGATAAGAGCATGTTTCCCATTGTCTCTAAAAAATTCACCCATTGATGAGCCTGCATAAGGAGCAATATACTGCATTGGAGCAGGGTCAGATGCATTGGCAGTTACCACAATTGTATAATCCATTGCACCTGCTTTTTCTAATTCCCCTACAACTCTAGCAACAGTAGAGGCCTTTTGACCTACAGCTACATAAATACAAAAAACATCAGAATCTTTTTGATTAATAATTGCATCAATCGCAATAGCCGTTTTCCCTGTTTGTCGATCACCAATAATTAATTCTCTTTGCCCTCTTCCAATAGGAGTCATACTATCAATACTTTTTAATCCAGTCTGCAAAGGTTCAACAACAGGTTGTCTTTGCATAACCCCTAAAGCTTTTCTTTCGATTGGATAAGATTTAGAGGCATTGATAGCACCCTTTCCATCTAGTGGTTGGCCCAATGGATTAACAACTCTTCCAATAAGTTCTTCACCTATTGGAACCTCTACAATTTTACCGGTTCTCTTTGCGGTATCACCCTCTTTTACAAGACTACTATCTCCAAATAATACAATACCAACAGAATCTTCTTCTAAATTCAAAGCCATACCAAATACACCATTTGGTAGCTCTACTAATTCTGAACTCATTATATTTTCTAAACCACTAACTCTTGCAACACCATCTCCAATATAAATCACCTCTCCTACCTCAGATACATCTATATTAGTGTTATGAGAATCTAACTGTTGTTTTAATGTTGATATAATTTCATCTGTTTTAAAATCCATTCTGGCTCCTAATCGTTACATGTTATGTAATGTTTTTTTTAATTGATTTAATTGACTTATTATTGAATTGTCAAAAATTTTATTTTTATGCTTTATTTTTATCCCACCAATTAATGATGAATCTATTCTAGTTTCAATTTGATATTTAGTATCATTAAATAATTGATTAAGAAATTCATCTGTTATTGGTTCAGCTGTAATAATTTCTAATTTGTTTTTATCCAGCTCTTTTTTTGATAAGGTTAAAAATTTATTAATAATTTTTATCATATAAATTGTTTTCTTATGAGAAATTACAATACATAAAAATTCAACTGTTATTTTATCAAACTTGCCAAATGTATTTCTTACTATATCGCACTTTGTATCTTCATCAATTCTTTTTGATTCAAATAATAAGCGAAAGCACGTTTCTTTTTTATACATTTGTTTAATAATGCCAAGTTGATTATAAACAGTTTCAAGCAAATTATTGTTTTTAGCTAATGTAAATAAAGTATATGAGTATTTATTAATTTTACTTTGCATATTTTAACTTTTTTGTTGAAATGATTTAACAGTTTCTTCAATAATATTTTTATTGTCTTCACTATTTAAATTTCTTTTTATTATTTTTTCAGAAGCTTCTAATGCAACAGAAACAACCATAGTCTTTATTTCATTGAGAGCTTGATTCTTTGCATTTTCAATATCACTCTTTGCCTTTACTAATAAATCATCATATTTAGATTGGCCTTCTTTTTCTAGCTTTTCTTTAAGGTTTTCACCAGCTTCTTTTGCAGCGGTCATAATGTGGGACGCTTCATTTTTAGCTTGCTCTAATATTTGTTCATTTTCTTTTGCGCTCGTAGCTTGATCTTCAATGATTTTTTCTGCTTTATTTAAAGATTCTTCTATTTTTTTCTCTCTAGCATCCAGGGCTTCCATTAATGGTCCCCATGCCTTCCATCTCAAAACTATTAAAACAAGCAAGAAAGTAACTACTGCCCACCAAAATAGACCGGTAGCAGGAAATAGCCAATCTGTAATCCATGAACCACCATCATCTCCTGATGCACTGAATGCCTGACTAATGAGTAATGAAAATAAAATAATATTTTTTTTCATTTAATTTCCCCTAATTAAAATGATGCTAATAGGCAGACAACTAGAGCTATAATTGCAACTCCCTCTAATAAGAAAAGAGGTAGGTTAATAGCACTTCTAATATCATTAGCAGCTTCTGGTTGTCTTGCTGTAGCTTCAGCAGCAGCTGATGCAAATCTACCAATACCATATGCAGCACCAATAACAACTAATCCAGCACCAAATGGAGCGGCTAATTTACCTACGGCCATAGCAGTTTCTGCAGCAAAAAGACCAGTTAGTGGAATTAAGCTAATTGCTATTTTTTGTATTTTTTTCATTTTTTTCTCCTTTTTATATTTATTTAATGTTCGGCATGAATTGCCATACCAATGAAAACTGATGATAGTAAAGTAAAAACATATGCCTGTACTAATGAAACAATAATTTCTAAAAAATATACTCCAAAATTTAAAATCACGGCAACTAATGCAAAGCCCCAAGAAGGTTGTGGTAAAGAACCTGTTAAAGGGTCTGCAGGAGATCCTATTAAATATGGTAATCCAAAAATTGCAAGCATTCCTATATGACCTGCCGTCATATTTGCACCTAGACGCAAAGTAAGAGCCATTGGCTTTACAAACATTCCTATAATTTCAATTGGTATTAGAATTAGTAGCACAGGAGCAGGTACTCCATGAGGAATCATATTTTTCCAGTGTCCAATGAAACCATGTTTTAACGTTCCTGCAATAATGATAGCTATGAAAGTTATAAAAGCTAGTCCTAGGGTTACTCCAAAATTACCAGTAGGTGTTGTACCACCACCACCACCGAGTTTTTCAAAAAACGGTATTAGGCCAATAAAATTACACATTAATATAAATATAAAGAAGGTTGCTGCAAGTGGAGTCCATCTATTAGCATCTTTTTTACCAATATTAGGTTCTACCATATCCTGTTTTATAAATTCAATAAGCAGTTCATATAAATGTGCAATTCCTTTAGGTTTTGCATGCTTGCTTTTTCTATATCCTCTTGTTGCCCATAGGGATACGATAATAGTGACAAATGCAGCTACCCAAAGCATTGCTACATGTTTAGTAAATGGAATTGATATAGAATTAAAAAAACTAGCTATAGGATATAAAATACTATCTTCAGAAATTGGAGCATCTGTTACGTGGGAGCGAATTAAATCGCCGCTCATTTTATCAAACTTTCCTGCCATTTTTATTTAAAATTGTTTGTAGAACAAATCCCTCTATAAAGTGAAAAATTACACTAATACAACAACCAACTATAATGAATAATTTAGAATCCAAGATACTTAAGTTAGAAATAAAAATATATATAAACATTGAAATAATTATTATTTTCATTAAAAAAATCATCACATGATTAATGAATATATTTTTTTTAAAGATATCCGGATATTTAACAATAAATATTATAGGTATCAATGAAATTATGATTATAGATAATGAAAAGATAAAGAGCATTATTTTATTTGTTTATATAGTTCATACATTCCAACTACTATACCGATAATTAACATAGCTATTAACCATAAAATATTATCATATTTATTAAACAAATAGTATCCTATGCCACCTAATGCTAAAATTGAACCAAGTAAAGTATATCCAGCCGACATTGCTTTTTGAAAATTCCGATCTGGCTTTTGCACAATTAGGATTTATTAGATATGTTAATCTTTTCTACTTGAAGTTCTTTAGGTTTTAACATATTGCACATACCATCAAAACTTGCACCTTCTTCTATAGTAATAATGGCTGCCTGAAGATTACCATTTAATTTACAGCTGGACCCAAGTACCACTTTTTTTTCTATATCTAAATCACCATTAACTTCCCCACTAATAAAAGTTGCTTCTGCTTTGATATTGCCATTAATAATAGACCCTTTAGCGGTATTGACTGTTCCGCTTGAAATAATATTACCTGATACTTTTCCATATACAATGATATTGCCTGATACATTGATATCACCTGTAATGTCAATTTCAGGAGCCAAAATAGTACCTAGAGAGTTTTGTTTTTTATCTGATTGAAACATCTTTTTCCTTGTACTCCTCTATTAAATTTCTAGGGTCAATAATAAGATTATTATGCCAAATTTCAAAATGTAAATGTGGGCCTTCGTCATTATCTGCCTTACCAACGTGGCCAATGACTTGACTTTTTTCTACAAAATCATATTTAGAAACTAATTTTTTATCTAGGTGGGCATAAAGAGAATAATAATTATTTGGATGAGCAATGATGATTGTGTTACCTAAATGATTAACATAATTTGACATAATAATTGTACCCCTTTGAGTGGCCATAACATCAGATTTAAATACTGCAGCTATATCTAGACCACGATGATTATTATTTTTATCATTTATAATGCCACGTGTTATTATTCCTTCAACTGGCTTAGCAATAGGTAAAAAATTATTTAAATTGCTATAATCATCTAATAAATTAAATTCTAATAACAATGAATCAGACGCCAAACCTTGATTAATTAACAAGTCTAATAATGATTTAATTTTATTTTCTGTTATGTATATTTCTGAAAGTTCAGATTGATATGGAGATTGATTAAAAGTCTTAATTAATATAGTAATATTAAATAAAATAAATGATGCTATTAAAATTGAAATAATTTTAATTGATAAAAAAGACAAGCTAAAAGTATTAGTTTTTTTTGTTTTTTCATTTATAATTATAAAAGAAATTTTTTTATTGTTCATTTTTAATTTTTTTAATTATTTGCTTTAGCTGTCTTAATGATGAAAAGTGTATATTTAACAATCCGCCGTTTTGTTTATTTAATTTTGCTTCTACTTTTACTTTAAGATAAGCATCTAATCCATTAATTAAATTATTATGCTTTTGATTTTTTATTTCATTAGATACTTGTTGATTATTGACCTTGTAAGATTTAATTAATTTCTCAGATTCCCTAACACTTAAATTATTTTTTACAATTTTATGATATATAGAAATCATAGTAACTGATTTTTTAATAACAATTAATGATCTTGCATGACCATAACTTATTTTTTTTTGCCTTAATCCCTCCTTAATAATAGGTGGTAATTTGAGCAGTCGCATTTTATTCGCTATTTCTGATCTGCTTTTTGCAACCTTTTTTGCAATATCTGTTTGGTTTAAATCATATTTTCCTCTTAGTATTGCATATCCTTCTGCCTCTTCTATTGGATTTAAATCAACACGCTGAATATTTTCTATTAGTGCATATTCCATTAATTCTGATTCATTATTAATTGTAAGGGTATATGCTGGGAGCCATTGCAGATTAAGGTGTACTGCAGCCCTATATCTCCTTTCACCAGCAATAATTTCATAATTGCCATCAGTTTTTTCTCTAATAGTAATAGGTTGTAAAATTCCATGCTCTTTAATAGACTGTATTAGCTCATCCATTTTATTTGAATCAAATAAATTTCTTGGTTGATTTTCATTAGGAGAAATTTTGTTAATATTTATCTGACCAAGAAGATAACGATCATTTTCTTCCGTATTATTAGTTTTAATTATGGCCTTTAGACCTTTGCCTAGGACTTTACCCATTTTGATTAAGTATTTCAGACACTAGGTTCATGTAGTTTTGAGATCCTGTTGAAGAGGCATCATAAAGTATAATAGGTTTTCCAAAACTAGGCGATTCACCTAATTTTACATTTCTATGTATTAAAGTTTTATATACTTTATCACCAAAATATTGCTTCACTTCATTAACTACTTGATTCGACAAGTTAAGTCTAGAATCATACATTGTTATTAGTACGCCTTCTATATCAAGCTTATTATTTAAATTGTTTTGAATTAAACGTACTGTATTTAATAGCTGAGACAAGCCTTCTAAGGCATAATATTCACATTGAATAGGTATAATTAATGAATCAGAAGCTGTAAAAATATTTACAGTTAATAAACCAAGGGATGGAGGACTATCTATTATTATATATTTATATTTTCCATAAATGTTAGTTAAGGCTTCTTTAAGTATTGATTCTCTTGTAAACATACTAACTAGTTCAATTTCAGCACCTGCCAAATTAGCTGAAGATGGTATAATATCTAGATATTCGATTTCTGTATTTTGTATACATTTTTTAATATTTTTTTGATTGATTAATATATCATATATAGAATATTGACTTGATGTAGAGTCGACGCCAACACCAATAGATGCATTTGCTTGCGGATCCATATCTATTAATAGCGTCGGTGTTTCAGTGATTGCTAAAAATGCAGCGATATTAACTGCTGATGTAGTTTTACCTACTCCACCCTTTTGATTTGATATGGCAATAATTTTTGTATTAAATGATTTCATTTAAAAAGTTTTTTCTACTCGAATTTAGCTTGAGTATATATTATAAAATATATAAAAATCGTTTATTTGTAAAATTAATTACAGTTAAATTTACAAATCATTTATTTATAGAATTATATTATTCATACAAAATTAATGTTCCAAAATTTAAATATTAGATGGTCAATTATTATAGCGTTTGTAATAGGGGCTATATATTTTATTATTCCAACTTACGAATATTATTCAATTATTAATGATCCAGAATTAAATGATCTAGATGTTGATTATTTAAGAGAAGATGCTTTAAAATTAGGCCTAGATTTACAGGGTGGTCTATATATAATTTTGGAATTAGATTACAAACCCTATCTTTTGCAACAGTCTAATCAATCACAGTCTACTCAATCAAAAAATAGTTTAGTAGGTCTTATAAATGAAACTTTAAGTGCTTCATTGCAAAATCAAACAGACGTTTTAGATCAACTGCTAGCTACTTCACAAAAAAATAATATTGATTTAGTGAATTATTATTCCAATGTTTTAAAAATTAATCCGGGATCATCAAAAGATAATATTATTGATATTTTAAAGGCTAATAGAACAGAATCTATAACAAGTATTTTAGAGGTTATGAGGAATAGAATCGAAAGTCACAATAAGTACGGTGTTGGAGAGCCAACAATTCAGCAATTTGGGTCTGATAGATTAATAATTGAACTAGCAGGTGTATCAGATGTTTCTAATGCAAAAGAGTATATACAAAGAACTGCCGAATTTGAATTGAGCCTTGTTTATGATTTACAAAAATTTAATGATGTTTTATTAAGCATAGACAAAGGTGCTAAAAATGAAATAAAATTACAAAACATCTTATCGCCATCTCGTGGTAGTATGTTAGCGTTAGATAAAAACTATAATATTATTAATAGTATTTTAGAAAAATCTGAATCAGTTTTTTCAGATCGCTATCAAATTTTATGGGATAATAACCTAGAGTCTACTACAAGCGGAGATATATATAGAAGGTTATATTTAGTAAGTTCTAAATCTGCAATATCTGGAGGGCAAGTCAAAGACCCTAAGGCGTTAATTTCAGAATTTGGGAATGAGGATGCTGGAAGGTGGATTGTTAATTTAGATATGACCAAAGAAGGCAAGATTAAATGGAGTCGTTTTACGGGTAATAACATAGGTAATAGAGTTGCTATTGTGCTGGATAAAAAAGTATTTATGGCACCTACTATACAAAGTAAAATATCTTCTGGGGGAACTCGTATTACTGGCTTTTCCAATAAACAAGAAGCTCAAGACATTGCTGCAGTTTTAAAAGCAGGAGAATTACCTGCACCGATTAATGTTGCACAGATTAATTATATAGGCCCATCTTTAGGAGAAGACTCTATTTCATCAGGATGGTTATCTATGTTTATTGGTTTAATAGGCGTATTTATCTTTATGATTATTTATTATAATTTATCTGGTTTAATTGCTAATGTAGCATTATTAATTAATATGTTACTTGTAGTAGGTATTTTGGTGACAATGCAAGCAGTTTTAACTCTGCCAGGAATTGCAGGGCTATTATTAACTATAGGTATGTCTGTAGATGCTAATATTATTATTTTTGAACGTATCAGAGAAGAGTTGCGCACTGGTTCAAAAGTTAAATCAGCTATTAATAATGGTTATAATAGAGCATTTATAACAATTTTAGACGCCAATGTCACTACTTTATTAACAGCCTTTGTGTTATCATTTATTGGCTCAGGGCCAATTAAGGGTTTTGCAACAACATTAAGTGTAGGTATTCTATGTTCAATGTTTGCTGCAATTTTTATTACCAGAACAATGTTTATGACTTTGATAAAATATAAATCAATTAAAACACTAAGTATATAATGCAGATATTTAAAAATACATTAACAATTAACTTTATTTCTTATACATTTTTTACCACTATTGCATCAGGTATCATTTTAGTATCATCGATTATTGTTTTATTAATTAATGGTTTAAACCTTACTGTTGAATTTACAGGTGGAACTAATATTAATATATCAATGGATTTATGTTCAATTAAAGATTTTCGATCTATTTTAGATTCAAATATAGATCAAAAAATTGAAGTCATTGAAGTTAATCCAAATAGTAATTTTTCTAATTTTTTATTGAGGACTAAATTTATAGAAGATGAATCTATAATTATTAATACCCTTTTAAAACATTATCCAAACCTTGAGGTTAATAGCATTGATTCTTTTGGACCAAAATTAGGAGCAGAGTTAAAAACAAGTGCAAGAAATGCTATTTTTCTAGCTTTGATTTTAATATCTTGCTATATTGCCATTCGATTTGATAGATACTATGCTCTTGGTAGTTTAGCAGCATTAATTCATGATGTATTAATAACTATTGGTTTATTATCATTGCTGAATATAGAAATTGGAATTACTATTATAGCAGCTTTATTAACAATAGTTGGTTATTCATTAAATGATACTATAGTTGTTTATGATAGGATAAGGGAAAATATAAATAAATTATTAAATCAAGAAAGAGTGAATATAGTAAATAGATCACTAAATGAAACTTTAAATAGAACATTTGTTACATCAATTACCACATTAGTGGTAGTTTTAGTTTTGTATTTTTATGGCGGAATAGTTTTAAAACCATTTGCATTTACTTTAATTATAGGAATTTTAATTGGGACATATTCATCAATTTTCATTGCTAGTCCAATAATGTTATTTTTTGAAGAAAAGTACCCAATACCAGAATATAAAGATGAGGAGGAATAGTTAATTATGTCATTTGATGCAATTGTAGGAGGACAATGGGGAGATGAAGGAAAAGGTAAAATTGTAGATTTGCTTAGTAAAAATGTCGATGTGGTAGCTAGATATCAAGGTGGCGCAAATGCTGGTCATACTGTTTATAAAGATGATCAAAAGATAGTTCTTCATCAGATTCCAACAGGTGCTTTAAGAGAGAATTGTTCATGTATTTTAGGCAATGGTATGGTTATAGATCCAATTGGTATTTTAGATGAATTAAACACATTAAAAAATCTAAATATTAGTGTAAAAAATAGAATTTTTATTGATTATTATTCTCATATTGTTACTCCTATACATAAATGCATAGATAGAATAAATGAAGAAAAAACAAATAATGAAATTGGAACAACCTGCAAGGGAATAGGGCCAACATATACTGATAAATATAGGCGAATTGGAATTAGAGCAATTGATATTTTATCACCAAATACACTTAAAGATAAGATTGAATCGAGGTTAGTGTTTGCATTAGATAATAATGAAATTCCTAAAGAATCGTTAAATGATTTACGAAAAGAGTTAGAGTTATTTTATGATACATGTTCACAAATGTCAGAATATATAAAAGATACATTTGAATTTTTGCATAATGCACTACAAAAAAATATTTTGATTGAAGGGGCACAAGGAACCATGCTTGATGTTGATTACGGGACTTATCCATACGTAACATCTTCAAACTGCTCATCTGGAGGAATTGGAACAGGCTTAGGGATACCTGGATCAAAATTAAATAGTATTATTGGTATTTTTAAAGCCTATACAACTAGAGTTGGAGGTGGTCCATTCCCCACTGAATTATTTGATAATGATGGAAAAATTTTGGGAAGTATAGGTAAAGAATTTGGAGCTACAACAGGAAGGCCCAGGAGATGTGGTTGGTTTGATTTAGTTGCTGCCAAATACAGTGCAAAGGTTAATGGTTTAACAGGTATTGCTTTAACTAAGCTAGATATTCTTAATTCTTTTGAAAATATTAAAGTGTGTACAGAATATGAATTAAATGGTAGAAAAATAAAAAATATGACAGGTGCATTAAACGAGCTACAAAATGTTAAGCCCATTTATCAAAATATTAAAGGCTGGAATACTGATATAGTAGATATAGATTCTTATAATCAATTGCCATATGAAGCACAGGAATATATACATTATTTAGAATCTGAGATAGGAGTACCCATTTCTATTATATCAATTGGCCCTAAAAGACATCAAATTATTAATCGATAGAAATAAATTATGCAAATTCACGATACTTTATTAACTTTTAATTATGTATAAATTATATTTAATAGCATTTATATTAATAACAACTTTTTTAATATCAGATGCATACGACCCTTTAGATATTGATTTTTTAAAAAAAAAGATAGTTAAAAAAGATTTAAAACCAAATCCTCCAGTTACTGAAAAAAAAATTGTTAAGAAAAAGCAAGGGCTACCTTCATTTGAAACAGTTAGTTCAGATCTCAAAAAAATAGAAGGTTTATTTACATTGTATTGGGATAAACAAAAAAATAAATTCCTTCTTGCTTTAAAACCAACTCAATTAGATAAAATATATTTAGCAAATCTGACTAGAAAATCTGGAGATGCTCAATATTATGATTCCGGGTCAATGCTATGGGAATTTCCATTTATTTTTGAACGATTAGGTGATGTAATTCAATTAGTTCATATAAACACTTCATTTAGAGCTGATCAATCATCAGCTATTCATCGCTCTATAGATAATTTTTCTAATTCTATTATATCTACAGGAAAAGTTGTATCTTCACCTCATATTGAAACAGGAGAAATATTAATTGATGCAGCAGAAATGTTTGTTAGGGATATTTCATATGTTTCCCAAAATAGAAAAGGACAATATAGGTTTGATAGAAAAAATAGTTTTGTAAGTGATTTACAATCATTCCCAACTAATACTGAAATTCAATTAAAATTGCATTTTACAAGCCCTAAGTGGACAGATTCTTTTACCCTACCAAACTCACACAGCATGATGCATACTTATCATATTAGTTTACTAGACATACCTGAAACAAGTTTTATGCCTCGTGAAGCTGATGATAGGGTAGGTTATTTTACAACAATTTATCAAGATTATACTTCGACATTAAGAGAAACTCCCTATGTAAGATATATAAATAGATGGGATTTACAAAAAAAATATCCTAATAAGAAGTTATCTGAGCCAGTTAAACCTATTGTATATTGGCTAGAGAATACAATTCCAGAAGAATTTCGTCAAGCAGTAAGAGATGGAGTATTAGCATGGAATAAAGCATTTGAAAAGATAGGATTTAAAAATGCTATTATAGTTAAGCAAATGCCAGATGATGCGACATGGCATCCAGGAGATTCTAAATATAATACGATTCGTTGGATAGTTCAGCCTCAGCGAGGGTATGCCGTAGGCCCATCTAGAGCTAATCCATTTACTGGAGAATTATATGATGCAGATATTAGAATTAGTGCAGATTTTACTAGGGCATTCTATAGAGAATTTGATGAGTTTGTTGTTCCCGTAATCTCTGAAGATCCGATTTCATTATGGAATTCTGAAAATGAGCAAGATCATGATTCACATAGTTGTAATTATGCTCATAATTTACAAGAGCAGATGATTTTATCTTGGCATTCTTTAGTTAGCCAAGGATATATCAATAATTCTAAATCTGATTTATACGAATATATATATAAAGGTTTAGTGGATTTAGTACTTCACGAAGTAGGTCATACACTAGGTCTCAGGCATAATTTTAAAGCTAGTTCTATTTTTACTATTGAAGAATTAAGTGATCCAGATTTTACAAATGAAATGGGTATTAGTGGTTCGGTAATGGACTATCATCCAGTATCCTTACTTGATAATGGTAATAGCATGTTTCAGGTATCTCCAGGCCCATATGATGATTGGGCAATTGCTTACGGATATAGTGTTTGTTCAAATACAGAAACAACCTTGCCAGCAGTATATAAGAATAATAAAATACTTATAGCAAATGAATCATCGTGTTTGGAAATGATAGCTAATCGATCTAATGAACCACATCTTGTATATGGTACAGATGAAGATGCTTTTGGATTATCTTCCAGGGGCATTGATCCTCTTTGTAATACATGGGATTTTGGTAATGACCCAATTTTATTTTATGATAAGCAATTAGATTTAGTTCAAAAATTATGGGATAACTTATTAGAAGATTATGAAAAAAAAGGCAATAGATTTCAAAAAATAAGAAGTGTATTTTCACAAGGAATAGGAGAATATTATTCTGCTTATAAAACAGCCGCTAAATTTATAGGTGGTATTCATTTTTCAAGAAATCATATTGGAGATCCAAATCAACAAAATCCATTAAATGTTGTAAGAGCTGATAAGCAAAGAAATGCACTAGAGTTTATTAATAATAGAATTTTTCATAAAGATGCATTTGATTTTGACCAGAATCTGTTAAATAAATTATCTCCTGAAAGATATGATGATTTTAATGGATATGTTTGGGGTATGGATAGACTTGATTATCCTATTCACACCGTTATTAGAAGAATACAATCAAATGCTTTATATTCAGTGTTTCATCCTCGAAGAATTTTAAGATTACAAGATAATGAATTGAGAACATTAGATAATAATCCATTTACAATGGTTGAACTTTTTAATACAGTAAATACAATGATTTGGGAAGAATTAAATAACGGAGAAAATATTAATAGTTACAGACGAGAACTGCAGGATTCACATATTGACCTATTAAAAGTAATTGTTTTAGATATATATGATATAACTTCGTTTCCTAATGATGCTAAAATTTTAGCTCGATCAAATTTAAAATCAACTTTAAAAAATATTTATTTTACTTTAGGTAATTCTAATCTTGATGATTACACAACGGCTCATCTAGAAAATGCTGCAGAAAATATTGAATCGATCTTAGTAGCAAAAATTAATATTAATTAATGGTTGTCATTCTTGGCCCTACTGCATCGGGGAAAACTTCTCTTGCTGTCAAATTAGCATATGATTTTAATGGAGAAATTATATCTGCTGACTCTCGCCAAGTATATAAAGGGATGGATATTGGTACAGGCAAAGATTTAAAAGATTACGAGTATAAAGACAAAGTAATTCAATATCATTTAATAGATATAATAAATCCTGATACAGACTACAGTGTATATAAATTTAAATTAGATTACAAAAAGGCACTTGAGAATATTATTAGAAAAGATAAACAACCATTTTTATGCGGAGGTACTGGATTATATATTGAATCCATTTTACTTAATTATCACATTGCCGATGTCGCTCCTGATTTATCATTAAGAAATAAATTAGAATCTTATAACTTATCAGAATTAATTACATTATTAAAATCTAAATTTAATAATCAGTTTAACCCAGATTACCATAATTCTAAAAGACGAGTTATTAGATCATTAGAAATTTTATTTAATAATAATTCTGATATTTTAAAAATGAATATAAACAATAATTCTTCAAAAGATATTTTAGTAATTGGAATTAAAATTGATCGATATGAAAATTTAAAATTAATAAAAAATAGATTGTTATCAAGATTAAATGATGGGATGGTTGAAGAAGTGGAAAATTTGATTAATAATGGATTGTCTATAAATAGATTAAATTATTTTGGTTTGGAATATAAATTTATTGGTAAATACTTAAATAATGAATTATCATATGACGATATGGTAGAAAAATTAAACATTGCAATTAATCAGTTTTCTAAAAGGCAAATGACGTTTTTTAGGAGAATGGAAAAAAGAGGAATTGATATAAAATGGATTGAAATTAATAATTATAATCAAGCTTATAGCCTTACAAAGCTACATTTTTAATGGATCATTTTTTTAAAAAAACATTACTTAAATATAAAAAAAATAAAATTGATCTTACATTTGGTAAACCTAATATTTATCCTCAAAAAAAAACCTATAAGTATTTCATTATTATTCCATCATTTTCAGAAAAGTTATATATCAAAAAAACTTTAGAGTCAATTTCCCAACAAGAAAAAAATCTTTTAGATCACACATTAATTATTATAGTTATTAATAATTCTATTAATGATAATAATCAAATTAAAGAAAATAATTATCAAACATATAAGAGCTTATCAAAAAGAGAATACAGTTTTGAGGTTATTATTATTGATTGTTTCTCAAAAGAGCATGCTTTTTCAGATAAGAAATCAGGTGTTGGTATGGCTAGAAAAATCGGTCATGATTATTGCATTAACTATTCTCATGCTAATAGTTTATTTTTTTCTTTAGATGCAGATACTATAATTCACCATAATTATTTAAAAAAGATAATTAAACAATTCAATACTAAAAAGTTTAGTTCTGCAGTAATAAATTTTAAGCATCAGACCAATAATAACCCATTAATACAAAAGTCAATTAATAAATATGAAAAATTGTTAAAAAAAATTGCATTTAATATTAGATTAACAGGATCTCCTTATGGATTTGTTAGTATGGGTTCAACAATAGTATGTACAATGAAGGCTTATATTTCAGTTGGAGGCATGCCAGCTAAGCGAGCAACAGAAGATTTTTACTTTTTACAAAAATTAGCTAAATATGATCAAGTCCATTGTATTAAATCTATTCTTGTTTATCCCTCATCTAGAGCAGACCAGAGAG